>Ga0206679_10001559_pt1 | contig 18832 bp, 17 predicted proteins | sample M110012015metaG_FD_155464 | JGI IMG/M metagenome (GOLD analysis project Ga0206679, IMG submission 155464) | Ammonia-oxidizing marine archaeal communities from Monterey Bay, California, United States - M1 100m 12015 | ecosystem: Environmental > Aquatic > Marine > Intertidal zone | place: USA... | reverse complement strand
CCCACCGAACCTGAATGCGCTTCAAAGCCAGTGCCCCGTCTTGCTAGGCCTTCATCAGCGACATAAAGCACCAGCGCAGGCAAGCCAATGTGGCTAAAATACGTCTGCCATCGTCGCTGGTGATCCTGCAGCCGGTCACCGGGACCTTTAACTTCAACCAGTTCAAACTGATCCTCATGCCAAACCACAAGATCTGGGAACCCGGAACAATGATGAAGTGGATCATTAAGCATTCTGCGAAAAACACTGACTAAGGCAACCGGGTCTATCGCTTCAGCGAAACGACAATAGTCCGCTAATTCCAATCGTCGCCAGTGAACGAATGGATTAATTCGGCCATACTTCTGTTGAAAACACGCCGTGATCAGCTCTGTCATTTTCCCTTTAGCCAGCAATTGCTGGAACCTTCTATCAAAAGCCCGATCTCTTTGCGAGCTGAACGTACCACTATAAAGGTCTGCAGGCCCCCGTTGAAAAGGATGGAAAAATGCACCTGGTACAGGCGCAAAAATAATGTCCCAGCAGGTTAGGCCAAGTAATCCCATGAACAGGTAATTCTCTACGAATTGGGCCGATTTACCCTGCTCGCTATACCAGTCTATAACCTGCGCCTCAATGTTCACCTGGACGTCAATACTGATGCTGATACTTTCATTTCTTATCTCGTTGTCGACCACGCTAATGAAGCCAGGTTTGATTCCATGACTAGCCTCAGGTAACCCCCCTCGCATAAGAACTGCTGGCTCAGCCTTAATTTCGGCCAGGTAGTCGGGTGCTATTTTAGCGAGCTTCTTTTCAGCAAAAGAAACCTCTGCTTCAGTTTTGGGATCAGTCAACATGGCAATACAAAGTTGTTTCAGCGCTACTAAAGCATTAGTCCTAAGGTATAAGCGCGCCAGTTTTTCCCGACTTGGCGGCAACAGGGCTAACTGATAAAGGCGGCTTGCCAGCCCCGGGTTATCCAGTCGTTCACAATAACCGGCCAACCTGAGTAGCAACCGATCATACTGGTAGGACAAAAACTTGGCCGTCGGCCTACATGGAAGAATTTCGATCATACCATCCAACTGGATGGACAGTGCATTCAAGAACTGCGGGGAAATCGTCTCGGTGGTGGGTGTCGATTGCCTTGGTTTCCTGGTTGCCTGCATGATCTCTGTGCCCAAACGCTTAGCTAATCGGCTAATCCTATTCAGACACAGGGCATCATCAACGTCTGCACGCTGGGCAAATAGGTTGGTGCTATCAATGGCATAGTCTTCATAACGCATAACCCCAATTTCGTGTAGCACCAGCTCGTTGAGCTTCTGACTTGTATTACCAAAAAACAGTAGATAAAAGCGGTCCAGGAGTTCAAGGTAGCCTACCCGGATAATTTCCAACAGAGGAACCGCGACACCGCTATCAATGATCAACGAAACCAGCTGATCACGATTCATCTGCTTAGAACCGGGCTGTACCGACCTGGCGATTTCCAATAATTCAACTTTATTGCGTACATGCAACTGGATATGAACCTGGTTCAGGCCCGATGCTATGACAAAACCATGCTCATAAAGCTCGCCGAGAGATTCTTCGAGTCCAGATATTTCCGCATATTGGATTTTATCAACCCTGAAGTATGGGCCTTTTCGTTCCGCCAGTCGCACGTATAGGGCCTGCGCTGACTCCGGCAGTTGGGCAAATCGCTTCAGGAACAAGCGTTCCCGAGCATCGAACAAGCTATGATAGCGTTCGGCTACGAAGTCAACGAGATAGCGAAAATTATCCAGGTAATAGAGGGGGGTTGTATCAGGATCAATTACGGGTGCGACCATGGGAGCATCATAACCTGTATTTTTATACAGTAACAGCCGCTGACTGGCTCGCCCTCAAGGTCTGTCAGGGTCTTTCCTGACAGACATCAATGGTAGCGTTTCATCTTATTCTTCCATCGCCCAGATCTAAATCGATCGGTTAACATTAGCGCCTTTATTAGGTAATCGCCTAGCAAGGCACCAAAAATCCACTCTACTGAAAAATCCAAATAGGTAAATAAAGCCGCTAGGCCGACTCGAACTCCAATCAACCCGACCATCGTCGTTAACAGGGGATAACGCGTGTCTCCCGCGCCTCGAAGGCAACCGCTAAGCGTGAATTCGACGCCCATCAAAGGCTGGGCGATTCCCAGAATATAGATAAAGATGACAGCATAGTAAACGACCTGGGCATCATTGATTAAATAAGCGGCGATATCTCCGGCAAACACCATAATAACAATACTCATAGCCATCATGCTGCCAATGGCAAACCAGGTTGCTTTCCAGCCCTGACGCTCAGCCATTTCCGGTTGTTGAGCACCAAGATATTGGCCAACCAAGGTAGCGCCCGCCACCGAAAACCCAAAACCAACCACCATCGACAGGCTGAGAATCTGTACGCCTATACCATAAGCCGCATAGGGGGCGGTTCCAAAATGAGCAATGATCAGCAAAAAACCGATAAAGCCACTCTGGAACACCAGTTGTTCCAGCCCAGCTGGGTAACCAATCTGGTAGAGCTGTTTTAAACGCGCCCTGGTCAGAGAACCTTTACCCCCCACTGCCAAGCGAATCCGTTTACCATACCAGAGCACCAGTAATATGACGGCACTGGACGTGAACGATAAACCATTGGCCAATGCTGCGCCCGTCACACCCATTTCAGGAAAACCATAAAGGCCGAAAACCAGCAAATATACCAGCACAACATTGATAATATTGGTTATTGCTCCGATCCATAAAGGCGTTTTGGTATCGCCAGCTGCCCGCAGAGCCGCGCCCAGCACCATATTGATTGCAAATGCGATGTTAAAAATCGACAACATCCGAATAAAATCAGCTGCACTGGATGTGGTACTTTCGTTAAGTCCAAACATTCCAGCGATAGCATCGGCAAAAAACAAGCAGGGGATAGTTAAAACGACCCCAACCAAGTTGCCCAGCCATAACGATGCACTGGTAACCCTAGCAGCTTCTTCATAATTTTCTGCCCCCCAGGCACGTGCGACCATCGCCGTAGTACCAGCTGAAAGCGCCATCAGCACAGCTTGAACACCAAAAAAAATACGATGCCCTGTGGTCACAGCAGCAATCGCCTCTGACCCCAGCGATCCGATAATCTTTATACTGATGATTCCGATGACAGCGAACAGAAGATTACTGACGATGGCGGGCCAGGCTAAATCCCATATCTTCAAATTAACTGTCTGCGATTTGGCACCCGTCATCGCGGCTGCACCATCCGTATTGTCGAACTGTTGCTGTTTCATATTGAACTCAATCGAGCGCATTCTCTGGATTCTGGGCTGCCACGGTGAGAAGGCACACTGACCTTCTAAAGCGGTTAACTACCTATAGCGGTTAACTACCAACCAGTAATAACTAACCATTAATAACTAACCAGTAATAACTAACCAGTAATAACTAACCAGTAATAACTACCCAGTAATAATTAACGATTAATGACTAACGATGACCTCAGGCCATGGTTCCAGGCGTTGACAGCGTTCCTGCCTGGCAATCCAGCCCCGACCTTCGGGTTCCACCTGTAAATATTGACAGCGGTGCCAGCAGATCAAAACTAAACCTCAGAGTCCCGCAAAAAAATGAAGGCTCATTCCAAAATACCCAATATTGCACTAAGCACACGGACCTGAAGACACTACTTAAGACGGCTAAACTGACTTATTCGCTGACGAACCGGTATCCGATACCCCTGATGGTATGAATCATATCATCTGCAGGCGCTAACTTCTTGCGCAATGCCCTGATATGGACATCAATATTTCTGGTAACTCTGACAACGCCCTCACCCAGGGCGCGGTGCAACAATTGTTCTCGGGAGAATGCCCTGCCAGGCTGAGATGCCAACTGATAAAGTATCTTGAATTCTGTAGCGGTCAGTGGAACGATCTTCCCGGATAACCTGACTTCATGCTTGACTACATCAATCAACAGGTCTTTAATCTGAACGCGGTTTTCCTCGGGTTTTTCTCTATAACTCGTTCTTCGTAAAACCGTCCTTACCCTAGCCAATAACTCGCGAGGAGAAAACGGCTTGGTAACATAGTCATCTGCACCCAGGCCAAGGCCAATAACCACATCAGACTCTTCCTCTTTGGCTGACACCACAATGATTGGAACGGCTTTGGTCATTGAATCGGTACGTACTTGCTGGCAAACAGAAAGCCCATCAATTCCTGGCAACATGATGTCCAGGATAATCAGGTCAGGCCCTCGATCATTAATCAACTGCAGGCCATCTTCTCCTGTCTCTGCCGCAAAAACGGTGTAACCCTCTCGCTGCAGGTTATAAACGATGACGTCCCTGATATCTTTTTCGTCTTCAATAACGACTATTTTTATTGCGTTCATCGTTGTCTCCTGTCTTTCAAAATCTGGACCTACCTCATTGTCAGCTTTTTTGAAAAACCAGTACAGCATTGGTACCACCAAACCCAAAACTGTTCGACATAACTGTTTTAACACCGGCTTTGTCAATCCTCGAGCGAACAATTGGAGCTGACTCGACTTCTGGGTCAAGGTTGTCAATATTAGCAGAGGCGCAAATAAAATCGTGCTCCAGCATTAACAGGGAGTAAATAGCCTCATGAGCACCGGCTGCGCCGAGGGAATGCCCACTGAGCGATTTAGTTGAGCTGATTTTAGGGAAATCCTCACCAAACACTCTCCTGATAGCGGCAATCTCCGGAGGATCACCTGCCGGCGTGCTGGTCCCATGAGCATTAATATAGTCAATCGGTGCGGTCACATCTGCAGTTGCCAAACGCATGGCCCTTTCGCCACCTTCACCTGATGGCGCAACCATATCATACCCGTCTGATGTGGCTGCATATCCAACCACCTCTGCATAAATACGAGCACCTCTGGACAGGGCATGCTCCAGTTCCTCTATCACTAGAAAGCCAGCTCCACCCGCAATGACAAACCCATCACGATCCTGATCATATGCCCTGGAAGCAGCAGCAGGATCATCATTTCTTTTCGTAGACAGTGCGCCCATAGCATCAAAAAGGGAGGTCATTGACCAATGTTCTTCCTCTCCACCGCCGGCAAAAATGACGTTTTGCTTACCCAATTGGATGAGTTCCACGGCATTACCAATACAGTGAGCACTGGTTGAACAGGCGGAGGTAATCGAATAATTAACACCTTTGATAGAAAATGCTGTCGCCAGACATGCCGACACAGTCGAGCTCATTGTCCGCGTAACTCTATAAGGCCCAATACGCCTGAGGCCCTTTTCCCGAAGTATATCGGCAGCCTCCGTCAAATTAGACGAGCTCGCCCCGCCTGACCCGGCAATAACACCTGTTTGCGTATGCGATACCTGATCCGGTTCTAATCCTGAGTCTGCAATCGCCTCCGCCAGCGCTATATAAGAATACGATGCGGCATCACCCATAAAACGCTTGAGTTTACGGTCTATCAACTCATCCGCATTAATATCAATACTACCCGCGACATGCGATCGAAGCCCCATTTCAGCATAAGACTCCTGAAATTTAATTCCCGATCGGGTATCGCGTAGAGAGCTCAAAGTCTCGGCAATGTTGTTTCCCAGCGGAGACACAATACCCATACCAGTAACGACCGCTCTTTTCATTGCTAAACTCTCCCGTACTTTAAAATAAATAGCGTGTTAAAAGTCATCCAGCGAAGTAAATAAGCCACAAGTGACCTTCTCAGCTGTATAAATCACCTTACCGTCGACCAAAACCTTTGAATCAGCGATACCCATGACATTTTTTCCTTCTCGGACGCGGATCATGTCTATTTCGTACTGAACCAGCTTATTAACCGGCAATATCTGACCTCTGAATGCAACCTTGCCACAGCCAAGCGCTCTACCCACGCCAGCATTGCCCTTCCAGGCCAGGTAAAACCCTACCAGTTGCCAGAGCGCATCTAATCCCAGACACCCAGGCATTACCGGGTCATCTACAAAATGACACTTAAAAAACCAAAGATCCGGGTTAATATCTAATTCAGCCAGAATCCGTCCCTTACCTGACTTACCACCTTCAATTTCAATAGAAGTAATTCGATCCACCATGAGCATATTACCAATTGGCAAGTGTGCGCCGCCCGGCCCAAACATATTTCCATAGCCACATTCAAGGAGTTCATCACGACTAAAGGAGGTTCGTGCCAACATTGATTTCGTTGTATCGGTCATAGTTTTTCCCAAGAGCTTTTATAACCTTTAGCCTTGATTCATCTATCAGAGCTTCAGGAACGCGCAGTATAACACTGCGAAACAGGAATTAAACTTTGAGTTTTTCACAATAACCTGGAAACTTAGCGCGTTAGCGTTCAGCAATGCTTCCAGTCAAACCGTTATTCCGGAGAAAGACATGGTTTTTATCGATAAACTAGCCGTCGTAGATGAGAAAGCCCAGCTAGGAACTGACTGCCATATAGGACCTTTTTGCACGGTGGGTCCGAATGTCAGGATAGGCGATAATACCATACTAAAAAGTCATGTCGTGATAGAGGGCCACACAACTATTGGTGCTGACTGCGAAATATTTCCTTTCGTGACCCTGGGCATCCAATCTCAGGATCAGAAACATCATGCAGGCTCCGTCTCTTACGCTAAAATTGGGGACCGCAATACCATAAGAGAATTTGTCAGCATTCATAACGGAACCGAAGAAGGCAGCATGACCTCAGTGGGTAATGATTGCGCCCTCCTCGCTCATGCCCACATCGGCCATAACTGCGTTATCGGTGATCATGTTATTTTCAGCCATAATGCCCTAGCTGGAGGCCATGTCATTGTCGGCGACCATGCTAATATTGGCGCCCTGGCGGCAATTCATCAATTCTGCCACATCGGCACTGCGGCCATGGTGGCTGGCATGTCCCGGGTTATCCAGGATGTATTACCCTTTACCATTGCAGAAGGGTTTCCAGCCCATATGCGCGTCATCAACAAGATAGGAATGGAGCGAGCCGGCTATTCAAGCGAGGAAATTTCAATCGTACGGAAAACATTTCGGATGCTGTTCATGCGTGAACTAAGACTCCATGATGCTGCAGTTGAAGTTCGCAAGCACTTCCCAGATGATAAAAATGTCGCCCTCATGCTTGAAGCCGTTGACGCGTCGCAACGCGGCCTGGCGAGACCGGAAAATGCAACCTACGAAATCAACGTCGGCTAACAACCTCCTCATCACTAGCACAGAAACAACCATCATGACTAAAAATATCAAGGCCGTTCTCTGGGACTTTGGCGGCGTACTGACCACCAGCCCGTTCGAAGCCTTTACGCGTTACGAAATCCAACATGATTTACCCAAAAATTTTATTCGCTCTATCAATTCTACTAATCCAGATAGCAATGCCTGGGCGCTGTTTGAAAGCAGTCAGGTTTCGGTTGCCGAATTTGATCTGCTGTTTCAAAAGGAGGCGGAGCAGATGGGGCACAGCATTCCGGGTAAAGAGGTGCTGGCCCTACTATCCGGAGATATTCGGCCGGCAATGGTACATGCCCTGCAAGTTATCAAAAAGCACTACCAAGTCGGCTGTATCACTAATAATGTCCGCAGTGGCCAGGGCCCCGGCATGTCAAAATCAGAAGCTAAAGCCAAGCAGGTCGGCGAAGTCATGTCGCTATTTGATATAGTCATCGAATCCAGCGTGCTTGGTATCCGCAAGCCTAACCCGAAAATATATCAAATAGCCTGCGATCAAATGAGCATCAATCCAGACCAGGCATTGTTTATTGACGATCTGGGGATTAATTTGAAGCCAGCCCGCGACCTTGGTATGAAAACGATTAAAGTGCTTGATCAAGAACAGGCCCTTGATGAATTAGAACAGCAGTTAGCCCTGGACCTGCGCTGAATCCCGCCAGGCCTTAGTCATTGCTCGGTTTAAATACTCAGATGGATTGTATGCTCGCGGGTAATGCCGTATCCGTGATGTATAAGCCTGCTTGAAGGCCTGTGCTTTGAAAGTAAGCCTCTGAAACGAATCGGTTGTGCTCATCTGCCAATTCACGATGACAAAGACTGATCGCACAACCGCCAAACCCTGCCCCAGTCATTCTAGAACCCAGTGTCGCTGAATGCTGGCGACTAATAGATGTTATAACATCCAATTCTGGCGAGCTAACCTCATAACTGGATTGTAACGACTCGTGACTCTCACTCATCAATTGACCAAGCGAGGTAATGTTGCCATCGGCCAGGCAACCAGCCGCCTCCAATACCCGTTGTTGCTCACTGACCAGATGCTTCAAACGACGTTTGAGTGTGGTGCCCGGTAATTTGCCCAGGGCCATCGATAACTGGTTCGGATCAAGGTTTGCCAAGCCATTCTTCGGGCGGTCATGACCGAGTATTTTTTCAATAGCCCGAACCTCCTGCACTCGTTCTGCATATCCGGAGCCTGCTAATGACCGAGGCGTTGAGGTATCTAATATAATAATGCAGTACTCGTCCGGTAACGGATTTAACTGACTATACTTAAGGGTATTACAATCAAGCTGTATTAGACCGCCCAGTAATATGGATGCCGGATCCATAATCCCAGATGGGATGCCAACGAAACTGTTTTCTGTTCGTTGACAATCCAGCGCCAGTTGTAACCTTAGCCCCTTGTCCGATGCAGAAACAGACTCACCCGTCAGGGCAAAATGGTTCGCCAACGCCAGCAAAGCCAGGAAGGAGGATGAACTGGACAACCCACCACTGTCCAAAGTAGACCTCACTAACAGGTCAAATCCCTTATTGATACTTCGATGGGTGCTCTCGCGCAGCAGCCCTTGTACATAATCACTCCAGTGATCCCGTTTTTTTATCAATACGTCATGAGGTACAACCGTCACTAATTCATTGTAGCGGTCACTGTAGACTCTGATCGTTGACCCTCCATTGCCTCGAAATAAAGCGGTAGTATTTTGATCAATAGCCATGGGCATTACCTGCCCACCACAATAGTCGATATGTTCACCGATCAAGTTGATCCTTCCAGGTGCGATAATCTGGTGACTGGCCACATGACCAAAAGCCTCTTTAAATGCATCGTTAAAAGCCGTCGTTGAGGACATTAATCAATCTCCAAGAAACGATAGCGGGTTTCGTTTAGACCGACATCTCCCGGTTTCAGGAAAACTGACGGAAACTGTCGATGATTCGGGCTATCGGGAAAGTGCTGTGCCTCGATACAAACACCCTGATGAGCAGGGTTTAGCCCGTTACCCGTATATACCTGCACACCGGGTTGATTAGTGAAAACCTGCATTCGATAGTCCGATGTGGATAATTCAGCAATAGGCGGCTGATCTTCTGACTTGCCGCCAGGCCAGTTACTCCTAACAAAATAGTGATCCAGACCACCAAAGGCCTTAATCTGCGATTCATGTTCTGGCTGCATCATCCCTAACTGGCGAGCTTTTCGAAAATCAAATTCTGTACCTTTAACATCAATGGTTCTGCCAGTGGGTAACTGTTGAGGCCCAAGTTCAAGTACCCTGTCTGCGTTGATAGACAGGCTATGGGCTTTGATAGTCGCTGACCCGCCGAGATTGTAATAGTTATGCTGGGTCGAATTAAAAGGCGTATCTTTATCACAAACCGCCTCAGTTCTATAAACCAGATCACATCCACTGACTCTGATAGTATTAGTCACCTCAAGATTACCTGGATAGCCATTATCACCATTTTGGCTGAAAAGATTGAACTGAATTGAGTCTTGCTTAGATGTACTATCCCAGAACGACTGGGCAAAACCTGATACACCGCCATGCAAATGGTGCTGCCCCTCATTAGGCTGCAACTGAACCCATTGACCCTGGTGACTATATTGACTGTTGCTCACACGGCCGGCCACCCTGCCAACCGTTGCACCCATATAATGCTGATCATCGAGGTATGCCTCGGCTGTCGGCAGGGCCAGAATGACAGGTATCCAGCCCCCAGCACGAGTGTTTAAGAGCACCTGGACTGTCCGCGCACCAAAATTGATGGCGCTGACCCTCAGTAGGTCATTGCTAATCGTGTGTTGCTTAATACGCGGTAGTGAAACCAACGCTAACCACCAGAGATTTTTAATACAAAATGCAATTCGCTGTTTTCAGGAATAGTGACCAGCAGCGGTTCATGGATAATTTCGCCATCAATTGCCAGTGCCATCTCCATCAGTCTGTCAGCTTCCAGGCCAGGGACCTGATTAACAATCTCTTGTATAAAACCCCGGTAAGTCACTGAAGTAATTAAAATTGTGGTGCAGCCAGCAAGCTTTTCGAACTCGCCATTTAGAATCAATGTTGCCATCAGTTCACGACAAGGTAGACATTACTGGTCAGCCTCCTGAAGCAGCTTTAATACTCGTGGCGGTGAACACGGCAAATCCGTAATCGGCAATCCAATCGCATTAGATACCGCACTCCCTACAGCCGCCAGGGGCGGCACAATGCCCGTTTCTCCCACACCTCTGACACCATAGGGATGAAATGAATTCGGCACCTCAACAATAATCGTGTCAATGGAAGGTAGATCAGAGGCGAGAGGAATCCGATAATCGAGGAATCCAGCGTTTTCCATAACACCGTTTTCATCGTAAACATATTCCTCATTCAAGGCCCAGCCAATGCCTTGGGCCGCGCCACCTTGGTACTGACCTTCAACATAACCAGGATGAATGGCCTTGCCTGCATCCTGAATAGCGGTATAGCGGACAACATCCGTTTTACCGGTATCACGATCAACCTGAACATCACACAGGTGCACAGCGAAACTAGGTCCAGCTCCTCGAGCATTAATATTACCTCGGCCTGATATCTGCCCACCTGTTTTTTCCGCGACTGCACAAACCTCTGCGAGGGTCATTTTATCTTCACCGGCCAGGTTGATAGCACTACCTTCCTGCCACTCGACCTGCTCTGAGGTAACATTCCACATTGCTGCAGCCCTTGCCTTAAGCTGGGCAACGATATCCTGGCAAGCTTCTACTACAGCCATACCAGTGGCAAACGTTGTTCGACTGCCTCCTGTGGTTTGATTATAAGCCACATGCTCGGTATCAGTGACGATGGGACTGAGCCGGTCCAGCGGTATCCCAAGTTCCTCCGCAGCCATCATCTGCATAGAAGCCCTTGACCCGCCTATATCAGGAGATCCTTCCAGGATTGTGCCGGTACCATCGGGGTTCATATTGATTATCACGGAGGACTGACCACCGATATTAAACCAGAACCCAGCGGCGACACCTCGCCCTTCTCCCTCAGCCAAAGCTGTCTGGTACTGTTGGGATGTTTTCGCTGCCTGCAGGCATTCAACCAGACCCACTGCTTTCAATTTTGGCCCATATAGAGTCTGAGTGCCTTCCTTGGCGGCATTCTGCAGCCGAAAATCAATGGGGTCAATGGCGAGTTGCTCAGCTAATTCATTCATCACCATTTCTGCTGCAAACTCGGCCTGAGGTGCCCCAGGGGCTCTGTAAGCAGCTACTTTGGCTTTATTGACGACGACGTCAAAACCCTCCACCCACATATTCTCAACATCGTAAGGTGTAAATACGGTCATACACCCGGGTCCCATGGGAGAGCCTTTGAATGCACCAGCTTCGTAATACAGACTAGCCTGCATTGCGACCAGCGTGCCATCATTTTTAGCGCCAATCTTAATTCGGCTCTGGCTTGCAGAAGCGGGTCCGGATGCCCTGAACACTTCTTCCCTCGTCATCACCATTTTGACTGGCCGACCCGCTTTGCGGGAAAGGATCATCGCCACCGGTTCAAGATAGACCGTTGTTTTGCCACCAAAACCACCGCCTATTTCACTGGCTGTGACTTTAAGCTGACCCAGTTCCATGCCCAGCAATCTGGCCGTGCTGGCTCTCACATCGAAATGCCCCTGAGTAGGGCACCAGATCGTCGAAGTACCGTTTTCATCAAACCGAACTGTAGTGGCGTGCGGTTCTATGTAGCCTTGGTGAACCGTTGGCGTACTGAATTCCCGTTCGACGATAACGTCTGCCTGAGCGAACCCGGCATCGACATCGCCTTTTTTCAATTCCATTCTTGAGGCAATGTTTGATGCAATACTGGGCGTCTCAGCCAGACCCTGGGTAAACATATCCTCATGCAGAACAGCTGCATCATCACTGATGGCTGCGTCGATACTCATGACAGGAGGAAGCACCTCATACTCTACATCAATCAATTGCAGAGCTTGAGCCGCCGCCGCTTCTGTTCTAGCGGCCAGGGCAACCAGCGCATGACCATGGTATAAAACTTTCTTGTTCGCCAGTATATTACTCGCTAGGTCAACCAATCCTGAATCCTGGCGACCTTCCGCAAAAGCGGCCGCATTTACCGTTGGGAAGTCTTCAAATCTAGCAATAGCCAGTACATCAGGGTGAGCCTCTGCTTTGCTGGTATCGAGCTTAGTGATTACCGCATGGGCATGGGGGCTTCTTAGAATTTTACCCCATATCATGCCTGGTAATGCCAGATCTGCCCCATAGTTAGCTCGACCAGTAACCTTATCAAAGCCATCAGGTCGAATCGTTCTCTGGCCTATATACTTGAATTGTTTCGCTTCGCTCATATCAGGCTCCCTGGCGTAGACTTTCGGCTGAGTCCATCACAGCTTTGATGATTTTATCGTACCCTGTGCAACGACAGAGATTACCGGCAAGAAAATACCGCGCTTCTGCCTCGGTCGGATTGGGGTTTTCTTCTAGCAGCGCTTTAGTCGAGACTATCAGTCCAGGCGTACAGATCCCACATTGCAGTGCAGCATGCTCTAGATACTTTTCCTGAATGACATGGAGCTTGTCACTATTGGCAACACCCTCTATGGTGCCGATTTTTGCGCCATCAGCCTCGACCGCTAGAACCAGGCAGGAACAAACCAGCCGGTCATTCACGGTAACTGAACAGGCGCCACAATCACCTGAACCACAGCCTTCCTTGGTACCCGTTAAGCCCAGTTCATTTCTCAGGACATGTAATAGGGTTTGCTGCGGTTCGCACAGGAATTCGACGGTCTCGTCATTAATACTCGTAGTGACATGTGTTTTCATAGTTTAATTTCCCTTGGCACGCTGGAAAGCGATACTGGCTGCTCTTTTTGTCAACACACCGACGATGTGCTTACGAAACTCTACTGTACCGCGTCGGTCTGTGATCGGTGTCGCAGCGGCTGTCGCTGCTGCTGCAGCAGCATTAAGGTCTGCTGTTCCCAGGTCAGTACCGACCAGACATGCTGCAGCTTCTGGCACCAGCAGTGCGGTGGGCGCGACCGCACCAATGGCCACTCGAGCAGAACTGCATATGCCCTCTTTGACCGTCAAACTGACCGCTGCTCCGGCAACAGCAATATCCATTTCAGTCCTGGGGATAAATCGTAGATAAGCGTCGGCGCTATTGGGCGCTGGGCGAGGTATCTCGATACAGCGCAGGAATTCATCCTCCGCCAGACAATTGCTACCCACCCCGGTCACAAAATCTTCTGCCTTGACTGTTCTTTCACCCGCCGGACCCAGGATCTGGCAACTCGCATTCAACGCGATCAGAGCTGGCACCGTATCCGCTGCCGGTGACGAATTGCATAAATTACCACCCACGCTAGCCCTTCCCTGCACCTGACTAGATCCAATTAGGTAGGCAGACTCTACCAGGCCCGGAAACAGCGCCTTGATATCCTCTCTGGCAGTCAACTCAGCGCAGCACATCGACGGACCTAAAAGCAACCCATCGTCAGTCAATTCAGCCTGAGTCATCTCCGCTATTTTTTTAACATCTATTATGACTCGGGGCGCATCAATACTCGCCTGCATCTGAATAATCAGATCAGTACCCCCTGCTAATATGTTAACCGAACCCGAGGATGCTGCCAGCAGATTAACGGCTTCTTCAATGGATTTCGGCGACTGATATATCATCTCAGCCATAACTTTGTCTCCTACCTGTTTACCAATTGATTCAACGCGGTATATATATACCATCCCATTTCGGTCAGCGAAACGAAAGAATCAACAAATGATCATATTTATACTGTTGAGTGGCTCATCTGGAAGTTTGTTTCGACCGCTTAAAATTGTTGGAATACAAATTCTGCGCCACCGTCAATGGCACTGCGATTAACCAGCCATGGTTTAGCAATCAGGCCTTTAGCCCATTAACTGAACACTGGCACCCCAGATGCCACCGACGACCAAGGCGATCAAAACCAATTCGGTAAACAATGTTCCCACCACCCTGGATTGTGGATCTCTGATATAGGTGATGGCATACCAAGATCTGGCAAGCAGGTAGACCAGTCCTAGACCAGCGGCCCAATATTGCCCTATGTAGTAACCATGTATCCAAATAGCCGGTATAAAAACAACCAATTTTTCGAGACTGTTATAGTGAACCCGGAAAGTCCTTTCGAAAATTTCGTTACCGGTCGTTGCTGGTGCTGAAATACCATACTTGCCGCGGGCTCTGCCAACTAGAATTCCGAAAATACTAAATTGCAGCAGTGCAAGCAGGGAAATCAAAGATACCCATTCCATATCACGCTCTCTTGCAGTTAAAATACCATTGTGTATGGAACTCCGGAGCCTGGCAATCTTTTATACGCAAAATGCATCGGCAATGTTCCCTATGCAATTTTTTAACCCGGTATTTCCGCACAATTGAAGTGCTCTCGAACCAGATGCACCCTAACTACAAACCACATTAACCAGATGCACCATAAAAAAACTCTCATAGCTCGACTTGAAATTCGAACCCGTATAGCAAATCGGCTACTCCCTTGGAGGATAATGTGAAAATCAGACCCGCTGTGCTAGCCGATGCTGAATCCATCGCTAGTTTCAATCAAGCCATGGCCATGGAAACAGAAGCCAAACGGCTAGCTGAGGCGACCATCCTCGAGGGCGTTCGTCGACAACTTAACGACAAAACGCTCGGGTTTTACCTTGTAGCTGAAGCAGATACAAAAGCCATTGGCTGCCTTGGTATTACGTTCGAATGGAGCGACTGGCGCTGCGGTTTATTCTGGTGGATCCAGAGTGTCTATGTTGACCCGGCATACCGAGGTCAAGGTGCTTTCACCCAGCTTTATGGAAAGGTAAAAGAACTGGCCAGTGACCAGGCTGAAGTGATAGGCATCAGGTTGTATGCGGAGAAAGATAATGCCAGGGCCATAAGAACTTATCTGCGATTGGGCATGAGTGAAACGCCTTATCGTATTCTTGAAGAAGAATTTACTGACTCGAACAAAAAGTCATGAGCCAACCTCGATGCCAATAGAACCCTATCCAACCTCAAAGCTAATCTATGATGAGCTATATACTCACTCAGGCAGGGCCAGGCCCGGTCTTGGGCATATCTCGAGTTACCTGAAAAAGAACACCGTTGATCAGTTACATCGTAAAAGCGAACTGGCTGAACTAGCCATCCGCACGCTCGGAATTACTTTTACTGTTTATGATGAAGGCCAGAATATTGACCGAGAATGGCCCTTTGATATTGTTCCCAGGACAATCTTTCAAAGCGAGTGGCAACGGATTGAAATTGGCCTGAAACAGCGTCTTAAGGCACTCAATCATTTTATTAATGATATCTATAATGAGCAGGAAATCATTGCAGACAACGTGTTCCCAGAAGCGTTATTGAAGTCCTGCAAGGATTTCCGCCCGGAATGCGTCGGGATGCGACCAAAATACGGTGTCTGGGCACACATATGCGGCACAGACCTGATTAGAGATGCTGATGGTACCCTGTATGTCCTCGAAGACAACCTGCGCGTTCCATCCGGTGTATCCTATATGCTGGAAAACAGAAATATCAGCAAACGCATACTACCGGAGTTACTGAATCGATATGAGGTCAGGCCGATGGATGACTATCCATCACAACTTTTTGACATCCTCAGTTCCATATCGCCGAAACCGGGCAAGTTTCCGGAAATCGTGGTATTGACCCCCGGTATCTACAACTCAGCCTATTTTGAACATGCCTTCCTGGCTCAGCGTATGGGTGCAGAACTCGTTGAAGGCCCTGACCTGATGGTGGCAAGCGACGACTGTGTCTACATGAAAACCGTAGAAGGCCCATCCAAGGTCGATGTGATCTATCGCCGGATCGATGATCTTTTTCTGGATCCAGAGGCATTTCGCAGCGATTCCACCCTCGGCGTAAAAGGTCTAATGCGCGCCTGGAGAAAGGGTAATGTAGCCATTGCTAACGCACCTGGCGTTGGTGTAGCCGATGACAAGGTTGTTTATACTTATGTCCCTGAAATGATCCGGTACTATTTGAACGAAGAGCCTATTCTTCCGAATGTGCCGAGTTATTTGTGTTCTGATGCAGACCAACAACGATTTGTCCTGGACCATATCGAAGACCTGGTCGTCAAACCAGCCAACGAATCAGGCGGCTATGGCATGTACATCGGCCCCAGAGAAACCAAACGGCGTACGGCCCAGTTTAAGAAATTAATAAAGGCCAATCCTAGGAATTACATGGCCCAGCCGATTATCAACCTATCAACGGTGCCGACACTGTGCGGGCAGGCGCTTGAACCACGGCATGTAGACCTGAGACCTTTTATACTTCAAGGTGACCGAAGTTTTGTTACTGCCGGCGGATTGACTCGAGTCGCACTGGTAAAAGGATCCTTGGTGGTTAATTCATCTCAGGGAGGCGGTAGTAAGGATACCTGGATTCTGGAAGACACAAAAAACGAGAGGCCCAGGCATGCTATCTAGAGTCGCCGAGCGTTTGTACTGGTTTGGACGCTATCAGGAGCGCACAGAAAATATAGCAAGGCTCCTATCAGTTTATACCAACCTGGTGCTAGACCTGCCCAGGGATGGATTTGCATGGGAGAGTCTTGTCAGCATCACCGGCTTTGAGCATGCCTTCAAGAAGCGCTTCACCCACGCCAGTGAAAGAAACGTCGTTAAATTTCTTCTGGAAGATCCCACCTGCTCGTTACGATACTGTGTTCGCATGGCTCGGGAAAATGCTCGTACCAGCCGAGACCTGATGCCGAATGAAGCCTGGGAAAAAATCAACGAGTTGCACCTGTACCTGTCCGAAGACGTGCAGCAACGCCTCAAGAGAGAAGGTCGTTACGAGTTCCTCTCCAGGATAATCGATATTTCTCTTGAACTAACTGGATATCTGAACGGCAGCATGAGCGAGCACCTCCCCCACCACTTCATTAAAATGGGGTCCTATCTGGAACGAGCAGACATGACAACTCGAATCATCGATGTTGCCTGCCTTAATTTCCTGGATTCGAAAGACAGGCAGTTAACAGAATACGACAATATTTTGTGGATGGGCGTGCTCAAATCCTTGAACGCCTACCAGATGTACCGCCAACATGTGCAGGAAAGAGTCAATGGCGAAGATGTAGCCGAGTTCCTGCTCAAAGACCGATTTTTCCCGAGAGCGGTAGCGCATTGTCTAAGCCAGGTAGCCAGTAGTTTTGCCCAACTGCAGCGGAACGATAAACCCCATCGGAAAGTGAATAGAACTCTACGCCGTATTGACAAGGCTGATATGGAATTGTTGCTCGATCAAAACAAGTTACACGACTTTATCGACTTGATTCAGCTTGACCTCTCACGTCTACACGCTGATTTAAGTTCAACCTGGTTAAAATAAAAGCTTAACTCCCTGAAGCATTATCAGTCTTATCCCAGGCCTGGCTCCAGGCAATTGGCGGCATATTACCGAACGCCTCACGTAAGCTAATATCCCAGGCGCTATTTAACTGTCGCAAATACTCACTGGATTCTTCGAACCGATATCGACGTTCTACCACGAGGCTGTCGGTATAATACATAAGCACCTCTATGGGAGGACCAACTGATAAGTTACTCCTCATGGTCGAATCCATAGAAACCAGGCCGCTGAGTGCAGCAGTCTCCATAGGTATATCCTGGTTGATGATCCGATCCAGAATCGGCTTACCATATTTACTTTCGCCGATCTGCAAAAACGACGTATCTCGAGAAGTCGTAATATGATTCCCCTGCGGATAGATGAGAAAGGCGGCGTGTTTACCACCCTGTATCTGCCCGCCGATGATAAAACTTGCTTCAAAGGATTTACCACCACCGGTATGTTTAGCCTGTTGCTCTAAGGAAACCATGCCAACATAATCGGCGGCTTCCTCCAGCGATTGCACACTACAAAAGCTGTCCTTAGCGCCCTGTACAATATCTTTTTTGATCTGGCCTATCACCGCCTGGGTTGTTGCTAGATTACCCGATGAAAGGACCACAAATTGCCGTTCGTTAGGTATTCCGTAAGCATACATCTTCGAATACGTGGAAACATTGTCAAGGCCCGCATTTGTTCTTGAATCACTAACGAAACAAAGCCCTGCATCCATCCTGATGGCAACACAATAAGTCATGTCAAAGCTTACCGCTATGGAAGCCTACACCTCGCACTAAACTGACTGGAAACACCGTGTCCATTTCGAAAACCTTCTATTTTATTGCCTTGTACAGGCAGACCAGACCCTGTTCTTAAAGTCAGCCTCTATCCTATCTAATACTCAATTTTTTATACTGTTTTTTTGCACTGTTTTCTTTAGTACTACTTGTCTTTAGTACTACACTTCTTTAAAGCTACATGGTTGCAGTCACTGTTTGCGATTTCTTCGATCCGGCCAGATATTTTTCAATTTTGTCCTTTGCCTCATTGTCGGTATCAAGGAAGTTAACTCCAGAGCCGGCTTTATGAGGATTTTTAACACCATTTCTGGCAACCCAGGCCACCTTACCGGCAATCGGGATTTTTTCCACCTCATCCAGCAATTCGA
>Ga0206679_10001553_pt1 | contig 18857 bp, 21 predicted proteins | sample M110012015metaG_FD_155464 | JGI IMG/M metagenome (GOLD analysis project Ga0206679, IMG submission 155464) | Ammonia-oxidizing marine archaeal communities from Monterey Bay, California, United States - M1 100m 12015 | ecosystem: Environmental > Aquatic > Marine > Intertidal zone | place: USA... | reverse complement strand
ATTCTGAAAATTCTACCAAACATTAAGACTACAAATCACGATTGGGATGCAGTAGGTATCGGTTTATTTCTGCAAGGTGTACTTCACGCAAAACAAGAAAATCATAAGAATTTTGTAATAAAAAGCAAAGAATTTCATAATAATTTGCTTTAATTTAAAATAATTACTTTTTATATTAAAAAATACTTGTATATATTAAAATATGTTTATATATTAGATAGCAAGCAAGTAAACAATAGATATTAAAAAGGTTTTAAAATATGTCAGCGAATTATAAGAAAATCTCAGAACAAGGAATTACTCAGAGTTCAATCAAGACAGCTTTTGAGTGTCCTAAGAAAGCTCGTCTGAAACTTAGCGGTATTAAGAAAAAAGACAGAGCTTTTGGTGCAGCTCTGTACTTCGGAAACTTCTTTCATAACTTCTACGAAGATTTAGGGAAGGTTGTAAAAGAAGAGTCTGTGACTTTAGATAAAGCTAGAGATATTATGTTCAAGTCTTTGTCAGATACTTTTGAGAGTGCGAACTTTGAAGCTCAAGATAATGAAAAAGCTTTGACTAATATCAAAACTGCTTTCCTTAAAGCTTCTGGAGTGTGTCTAGCTTACCTAGAGATTTTCTACGAGTCAGAATTTTCTGACCGAGCTCCTGTTCAATTTTTATTCCTGGAAAAATCTTTTAAACTTTCTGTAGAACAGATGGAAGGACTTTTTGACTTTCCTTATCTCGGTATGATGGATGGCGGTATTTTTGATTTCCCCTCAAGAGCTAACGGATTACTTGAACACAAAACAAAGTCTGCTATGAGTATTGACTCTATTGAAAAATTCTTTGAGCGTGATATTCAAGTAAATATGTACTGCCAAGCTTTTAAGGCTTTATATGGAGAGTATCCAGCTTTTGTACTTTATAATCTGATTAAGAATCCTATGATTCGCCAGAAGAAGACTGAGAGCGATGAAGATTTTTCTACTCGTTGTTATGAAACTGCGATGGAGAAACGAGACGAGTTTTTCGTTAAACTTAGAGCAGAGGTAGATCCTGAAGCAGTTAAGAGAAATATTCGTAAGTCCAACTGGGCCGCTAATATGATTGCTGATTGTGAGCAGTATGAAGAAGACGAACTTTTCGAAAACACTGCGAATTGTAAATCAATGTATGGAGACTGTGAGTATCTTGATTACTGTGATGGTTGTAAAGATGGGTATGATACAGACCAAAAAGTAAATGAAGAATTGTCAATCTAGTTCGGCAGATATTTTCGTGAAAAGGATTAACACTAAGCGTACTAATCCTTACAGAAAGCCGAACCAAGTAATATTAGAGTACGCTGTAAAAAATTTTAATTTCGATAAACCAAAGGAGTCTTAAATGACTAAATCAACAGAAGTAAAAGAAGTAGAAGAAAAAACAGTAACATCAGTACGAGTTACTACGGCAACAATGGAGAGAGTTTCAGTTCTTCAACAAATCACACGCGACGGCAGAAAGAAGCGTACTTATGATACGATTATCTCTGACCTCGTAACTACTGAGCTTCAGAAAATCGTAAAAGAAGATGAAAAAGCTGCGACTGTAGTTGCTGCAATTCTGGATGATTCAGCAGAGATTTTAGGTGAGTAAAAAACTCAAGGTTACTGCTAGACACAAAGGAGCAGGTTGGGAAGATTGTCTCGACTCTGCTCGTGTGACTGTCTGGAAAGATAGACTTGATAAAATGCCGTCAGACACTTTTAAAGTCCGTATGATTTCATCTGAACACTCTCCTTTAAGAGAAATCGTGTTTGTACTGGATCTGGAAAATATAAAGTCCTGGGTTACAGTCCATCTAGTGAGACATTTTCTAGGAGTAGAAAAGTATGTGTCTACTCAACGTTCAGACCGTAGAAAAGCACCTGTCCCTAGAGACGAGTTACCTCAAGGAGCTTTGGTTAATATGAGACTGACTATTAATGCTCAAGCTCTTATTAATATCTCTCAGGTTAGGTTGTGTCATTGTGCGAGTATTGAAACTGTTCAAGCTTGGCAAGCTGTCCGTAGAGCTATTAAACCTCTGGATGAACATATCTGGGCCGCTATGGTTCCAAAATGTGTTTATAAAGGGTTCTGTTCTGAGGGGGTTAAGGCTAAAGATGAATGTAGATATTCCCATAAAACCTTGATTACAATGCGAAAAAACTATCTAAATAAATTTGCCGAACCAAACACCATTATATAAAAATACCCCCTCAAAAGGGCTTATTTTAGTGTAATAATTGGTATTAAAAAAGTAATAAAAATATTTTAATTTATTTTACTTTTTTAATACCTTTTTTATGTTTTTTATTCTATCTTATAAGAAACGAAAAAAGAAAAAGGAAAAAAGAAAAATGCTAAAACCTAAAGTAACTGCTAAGTCTGCAAAAACCAGTCCTAGTGGATTTAATCTGAAACTCCCTACTTCTAAAACGAGAGCAGGACAAAGTTTAACAGATTACGCAATGTTCATTTACGGTGAACAGAAGATTGGTAAAACCAGTCTAACAACAAAGTTTCCTGATGCTCTACACTGCTTCTTTGAACCTTCGGGTACAGATTACGAGCTACACGCTATTCAACCTAAGGGGTGGGCAGAGTTTTTAGCTTATCTAGACCTGCTAGAAAAAGAAGACCACGACTTTGACTTCTTTATTATTGACGTTGTGGATATTGCATACGATATGTGTATGCTCTGGACTTGTCAAGATATGAATGGCCCTTCCTGTACTTATCCTCCAACAACTGACTTCGGTAAAACGTGGAAAGCTGTTAAGGATAACTTCAGAAGGACTATGGATAGATTGAGACGACTTGGAGGTATTATTTTTGTATCTCACCAAAAAGTCTCTACTATCAAAGAAAAGTCTGGTTTTGAGTACCAGAAAGTTGTACCTTCGGCTCCTGCTGGATGTGCAGAAGTTCTTTCGAAATGGTGTGACCTTACAGGTTATTACAGCTTTGATGGAACAGACAGAAAGTTATTCATTACTCCTGAACAAGGGTATGAAGCGGGTAACAGAATGTCTACTAGATTTAACTATACTGACGGAACGAAAATGAGTTCTATCAATATGGGTAACTCTGAGGGGGAAGCCTTTAAAAACTTCGTAAAAGCTTTTGGAAACAAACTAGAAAAGCCTAAGACTGAAAAGCCTAAGGTTGGTGGGTTGAAAAAGTAATAATCGCGCCTTAGCCTCTGGTACACTACCTCAGAGTGGTGTACTAAGCTAAGACCTTCTCTGCCGGTTCATCTAGTGGCCTAGGATACAGGACTTTCGTTTCCTGCAACACTGGTTCAAATCCAGTACCGGCAAATAATAGCAGAGTGGCGAAATGGTAAACGCAATGGCCGTCGACAGATGTAGGAGAACAGGCCACCTACGAGTTACAGGTTCGAATCCTGTCTCTGCTACTACAGTCTATAAGTCCTAACTGGCGGTTTGTTTTTGATGATTGTTCAAATACGCCTGACTTATAGATTTTTGATATAACTCAGAAGTTAATTAACTTTTAAAGATAGAGTAAAGACCTAGATTTGAGTAGCTTAGTTTCAACGAGCTTCTGAGTTATATTTTTATTTGATACACCCCTCAAGATAGCTGTTGATTCAGATGTTTTGAGGGTTGGATTGAAAATCTAATCCCTATGCCTTGTTGGTATAGATTATGTCAAATTCAGATAACAAATGAAAAAAGACAAAAGAGAGATACAAATGGATAAGAACGCAGTCAAAGGTTTATTTAGCACAGCGAAAACAGAAGCAAAAGATAACGGAAGTACAGGAGATTTTAAAAATCCACCTGTAGGAATCTGGCCTGGAAAAATCCTTAAAGCGGAGTATTACGTTTCTGCTAAAGGTAAAGTCTTCAATCGTGTTAAGTGGGAGCTTGAGACAGATGAAGGTGTAGAACAATACGACCAGTATGCTGGTATTGACAATCCTATTGGGTTGAAAATTCAGATGCAAGAGTGGATGAAGCTTGGTGTAGACACTGAAGCAGTAATTGACTTTGAGACATTCGCTGAGACTGCTGCTCAATTAGCAGGTTACGAATTTAAGGTGAATGTTGAAATTAAGCAGAACAAAAATGGTTTCACTACCTACACCATTAAAGATGTAATTAGTTACAACACTGGTGAAGATGAAGGTGCTTCAGAACCTGCTCCTGAATCTTCAGAGGAAGGTGAAGCTGAGTACGAAGCTGGAGATACTGTTACTTTTAAAAACGGTGACGAAGAGCTTACAGGTATCGTATTAATTTCTGAACCTGACGATGGACTTGTTGTTAAAGTTGGGAAGAAAAAATATCCAGTCGCTTTTATTGATGTTTTAAGTAAAGAAGACTAAATTTACACTGCACAAACGAAAATGAAAACGACAGAAGCTAAAAAGTGATAGGTAGCCTAGAAACAGATACAATTTATCAACCACATAAAGTTCTTTTCTAGGTCTACACTTCCCCCTCAAAGTTAAATACTCTGAGGGGGTTTTTTATTTGAAACACAACCCAATTAAATCCCGTACACAGAATACGGATTGGAGATATTATGGCAGCTTGGACTGGTAAAATAATGATTACAAGCGGTGTAGAGAACTGGATCTCAGAACTTGAGGATGAAGGTATTCCTACACGTAGAATGGTCTTTAACGACAAAATTATATCTTATAGGTCTGAGAAGAATTGGCATCAGACTTGTGATGAAGACTGGGCCTCTAACGACCTAGCTATTGAATCTAATTTAGAAAACGGCAGAGTAGTCGCTAAAGTAGAATTTTACGAAAAACCCCCTTTAGGTAAACACAGAACAGTATTAAGTGCGACAATGTTATTTATTACTGAGAAGACTGCTATAGGCATAGTTACCACCTGTATGCTTTCTGGAGAATACTAGGATGGCTAAAGTCAAAATTACACCCCCTCAGCCTGCACCTAAAGATTTATACGACTGCTACGCATCAACACACTATGAAAAAATCAAAACTTCAAAAACGCCTATTCTCGCGTGTGATACTGAAACTACAGGGCTTGATTACTATAATGGTTGTCGTCCTTTTGCTTTTAGTTTTACTGATTACGAAGGGAACTCAAGCTATCTTAGACTAGCTGTAAATCCTCTAACTAGAGCCGTTATCTTTAATGAAAAAATCGTATCTGAACTTAGAAAGGTTATGGAGAATCCTTATATTGAAAAAGTTTTCCATAATGCAAAATTTGATATTCAGATGTATGCTACCCTTAATATTAATGTGAAGGGTAGAATCTGGGACACAGCTATAATGGCTTATGTGATGAATCCAGAAAAGAAAATCGGACTGAAACCTCTTTGTGAAGAGCTCTTAAAAATTTCCGTAGAAGACCAGAAGGATCTAAAAGATTCTGTTAAAGTAAACAGAGCTCGCTGTAGGAAAGATAAGAACGACTTTCTCCTTGGCGGAGTAGCAGAGGAAGACTACTGGTTAGGCGACCCGGAACTCTGTAAAAATTACGCTGTACTCGATACTGAAAGAACTATGGGTTTATTCTGGTATTTTGAGGAAGCTTATCACACTAAAAAATTCACACCTTATTTCAACTATCGTAAATACTCTGATATTGTAGATATAGAACACGAAGCTCAGGCGGCCTTACTTAGAATGGAACAGAAGGGTGTCTATATCTGCCAGGATACACGTAAAGAGTTAGATGTGTACTATTCAAATATTATCAAACTTGAAGAAGCTAATATGGCAGAGATGGGTTATGGTGATTTGAATGTAAATTCTCCTAAGCAGATGAAAGACGTTTTCTATAACCAGAGACATTGTTCTATTCAGATGATGAAGCGTAAAAAGTCTGACGGTTCTAAAGAAATGACTGTGACTACTAACGCTAAAGCTTTAGGTATTTGGGCTTCTGAGGGGGATGAACTCGCTCAGTGTATCATCACTCAGAGAGAGGCAAAATATCAACTAAATAACTTTGTGAAAGTTTTTGAGACTGCTGTAGATGGTAAAGGCTTCTTACACCCGAATTATAAATCTATAGGGCCAATTACAGGCCGTATAGCGTGTAATAAGCCAAACCTTATGAATGTATCAAATACAGGTACAAAGAACTCCTATGTAGAGCTTAGAGTACGTGAGTGCTTTGTGCCTAGTAAAGATGAAAATGTTTTATTGTTTGCAGATTACGACCAAGTAGAAGTTTGGGTATCTATGTTCTTATCCAGAGATGCTGCTGGTATGTCTGACCTTACGAGTGGTGCAGATATGCACGGAAATATGGCTCGCAAGTTATGGGGTCAGAAATACGATATTATGTGGGGTGATGAACACACTAATCCTACGTTCAAAAAATGGAGAAAGCGTGCTAAGTTTTGTCTGTTCGGTCTAATTTATGGTGCGGGTTCTGGATCTATAATGGATACCGCAGGATGTTCCAAAGAAGAAGCTCTGAATATTATTGATGTTTTCTGGAAAACTTTTCCTGGACTTAAAGCTTTCGGAGACGAACTACAACATCAGGTAAACTCTAAAGGTTTTATTACTGGACCGTTCGGTAGAGAGTATAATATTGAGTCTAGGGATAATTATAAGGCTCTGAATTATATAACTCAAGGTACGGCAGCAGAGATTATGAAGAGAGCTCTGGTGAACCTAGATAAAGAGTTTATGGACGAACCTGATATAAATCTCCTTCTAACTATTCACGATGAAATCTGTGTTGAAACACCCCTCAAGAATCTCAAAAGAGTTAAAAGAAAATCAAGAATTGCAGAAGAACTTGGCTTTGAAGATGTATATTTGACAGCACCGCAGAGAATACTTGCTTGTATGCAAGGTGATTTTCATACTGTGAAAGGTCTATCTCTTCCAAGACCTTTTTCCGCAGGTGTGGATGTCTGTTATAATAATTGGGCTGAAAAAACTAAATTCAAAGTGGAGGAGTTCAGGTAGTGAAAGAATGGTGAAATTACTTCAAGGCGATTGCTTAAAAATGTTATCTACTGTATCCGATGGGTCTGCGGACTTAATCGTTACAGACCCTCCTTATGGTATGGATTACTCCTGCAAATGGAGGAAAGACTATGGGAAAGGTGACAAACTGAAAAATGATACTAACCTAGACTGGTTAGATGAATTTGCTCAGTTATGTTACGATAAACTAGCCGACAATAGTGCGGCCTATGTATTCTGTAGTTTCCACCACATAGACAAATTTAAGCAGGCTTTCGAAAAAGTTTTCAAATTTAAGAACATACTGGTATGGGAGAAAAACAATACCAGTATGGGAGATTTGAAAGGTGATTTCGCTTCCAAGACTGAGTTCATCATTTTAGTACATAAAGGTCGTTGCCTCCTGAGGGGCAGACGTGACCATAATATTTTAAAATTTGATAGGACTAGAAATACATTGCACCCAACCCAGAAACCTGTAGATTTGCTAGAGTTCTTAATTAGCAAATTTTCAGATGAAGGAGATTTGGTGTTAGATCCTTTTATGGGGTCTGGAAGTACAGGTGAAGCTTGTAAAAATACAGGTAGACACTTCATAGGTATTGAGTTGGATGAAAAGCATTTCAATACTGCAAAAACACGACTGAAAAGTTAAAAACAATTAAATAAGGAGTAGCTAATGTCAGTAGCTATCAAACCAAAATCTAAGGCTGAAACTGAAGCCGAAATGTTGAAACACGCCAATAATCAGGCTAAAGAAGATAATGCTTACAACGGAGAAGATACCGACTGGGAAGCATTTTATGAAAATTACGGAATAGATATTACAGACTCTACCGAAGAAGAGTACATCTGTACTTGTCCGTTTACCGACAAAGAAGGTAAACTTTATATCAGTAAGAAAAATGGGTTATGGGATTCTAAAACCTATGGTATGAATGGAAACCCTAAGCAGTTTATTGAAGAGCTTTATAGATGGTCTTTAGAGAAAACAAATAGAACCGACTTATTAGGGTTATCTGTGGAGAAGCAGATTCCTATCGGTGCTCTAGAAGATTACGTAGCTCTGAATCCTTTAACTAGAAGATTTATGATTCCAGATTTTTCCGTTCAAGGTAATCTGTGCGGTATTAGCTCTTATATAATCGGTGGGAAATGTTATAAAGTTAGAGGTTCTTTTATGGGCCTAAGAGGTGCAGCACAACTGCTAGAATCTCAGGCTAAGGATACTTGGTTAGCTGAGGGGGAATGGGATTATATTCTACTCAGACACGCGATTAAAGTCGCTGGTGTTGAAGATGAAATCAATTTAGTCTGTATGCCTGGAGCAGGAACTTTTCGTGCAAAATGGAGAAATATGTTCCATAAGCGTTCTGTTAAAGTTTTGTATGATAATGACAAAGCAGGTAGAAATGGACGTAAGAAAGTTTATAAGGGAGTAGAGGAAGTTGTAACTTCTATCGAGTTTCTGGAGTGGGGCTCTCTACACGAAGAAGGGGACGACATCAGAGATTTATATATTAAATCAACTGATACCCCCTCAAGAACTTTAGGAGCTGTTAAAGCTTTACAATTCCTGACTAAAATAAAATCTATGTTCCACCCTGTAGAAGGGTTCGTAAAGAAAGAGCAGTTAGTTTCCAAGAAAATAAAAAAGAAGATTACGGATGGTGCTGTTTCTGCTGGATTTAAACCTGATGAAGTGAAGCCAGAGATTGAGGGCGACCCTATCGGGGCTAACGAGTTCGAAGCAGAATTAAGGAAACATTTACAACTCAGAAGTAATTATCCTATGGATGTTATTTTCGGGACTGTGTTTGCGAATAAGATTCACGAAGACCCTGTTTGGACTTTTATTGTAGCTCCTCCTTCTGGTAGTAAAACGGAACTGTTGATGACTATGGCCCTGTCTCCACAAATCCTAACTACTACAACTCTTACTCCTGCCGCTATGGTGTCAGGTTACGAGTTTGAAGATGGAGAAGACCCTTCTATTCTTCTGAAAGTAAATGGGAAGACTTTAGTTATTAAAGACTTTACAACTCTTCTGACGATTAATAAAACTCAAAGGGATGAAGTGTTTGGTTATCTGAGAGATATTTATGATGGACAGATTGAGAAATATTTCGGAAATGGAATCCATAAAGCTTATAATTGCAGATTCGGAATTTTGGCAGGTGTAACTCCTGTAATTGATGCCCTGGCCGCAGAGAATGGATCTCTAGGTGAGAGATTTCTCAAATTCAGAATCAACAGATTTATGGATGAAGGGGACGAAGAGGAGCGTGTTAAGATGGCTCTGATGGGTGGTGGTAAAGAGGATACTTGGAGACACGACTTACAGACGGCAGCCGGGCGTGTACTGAAAAAAGAAATTTACGAAGTTCCATTCAACCCAGAGTATGTAAGTTCATTTACAGCACTTTCTATGCTTACAGCCTTATTCAGAAGCTCTATCGTAAGAGATTCTTATTCTAAGGACATTTTGTGTATGCCAGTAACAGAAGTGGCTACAAGGCTTGCAAAGCAGTTTTCAGCTCTAGCTAAAGGTATTTGTATCTATAGAGATTTTGAGACTGTGAACGACTATGTTCTTGACGTAATTAGAATGGTAGCTATGGATACAATCCCTGATAAAGTTTCGGTTATCTGTAAGGTTATGAATACGATTCTTGCGGAAGGTGGTACTCCTTATTGTGCGGTACATCAGATTGGAGAGCGTTTAAGTTCTTTACCGAACAGAACCATTGAAGCTACTTTAACAGACCTAGCTATGGTTGGAGCAGTTGAAGCTATCCCTCTTGAGGGGAGTATTTCAAAACACTTCAGATTCAGTAAAAAAGCAGCCTCACTTTTAGGTATTGTAAATATATTTGCAGATAGCTCTTTTAGTCCTGATGATGCTCCTGAACCAACAAGATAGTTGTCTTAAAAGACAGGTCTGAAATCGGACTACCTCAGACCGGGTTTTTTGGGTGCTTATATAGATTTCGTGAGTTTTTATTTTCGAAACCTGTAAAATTCCCCCTCAAAATCCAGCTCTGAAAAACAATACAGATATATACATATCAGACCTTCCTAGCGGTTCTGAGGATTACGTAGAATGACTGACACAGACTACAAAAACCTCAGAGTCGTTAGGATTTTTTACTGCTTCAAAACTTACATTTTTATACAAAAAATATTACATATTTATAATTGAATATCTTTAAAATAAAACATACTTATATACATATATTTACTTATCTTTTATAGGAGGGCTTAAAAAAGCTACTCACGGCAAAATAGCCACCATATAATGAGAGGTAAAAAATGAAAGTTCATCAGACTGCCGAAGGGCAAAGAGTTTACGTGTCAGACACACAAGAGTTGTCTAAGTTAGTTACTGACCCAGAGTATTTGAAAGATTTTGTAAAACACAGATTTGAGACAGTTAAATCTGCTGTAAACATTAAAAAAGAACAGTGTACTATCGAGCAGGAAGGGTTTGAAGATAGACTTAGAAAGTCACTCAGTAACGAATACACTCCTGATTATGACAAACTAGAATTTATGGGATGCAGTCAAGAAGAGATGGAATTAGGTTATTCTTCATATCTGATGCCTGAAACTCTCGTTGATAAAACTATGGAAATTTCTCAGGAGATTTCAAAAAATATAAAAGTACCTTCAAATCGTATGCAGATGATTCGTTCTGCAGAAGGTCAAAATTTCCAAATTCAATCAGTCTTTGATGGAAAGGTTGAACAAGCCTTTTACCGCAGAGCTAAAGTAAATAATCAATCTTATTCGATGAGCCGAGACAGAATTACTTTATGCGTCCAGTGTTCTTATAACGCTATGGTAGAAGCAGAGGAAGCAAAATGGATAGCAGTGTCTATCGCTTCTGTAGCTAAGGTTCTAGAATCCGTAGGGATTCAGGTTCGCGTAGTATCAGTATCCAAAACAGCTGACGACACTCAATGGTACGGAACTGTGCTTGTAAAAGAATATTCAGAAAGAGTTAACCTCAATAAAATTTTATTCCTAACTAGCACAATGTTCTTCAGAAGAGCATTTTTCGGTATGATTAAGATATGTTCGTTATTTGAGCAGAATTATATATCAGACGGGCTTGGACGCTCTATTGAAGTTCAAGACGGTTCTGATGTAGTAGACACCTGTTTTAAAGATTCTTCAGGTATTATAAATATTCCTCAATGCTTCTCAGAAAGAGACGTATTGAATTTCATTGAACAACTAAACGATATGTTAGCGTAACTAACAGAAATTAAACCAACCAAAGGAGTCCAAAAATGGACAGTACAACAATTTCACAACAAAGTAAAGTAGCAGAATTTATCCGTAGAACAAATGCGGGAGATTCATTAACTACTTCTGAGAGATACGAGGAAATCTCAGACCAGTCAGATAAATACCCTATTATTGCCGTAGCTACTCAGAAAAATGTAGTAGACGCGTTACTAGGAGTAGACTGTAAAGACCTTTCAGAGCTGGAAAGAGAAAACCAGGACAGCCTCAAAGAGTTTATGACTCACCTGAGTTATAGAATTATGGGTAAAGTAGGAGAAGGAGAAACCTCTGAGGGGGTGGCTTTCTCTGTTGAAGTACAGCAAGATTTTTTAAAAGAACCTGTATGGGTTATCTACTATGCGGACGGCCTGCCTTACGTAGATTTAAGTAAAGAATTTCTCCCCTCAGAGGAAGATGCTTTAAAAGTAGAAGGTAAATTAGATGTAGAAGATTTTAAACAGATGGGAGGTTCGCCTATTGAGGATGGAGCTATTGACGGCCTGAACTTAAGGGACTTAAAAGATATACACTCTATGGTTACAGGGCTACTAGGGCTATGTTCACAGGTAGGGCAGCAGATAAGTAAAGCTCCTGAACATATGCGTGATAACTTAGTCCCGACATCTGTAGAATCGATACGAGAAAAAATTACAGAGTTCTCACACCGAGATTCTGAGGATCATATCATTAATATGTTTTTTGACGATGTAAAGTCTTTAGACGACTGGTCAAGAATGTGTTACGGTATGGACGAACTCAGTAAGAAAGTAGCCTCTGATATTAAAAGATTGGAGGAATCTAATGGCGAAGCTTAATTCTGAAATTGAACACGTAATTATGCAACTTATGGCAGAAGGTTTTATAGTTCCTGAAAAAGTAGCTGATGCGGTAGATTCTGTCGTTTATAATCGGCTACACTGCTACACTTGCGGTATGCGTAAAGACCCTGAAGAGTTTAATACTTCTGGTAGTATGGCGTATGTTAAGAGAGGTTTCAGACAGAGGTATTGTAAATCCTGTGTGGCTAGCCGCCTGGCTGCGGTAAAGGTTGTAGATCCTGAAGAGTTCAACTCCAGGGTTACTGAGATGTATCTTGACGAAGCTATCAGTAATAATGTGAGTCCTGAGGGGATTCTTTTACCTTCTTATTTATGGGCTCAGAAAATCAGTAGTACAGACCTCCAACCTTTACCTGAAATTAATAAGTCGACTCCTGTAATTAAAGAAAACGAACTTCAAATTACTGAACGTCCGACTAGAGTCCGTAGATGGGAAGGGAGAACACCCCCTCAAGAGACTGATAAGACTGACGAATTAGAAAGTCCTGTAGTTATACCTCCTATGCCTAAGAAGCTTCCAGCAGAGGTAGAGGATTACGACCCTGAAGACTATGAAGCAGACGATGAAGGTATCCCAGATTTACCTATAGAGGATGACGAAGATGCAGAATAAATTAAAATTTATCAGACCTAGAGAGTTGGAATCTAAACCTAGAAGGCTGTTTAACGTAGCAGTAGCATTTATCCCATTAGTGTTACTTATTATAAGTGTTGCAGTATTTCAAGAATCTATACGAGGATGTAGAAACCTGACGAGTGGTATATCTTATGAGATACGCAACCAGTGGGTGTATATATACAGTCTTCTGAAAACTGTCATAAAAGGGGATTCTTGATAGACTCAGACTGCCTTAGAAAATAGCTGTTTTTGGCTATTTTCTAGGGTTTAAAAATTTATTTGCCTTATATTAATATATAAGGCTTTTTTATTATAAAAAAGTATTTGATATTTTAATATTTAATATAGATTTTAAAGAAGGGCTTAAAACCCTTGAAAATCTCAAATTTAGCAATAAAGCGAAAATTGAGAACAGTCTGCCAAACGGCAGGAATGGAGTACAGAATGACTAAAAGAGTCTTAGGTTTTACAGGTGGTACAGCGTCAGGTTCTAACCCAGATGCTACAGGTTCAGAAGAAGAAAAAGCGCAGACATTAACGGCAGTAAGTGAAGTGGTTGATACGTTGTCTCGTATGAATCATGAATCAGCAGTAGAGTTTTACGAAGCTGAAATCAGAGATTACTGTTTTATGATGGGTTGTAAAAATTCTCAGAGCATTGCGGTTGCTAGAGTTGAGCAGTTGTTAGATGAAGAAGATGCTAAACGTATTCTTGAAAAAATGGACGACCTTTCAGGTCAAGAAGGTGACGAAGATTCAGAAGAGTCAACAGAAACAGAGGCTCGTGGCGAGTCAGGTAAAGGAGAAAGTGATGAAAGTGATTCAGATGATAATTCAGAAGGTGATTCAGAGGAAGACAACTCAGAAGAATCTTCAAAAGGTGATGATGGGGAATCTGAAGCTGAAGAAGGAGATAGCGAGTCTTCAGAAGGAGATAACGAACCTGACGAAGGGGAGGGAGATTCTGACGATGGGTCTGAAGAGTCAGAGGGAGGAGATTCTGACGATGGCGAAGATGCTGACTCCAAGTCAGATGAAGGAGATTCAGAAGCTGAGGAGAGAGAAAAGGGTGAAGAGTCTGAAGGCAAGGAATCAGAAGTAGAATCCGAGAATCCTTTTGAGGATGAATTTTCAGGTGAAGCTGAGGAGGACGAGGAGGACGAGGACTGGATCATACCTTCTGAGTTTGACGAAGCCGAAAAGCTTCTGAAAGCGGGATTGAATGTTTATCTTGTAGGGCCTGCAGGTTGTGGTAAGACTACACTTGCAGAATTAGTTGCTAAAAAATGGGGTGTAAACTTTGGAGCTTTGTCGTTAAGTAAGGCAACTTTCGAATCTGCGTTTACTTACAGTAATTTGCCTAGCGATGGTATGAAGTTTGTAGCTCAACCTTCAGAGCTTGCACGACTATCTCAGTCTCCTGGGGTGTTCTTATTTGACGAGATTGAGAACGCAGATGCGAACACTTTAACATCTATCAATATGTTAATAGCGCAACGTGTTATTAACGTACCGTTCAGAAACGCTGACACACTTTGTAAAGAAGAGCAGGAGAAAGAAGCTAAGAAATACAAGTGTGCGAACTGGGAAGAGTTTCACGGTCGTTATAGCAGAACGGATATGTGGGACAGATACAATAAATCATTGGCTCGTGTTAAACTGCATAAGGATTTCAAAATCATTGCAGCAGGAAACACATTCGGTGAGGGTGGTTCAGACATCTATGTTCGTGAGCAACTTGACGCTGCAACACTGGATCGTTTCAGAGCTGGAACAATCACTATGGATTACAGCCGTGAATTGGAACAAAGAATCATTAAACCCGACCTGTTAATGGCAGGTTGGTTACTTCGCGAAACTGTGAAGAAGTTAGATTCTGCAAGATTTGTTTCAACACGCTTTATGAAAGATTGTGATAAAGCAGATTACAAACCGTCAGATATGATTGAGAAATTTGTTCTACCTATGGCAGACGTAGAGAGAGAACAATTTAAAGGTATGTTCAATAAAGTTTCTTCAGATGAAGCAACTATCAAAAGACTTATGGAGGGTGAATAATGACTTACCAGGAAGAAAAGGAGATAATCTCTAAACTAGATGCCTGTTTTTTATGTATAAATAAAAGAGAAGACATCTTATATAATCTGGCTGTGGTATCTGAAGTGTTACTACCTAAACTGGAGACAGGCCCTGTAAGAGGGTGGTTTCTATCTGAGTATAAAGAGAAGTCGTCTGAATATTTCTCTTCTGTGAACGCTAGAGATTTAGAGACAGAGAGGAATAGTGAGAAATTCTTAGGATTAACTAGAAAAATTAAAGCAGGAGAAATTTAGTATGAAAGCATATAATTTATTAAAAGTGGACTCTGAGGGGCGATACTCGGAGTTGGTCGGCTTAACCTCTGCCAAAGAGGTTTCGTTTTCCCCCTCAAAGCTTAAACGCTTTATGTGGGGTTTTCTTTCTGTGTGTCGCAGTGTGGCGGATAGAACTAAAGTACGAGTATTAGTAAATGCTCGTGTTTTTAATACTGCAGAAACATCTGTAGTAATGGGTACGGACTTCTGGAGTAGTAAAGTTCTAGGTCGTCCTGTTTACACTAAAATTTCAACACACTTAGTAATGGGTCGTGTTGTTCAGGTTAATATCGATTCAGATTTAGGGCATCCTATGTGGAAAGATTTAGGAAAACTTACAGCTAAACCTGAAACTTCAGGAGGGTCTAAATAATGAATTTATATAATTTTAATAAAAAAATATTAGAAGCAAAGCAGGAGTGTGCTATCACTAACCTGCCTCCTACTGTAGTATCTCTGTTTAGAGGTAGCAGACTTTCTAGTATGGCCAACGCTTTCTATACAGCAGAGTTTAGGTCTGTTAAAGACCTTAAACCTATGGCAGGACTGGAAGCACCTTTCGTAGACTTTTATAGAACTGTTGATGAAGGGCAGAAATGGTTTACAGTAAACCCCGAACACTTACAGTTTCAAAATTCTTTAAAGACTGCAGGAAGTTTATCTGCGGTTATTAATATGGATACGGTAGAATCTGCTATTTTTGATGTTAGACGGGAGGTGGTGTCTAAGGATATGGAGAGGCACGTATGGCAGCAGGAATTAAAAAGAAGAGGTCGTTCAGGAGGTATGGCTTCTATAGTTATATATAAACCTCAACGTAATTCTAAGCTAATTCCTGCACTAGAACCTCTCAGAGATATGTTCGAACAGAGAGTACCTTTCTTGATTAAGTGTGCTAAGCAAGGTTACTATAACGTCTACCCTCTAGGTAAGTGGTCTGAGATTCACGAACCTATCCATAAGGTTAGACTGTCTTTATCTCAGGTTAAATATGTATTTGAAGACAATCTTCGTGGTGTATATGGTGGAAGACCTGACGAGTTAGAACTACAAAACCTCTACTCAGATAGATTCCAATACCTTATACAGAGAGGTATTATTCAGGAAGATGACGAGGTAGACCCTTTAGCATCTGCATTGATAAAAGCTAAAAATTGGGAGAGTTTCTATGCTGACGAACCTGCAGAAGAGCCTTCGGATTCAGAAGAGCCTGCAGGGCCTGGAAAATCAGAAGATGTAAGAATTGAGCGTAACGGTCTGCAGGTTGTTTATACTAACCCTTCAGTTTCTGGTGAGGAGTTAGATAAGAGAATCCATAGATATGGAGATACCCTGAAAGGTAGATTTTTCAGAGTTATTACGGATCGTGTGAAATTATCAGGTATTCCTATCGTTACTCTAGAAATGGAGGTAATGGCAGGTCAGGTACTTAAAGTTAAGGAAATACGTAAATGGGAAAGGTCTCAGGAATTTTTAGATTCAGGAGATGTAATTTGTACTTACTCAGCAGTACGTATTAAACAGGTTCCTGTTAGTGATGATGAAGACTGGAATTGGCCTATAGAAGCTATAACGAGTCTACTTCCTGGAAAGTTTGAAGAGGAGTGTCTGAATAAATCTAGATACGACCCTGATACTAAAGCTTATAAATGGCACGAAGATTACGACTTCTGGTTGTCGGGAGCGAAAGAGGTTGGTGTTGATCCTGAATACAGCCCAGAAGCTGAGATGAGCGATGAAAGAGATTTTCATAAGCAATTCTCAGAAGAGCAGAAGAAGACCAAAGCTCGTAAAACTCTACACGAACAAGTTCAGGAAGAAGTTGTTGAGGAGGGGACTTCTGAGAGTGGGTTTGATTTAGGGTTCTTATACATTACCAAAAAACAGGAGATTCTAAAGCGAACTTCTGAGGGGTGATTGTGTTGTAGCTTTTATTTTATAGCTCTTTAGATTAGAGTTATAAAATAGGGGCTTTTTAGCTCTTTTAAGAGCTTATTTTTTAGCTGTAATGTATTGATATATAAAAAGCTCTTTTTAAGGATTAACCCCCTCAAAAAGGGCTTTTTTAGGTTTTACTTATTTTTAATACTTATCTTAAAATAATTTGCATAAAGTGTTAAAATAACTTTGAATATTTGAATACTTAATATAGATTTAAGTGAGGGGGCTTAAATAATAAAATTTTAGCTCTTTAGGATTGAAATAAGTCAGTCTGAAATAAAGGAAAAATGGAGAAAATTATGAAGAAAATTATGAAGCAGGGAACACTTAATATCAGATACGAAAGAAAAATAATCATCACTAGGAATACTGCAATGTTTGGAAAGAAGGAGCTTGTTATAGACTCTGCGTCTCGTAGAGAGGATTACGACTTAATGGATGATATAGAGAACTGGTGGTGTGGAAAAGGGTATGTGCAGGATATTCCTGGATTGTCAGTACAAGAAAGAGAGTTCTTGATTTCAGGTATGAGTCTAGAAGAGCAGGCAGTTATGTTCGCTGCTCCTGAGGAGAGATAATATGAAGGTTAATTTTAGAACAGTATTAGTTAACACCTCTCCAGAAGAGGTTGTAGCAGTATATAACAAGGAACACCTAGAAGAGGAGTATCAGATTACAGTAAAGGATATTTACCATCTCTGGTCTGTAATGTCTAAAAAGTCTGTAATGGGTACAGAGTACGGCGAACTTGTTTGTCGTAGATGGGTAGATGAAAAAGAAGGCGAGAACTGGGTGAGTGTAGGTCTCTGGAAAGGGGGAAACCTCTTTGAGGATGTGTCCTGTCTAAGCCTAGAAGTATGGAGTAGGTTAATCTGTAACACAGAGGATTGGAGTTGGGCAGAGTTTGTTGCTCATTGTATCTGGGAAATGTCTTGGGATTAAATTTTGAAACAAATATAGAGCTACCCCCTCAGGGTGGTTCTAGTGTTTAGTTCAATAATGAATTAGATGAAAATCTGCAAAAGCAGAAATGGAGAATACTATGAGTGATGCAAAAATTAAAAGAGTAACTGCGTGTAGCGTGTTCCTATTCAACGGAACTGAGGGGAAGCTTCGTGGAGTAGCTAGAATTGTTCTGTATGATGATATTCAACTTACAGGTCTTAGAATCTATGAGGGTTCTGGAGGAGGTCTGTTTGTATCGTACCCTAACGACCCGTATTATAAGGGTGAAGAGTACAGACAATTGTTCTATCCTGTTTCGAAAGAAGCTAGGGATGAAATCCAGGACAGGATCTTAGAGCAGTACCACAAAGATTTATCTGAGGTTCTGTAGTGGGTTTATTTTACATAACCAGATTTAAAGGTGATACTGAGTGGAGTATTACAGAATTGGACTCCAAAAGTCCTGATACCGTATGGGGTTCTCTTATTAACAGAGGTTTTGAAGTAACAGGTTGTTTTGGCAGAAAGGATTATGCAGACTGTTATTTGGATTTCTATAATGGTGAAATTGATATGAAAGAATTAATGTTGTTATTAGAGGCAAAATCTGAGTCTGAGTCTGATGATTCAGTCTGAGGTTTTTGAGGGGAATAGGTGATGTTTTTATGATATTTTTCTGTGTTCTGATTTTAGTGTTTTTGTTTGTGATTTGGTAGATTAAGCCCTGTGTCTTGTAGATGCAGGGCTTTTTTGTTTTTATTTGTGTTCTGAGGCTGATTTGGGGGTGGTTAGAGGGGTTTTATCTGTTTGGTGGTGTGTTGGGTTGGGAGAACAGACTTGGAGGGCTTATAGGGGGGTATGTGACGTTTTGGGTTCTGAGAGCGTCTGAGAGGTTTTAGAGAGTTTGTAGG
>Ga0206679_10001551_pt1 | contig 18864 bp, 11 predicted proteins | sample M110012015metaG_FD_155464 | JGI IMG/M metagenome (GOLD analysis project Ga0206679, IMG submission 155464) | Ammonia-oxidizing marine archaeal communities from Monterey Bay, California, United States - M1 100m 12015 | ecosystem: Environmental > Aquatic > Marine > Intertidal zone | place: USA... | reverse complement strand
GCGGCTATGCATATGTACAGAATCCTGCAACGCTTAGACGATGTTGCAAATGCTGCTGAGAAGGCTGCAAATGCCTTTTTACCAATGATTAACAAGTGATTTTGCCCTTTGGTACAAATCGCGAAGTTGAAACGGAGACGGTATTAGCATCGGCTAACCGAGCCAGTTCCCGAAGTAGTTGCACTCGCATCTCAACAGTGGAAATCTGGCTGAGGAAGTGAACCCTATGGGTATGGATTTAGCACTAAAAGCAAAATTGCAAAAGCAACGTTACCACATTGTAGGAGAACATGGTGGAGTCAAAACCTGCCATTGGACTAAAGAATCACTACTGCGAGACCGCCAGTGCTACAAAGGCAAATTTTACGGAGTAGCAAGCCACAATTGTATGCAAATGTCGCCTGTGGTGGACCAATGTAATCTTGCCTGTACATACTGCTGGAGAGAACCGCATATGGACACCTTGGAATTAACCGACCAAGATCCACTGGAAATGTTGTATGAGTCAGTACGAGCTCAGAGAAGATTACTCTCTGGATTCAAAGGTAATGATAAGGTTCCAAAGGAAAAATGGCAAGATGCTCAAAATCCAAAGCATGTCGCCATATCTCTCAATGGAGAACCTACTCTATACACGCGTCTTAGTGAATATATGGAACTGTGTCACGAGCACGGCATGACAACTATGTTGGTGACCAATGGAACTCTCCCTAAAGTGATCGAGAATCTCGACGTTTTACCTACTCAACTGTATGTTTCTGTTGATGCCCCCAATAAGGAAATTTTTGATGCGGTATGCAAGCCAAAATGGAATACCAATGCATGGGATAAATTCGAGGAGACCATCGACCTTTTGCCATCATTAGACACTAGAATCGTTTGCCGTCATACATTGATGAAAGGCATCAATATGTCTGATGAAAATATTGAGGAATTTGCAAAATTAGATTTACGGGCCGACCCAGATTTCATTGAGAATAAAGGCTATGTCTATGTTGGACATAGTAGAGAAAACTTGAGTGCGGAGAATATGCCAAGTCATGAGGATATTATGGATTTCAGTAATAAAATCGCACCTTTGACGGCAAGAAAAGTTCTTTCCGATTCAAGACCTAGTAGAGTTGCATTGGTTGGTACTGAAATATCACCAATGCCGATACCTGTTGCCACCAAGTTCTTCCCAGAAGATTTAGGAATCGCACCATCTGTCAAGCACCTAACAATGGCTAATGACGCATGAGTTTCTCACGCAAGTGGGTTGAGTGGGGTCATCGGCATTTGCAAGGCTTTGGAGAATGGCATTTTTTACCATCACAACGGAAGTACACAGGCGTTTCTAAAGCCTCACCATATTCTTGCAACCACATATCAGAAGTCTCCTTGAACATGATTCCCATTTCATCTTGTGTTTCGTTTCCGAATTCTCCGAAAAAGGGGTTGTGATGTAGAAATGTTCCGAACAAGTTTGCACAATCCTTTGCATATTGTTCTGTATCAAGGATATGAGAGTGCCAAATCATATCGATATCATCTGTTGGAACCAAATTCAACTCTGGGTGTTTTATTTTGAGATTTAAGAATCTCTTGTATTGTTTGACTGCGAACAATACTTGATATTCTGCCATGTCTGGCTTGAAAGGATCTTTCATGATTTTCCAAACAATTCTATCTAAATTCATATTTTTCACTCGGCTATCGATTCCAGTTGCAGGCATTTCCAACATGTTAATTCCTAATCACATATAGAGTATAAATCTAATCAAAGACCAATCATTTCGGATGAGCACAACCCACAGCACGAATCACAGCAGAGCTGATTATGTCGAACGACGTTCTGCTTGTAGTCGGTGCAGAACGTGAAGGTATCAGTCAAGCGACCCTAGATGCCTCTGATTACATCGTTAGAGCCCATGGATGGATTTGTCCCTTCTTACAACCTTCAAGTCGCAGTTAGCGTACTTACCGTTGAGGCGCTCAAGCAACGAATTGCTTGTTAGCCAAACTCCTTTTATCTTGCTTATCAAGACGCCAAACCATGCTCAGGGGGAGAAGCAAGCGACTTCCTTTTCCTAAGGTCTTTGCAATAGTTATGATAATGCTATTTCTCGTGCCGGGGTGTTTGGATTTTGGCGGCGATGATGAGGCAACCACTTCGGCTAGTGAAGGGCCAATAACCATTGAAGCATGGCACACCTTTGCTGCTGAAAGCAAGGAGGAAGTAGCTTTCACCAACGCGGTTAGAGATTTTGAAACAGCCCATCCAAATATTACTGTAGAGATTACTTTAGTGCCATTTGGTAATGCCGACCAGTTATTCATGACTGCTGCACAAGGCGGTGAAGCACCTGACTTGATGCGATTATCTAGTGATCAATTAGGGGCAATTGGCGAAGTTCGGGTTGACGGTTATCCATTACTTGAGGACCTACGCCCACATCTAACCCCCCAGGACCGTGCCCAATTTGAAGCAAGAGCACTTGATTCAATGCGTTATGGCGATGAACTATACGGCATCCCAGCAAGCCAAGATTGCCTTTCACTAATTTACAATAAAGCATTATTTGACGCAGAGGGACTAGATTATCCCAATGAAAATTGGACCGAACAAGATCTGTTACAAGCCGCCCAGCAACTTACTCAGCAAGATGTACAAGGTCTTGCTTTGCCGATAAAAACCGCATACTGGTGGTTCCCAATCCAGGAAGGATTTGGCGGTAGTTTGTTTGATGAGCAAGGCAATCCAACGCTTGATTCAAACGGCTCTAGTGAAGCGATGAGATGGATGCTTGATTTGGAATTGACCGAAGAAGTAGTTGCTACGGGGACTCAAATTGAAGGTATGAAGAACCAATTTATCACCTCTAAAGCAGCGATGATTGTTGACGGGCCATGGAATTGGGCAACCTATGAAGACAGCCGGCTAAATATTGGGCAAACCCTGCTACCAACGGTTGCGCAATCAGGTGAACGTATGTCGCCACTTGTCACTTACAAAGGCTGGACGGTAAGCAAACAAAGTGCTCACAAGGTGGCAGCAACTGAATTGGCGCTTTGGCTATCATCCCAATCGGTACAGAAAGAATTCGCTCTAGAAACCTACACTATGCCAACACATGTAGCGCTTGACACAGATTCATCAATCATCAACGACGAAGTAATTACAGGATTTTTGGAACAAACCAAACTAGCCACTCCAGCCCCAACCACTCGTGCTATGTCTCTGATATACGGTCCGCTTTCAACGGCTTTTGAACAAGCATATACTGGAACGGCAAGTACATCTGATGCTTTGAGCGACGCCAATGATGAGTTGATTTCTCTAATCGAGAATCTACAACGGGCAGACCCGGTAGAACCGAATCTAGGCTATCGGGTAATTGATGCGAATATTACTACAGACGGTTCACAAAATTACACGATTTATGTCGATGGAAAACTACACACAGAATTACAATTAGATATTGGACAAGGCGTGACAAATAACGACTATGATGTTTGTACTGCAGATGGGAATGCGATGAACCAAACCGGCCAGATAAGGCTATTTTCCGTTACAACGCAGGAAATCAAATGTAGTTTAACAGGGATGACTCCTGATAAATTACACCTGATTGAAGTGTATTCTCAAAACGGGCAGGTCATGAGTTTTGAAGCCGTAACCGGTGTTACTGACCAGCGACCTGAAGCCGGAGATACCTCACCAGTTCTGTTTGCTATTGGAGCAATAGTTCTCTCGTTAATAGCGCTGCTTAGTTACGGCCGATATCGCGACGCCCAACTAGGTCGTACCAATTCACGTCTGGCTCACTTTTACATCGCACCAGCAATGTTGGCTTTGGCAATTCTAACATTTTACCCCGTTATGTATGGCTTTTGGCTGTCGTTTACCGATGCAGACCAAACCCATTTAGGTGAACAAGCCTTCATTGGTTTGACTAATTTTTGGGGCGTGATAACTGCTTCTGGATTCATTAGAGTGACGATATTTACCTTGATTTGGACTCTTGTCAACGTCACCGCGCACATCGGAATTGGACTATTTCTGGCCTTAATCTTGCAGCATGCCGATCTCAAGGGAAAAACCGCATATCGAACCATTTTGTTATTGCCTTGGGCAGTGCCTTCCTATATTTCGGTCCTAGTTTGGAAAGGGATGTTCCAGCCTGATGGTCTGATCAATGATTTACTGGGCACTGATATCAATTTCTTATCCGACCCAACCGGCGCTCAAATTGTCGTAATTTTGGTCAATATTTGGCTTGGAGTCCCGTTTATGATGATGTCAATTAGTGGTGCGTTACAAGCACTACCAAAGGACATGTATGAAGCGGCTGAGGTTGAAGGTGTTACTGGATGGGATGCATTTAGGCATCTGACACTACCCAATTTGAAAAGTGCATTAGTACCGTTATCTTTGCTTGGGTTTATTTGGACATTCAATATGTTTAATGTAATTTATTTGATGACTGATGGAGGGCCTAATCTCTACTTTGGGGAGCCAGGCCAAACAGATATTTTGATCACTTATGTTTACGATGTCGCCTTTAGAGACGGCGCATATGGCGTAGCTGCGGCATGGTCAGTGATAATTTTCCTTATGCTTATGGCATTCTCATGGACTTACATGAAGCAAACTAATGCAACGGAGGCGGCTGCATGATTAGTGAGCGAGTGATTCGTGCTTGGTACATTCCAGCGGAAGTTTTGGCCTTGCGACGTTGGCTTATTGTGGCCACAGTAGTCAATATCATTTTGCTAACCTTCGATTATCTGCGTGGCGACATTCAAATCTTACTACTCGGCCTTTTTGGCTGTGGCATACTAGCGGCTTTGCGTAACTATTTACCTGCGGCTAACAATCCCAACAAGCGTAATATTTCCTTGCTACTATCTGGAGCAATAATCGCAATTGGCATTTATCGACTAATATTGATGCCCACTTCCCTGTTTAATTTCTGGCTTTGTGCTTGGATGATTATTCCCGGATTAATCGCATTATTTTGGTTATCAAATCAGGCAGTATCGGTCTGGGCAACCCGCGAATTGTCAATTTCTGCTGTTGAATACGGACTTTCAAGGAATTTTGAATTACACAAGAAATACCAAAAGATTGGTTCTCATACCACGTTATTACACTTTGCCGTAATCACTTTAATTCCAATAATTTGGATATTTGATATTGCTTTATCTCCTGGCAATGCACTTGGTGGTAAAATAGGAGATTCGTATAGTAGTGAGCATTTTTCAAAGATACTTGAAGGAGATTCCTTTTGGATTTGGTTTAGAAATTCCCTAATTGTTTCAATTGGTACAAGTTTACTTGGACTAGTAATTGCAATTCCAGCTGGATATGCGTTTAGCAGATACAAATTCACCGGGCGAGATGTTTCTATGTTCGCGTTTCTATTAGTGCAAATGTTCCCTGGAATAATTATCTTAGTGCCTTATTTCTTAGTCATGAAAACCCTAGGTTTGCTTAATTCTCATCTCGGTTTAATTCTTGCTTACTGTGTAACAGCATTACCATTATGCGTCTGGATGTTGAAAGGCTTCTTCGATACAGTGCCTCGTGAACTTGAAGAAGCAGCCACTTTAGATGGTTGCAATCAATTCCAAGTCTTCACCAAAGTCGTCCTGCCATTATCGATGCCTGCCGTAGCAGTAACTGCCCTGTTTAGTTTCCTTGCTGCATGGAATGAGTTCCTCCTCGCCCTGACTTTCAATACCTCCAATGACATGTACACATTACCGGTTGGCCTTGCTTCATTAATTTCCTCAACCGGCCAAGCGTGGGGAGATTTTGCTGCTGCTAGTATTTTGGTTAGTCTTCCAGTAGCGTTGTTGTTTTTATTCTTCCAGAAGTTCCTCATCGAAGGACTATCTGCAGGTGGAGTTAAAGGGTGATTAAATGGTAAATGTAAGATATAACTCAGTATCAAAGAAATATGATGACGGCTTTGAAGCGGTAAAAGAATTGAATTTAGAAATAGAAGATGGCGAATTTTTGGTATTGTTAGGCCCATCTGGTTGTGGCAAGTCAACAACTCTGCGAATGCTTGCTGGATTAGAAGAAGTTACTAGCGGTGAAATACAGATTGATGATGTGACTGTCAATCACTTGCCACCAGGGGCAAGAGGTCTAGGAATGGTATTCCAATCTTATGCCTTGTATCCACATATGTCAATTGCTGACAATCTATCGTTTGGCTTGCGCATGGCCAAAGGTGAAGCAAAATTAAGCGGTGATGAGATTGAGGCACGAGTCCAAGAAGCTGCCGAAATGCTGGACTTAGTGGATCATTTGGATAAAAAGCCCAAGGAGTTAAGCGGTGGCCAGCGACAAAGAGTTGCCCTTGGCAGAGCATTAGTCCGTAGACCAAAAGTGCTGTTGATGGATGAACCATTATCGAATTTAGACGCTGAATTAAGACATCAGATGCGCAGCGAGATTCGTAAATTACATGATGAACTTGGAACTACGACAATTTATGTTACGCACGATCAAATCGAGGCAATGACCTTAGCAGATCGAATCGCAATTCTCGATAAAGGTGTGCTACAGCAACACGACGAGCCACTAAATGCATATCATAACCCAGCAAACGAGTTCGTCAAAAACTTCCTTTGCCAACACATCGACGATTTAGTCCAAACAGCAAACAACCTTTTCAAGAAAACAGAATCACCTAGCGAGTGAAGCAGATGCGTAATCAAGTAGTTGTGGCAATCTTATTCCTGACGGTATTATTACTGCCAATGGTGCCGGTAACTGCAGATAATCCTAATATTGATTATAATGATGGTCAAACAGTATTCACTTGGTCTGGCACAGCATCAACTGTTGAATTGATTGGTGAATGGAATTGGAGTGAAACATCTTCATTATCCGAACAAAACGGTATTTGGTCTACTACTATTTCACTTAATGAAGGACTATATTGCTACAAATTAATCGTTGATGGTGAGTATATTTTTGACCCAGCAAACCCGTATCGTGGTTATTGTGATAATATCGAAAATTCCATTGTTCGTGTCAAGGATTCAATCCGTCCTAATTTTGCTAGCGAAATAATCAACCAGCAACTAATTGTTAGTTTTCTGCCTGGTACTAGCGGGGCAGGACCAGACGGAACACCATCTGGCTTAGAAGCGACTGTTTGGGATGAGGCGTCCATGACATGGACGCTTGATTTGGATGGCTTAAGTGATGGAAAACACACTCTTAATTTGGAAATAAATGATGCCAATGGCAATGTTGCATATGATCATCTCGTGCCGTTTTGGATAGGCCCGCAAAGTGATTTTTCATGGGAAGACTCTTTGATTTACATGATAATGACTGACCGTTATATCAACGGCAACACGAGTAATGACCCATCATCCACTGGTGCAGCTGCAGGTGCTGATTGGATGGGCGGCGACATTGAGGGAGTTACCAGCAAGATTCAATCTGGTTATTTTGCTGAACTTGGAGTAAATGTTCTATGGCTAACGCCATTTAACACCAATGCCCAAGGCACAGGGGTTGCTGCTGATGGAGTACATGACGTGGCAGCATATCATGGCTATTGGCCCGTCGAGGCTAGACAGGTTGACCCTAGGCTGGGTACTGCAGACCAACTCAAAACCATGGTAGATGCAGCCCACCAATCAGGTATTCGTGTTATGATGGATTATGTTGTCAACCATGTACATCAAGATCATACCTATTATCAAGATAATCCTGAATGGTTCAATCAAGGATGCCTATGTGGTTCAGCGGATTGTGATTGGACTGAACATCGACTTGATTGTCAATTCACATCATACATGCCCGATGTCAATTGGAAAGTTCGTAATGCCTCAGAACAATTCATTGAAGATGCATTATGGTGGTTAGAAGAATTTGATTTTGATGGCGCTAGAATTGATGCGGTAAAACACGTAGAAGACTTAGCAATTACCAATTTAGCAACTAGAATTAATGAGCGCTTTGAAACAGTGGGTACAGATTACTACCTCAAAGGAGAAACCGCAATGGGTTGGTCTGGACATAACCTTGCCGATAACCAATTCCAATACGATACCATCAACCAGTATATCGGTGAAGACTCATTAGATGGTCAAGCAGATTTCGTACTATATCATGCGGTTGTTGACAACGTCTTTACTCAAGGGATTGAAGATTATCAACATCTAGATTATTGGACTAATAGGAGTCAAGATCAGTATGTTCAAGGGGCAACCATGGTTCCATACGTAGGAAGCCATGATGTGCCAAGAATCGCCAGTAGAGCAGATGCTGGAACTGGGGACGCTTACAATCAATGGCAAGAAGATGGACTTCCAGGCCAACCTGGCGATGAGTCAGCCTATCAAGCGGTATTACAAGCATACGGCTGGCTTCTTACTACACCTGGTGCTCCGTTATTGTATTATGGTGATGAATATGGTGAATATGGTGGAGCAGACCCAGATAACCGACATATGTACCGTAATTTGGCCGCCTGGAGTCAATTTGAACAATCATTATTCGATAACATTTCGCAAATCGGCCAATTACGTGCTGATTCAATAGCCCTCAAACAGGGCAGTTATTCCACTCGCTATGCTAGCCCAGATTTGTTAATTTACGATATGTCTCATGGCGAACAAAACATGTCGATAATCCTGAACCGAGGCCAAGCAGTTACTCATCAAGACTTTGATTCGGATGATGTCATTAGATTTGGCGAAGCAACAATATCATCTGCGGGCATTAACGTCCCTGGTAACTCTGTCACCATTATCGAATTAGACGCCAATCCTATAATACCGCAAAGAGAGCCAGACAGCCATTGTTTAATTGTCAATAATTTCACAATGAATACGACTTATTTCATTACGCTCGATTTGACAAATACCTGCACTAAAGACCTACATTATCCTGGAGTTAACTCATCTGTTGACAATAATTTAGTCACCGGGTTTCCTAATTATGATGAATGGTTCTACCTGATTTCACCTGAAACCTCCTACAATATGTCTTGGCAATTAGAAGTCAATGAAACCATACCAAATGGAACACAAATCACTTTATTATTCAATGCTACAATAATTAGTTGTGGGCTTGATAGCGGCTGGCATGATTGCCCAACATCAACTCTCGAACATACTTTTACTGTAATATGGCTAAGTAATCAATCAAATACAACCAATCCTCCAGTTGAGCCCCAACAGATATTTGGTTGTACAGATATTAATGCATTAAATTACCAAAATAACGCTACTGATGATGATGGAAGTTGTCAGCATCAAATAGATGATCAAGATAATAACACTGATTCTCAAGTCAATAATAGCAACAATGATTCAGTTGTCGAAGATAACACGAACACAACCCAGGACAGTAATCAAACCGATTTATTGGTAAAAGATTGCATTACTTGCTGTGGTGAAACTACTGAGATTCCAATCAATGAATCCTGCCCTGTACTAGATTGTCAGCCGTGTGATGAACAATTAGGTGATAGTAAATCTACTGCTGGAGAATTTGTCAGGTCTGTCCTTGCAGTAGCGGTATTTGCCGGATTAGTGATTTTATTATTTGTTAGTAGGAAGAAATAATTATTCTTTGAATGATTGGTAAAACCGTAGATAATCAGTTATCATTCTAGCTCCAGTAAACCTTGCCGAGGTCGCAATACTTGAGCGCATGATGTTAGCCCAAACAGTACTACCTTGCCGCCATGCCGGCAATACTTCATGTTCTAAGACACTGTAGATATTGTTGGCATCACGCTCATCATCTCGGTCGTCTTCAGACTCCCCAATTGCCCATCCATTGACGCCATGCTGACAACCTTCTGGCCACCATCCATCAAGAATAGAGCAATTTGGCACCCCATTCATTGCGGCTTTCATCCCGGAAGTTCCCGAAGCCTCTAGCGGCCTGATTGGATTATTGAGCCAAATGTCAACACCGCTGGTGATCGCTAACCCAGTATCCATGTCATAATTTTCCAAAAATGCAACCGGAATTTCACCTTCTATTTGCTTTGCACTACCGTAAATATCTCTAATTAACTGCTTACCGCCTTCATCTCTTGGATGTGCTTTTCCAGAGAACACGAATTGTATTTCGCCACCAGCAATCTCTCTCAACCGCTCAATATCACTGAAGACTAGATTAGCTCTTTTGTAGGTAGCAAATCTTCGAGCAAATCCAACCGTCAATTTTTCTTTATGCAATTCAACACCTGTCGATGCTTTGACCAATTCACGAAAGATACTACGGTTTTTTTCTCTAGCTGCAAGTAGGTCTTCATCAGAAAGTTTACCTGAATAAGCTAGTTGAGTTGGATCACCTTTCCAATTTGGTAGTTGATTATCATATAATTCTGCCATAGGGGGGGAAGTCCAGGTAATATGATGAACGCCGTTGGTAATTGGATGGATATGATTTTCTCCGTACATTCCTGAAGCGACTATTGCATTGAGGTTTGACACAGCATTGACTTTGTTAACCAGTCCCACAGCCAAATGCGACATTGAACATTTCTCGCCGTTCTCCGGGTCTCCAGCATCAATTACCAATTGTTTTGCATCTTCTGGCAACATGTCACCAAGTACGGCTTTTACAGAGTCCCAGTTGAAACGGTCATGGCCGGCAGGAACCGGGGTGTGTGTAGTGAACAAAACTTTCTTTTCAAGGTCATTTCTAGTCCAGCCCTTGTTTAATAATTCAAGTAGTGCAAAGGTACAATGTCCTTCATTTAGATGCAGACCATCTAATTCTATGCGTAGCAGATTTAGTAATCTTAACCCTCCCACGCCAAGTAAATATTCTTGTCTAATTCTGACTTCATCATCGCCGCCATACAGCCTCGCGCCTAACACACTATGGTAATCTGAATTTTGTGGGTGATGGGTGTCAAGGAAATACACTGGTACAATGTGGCCGGTTATTCCAACAACTTCGACTTTCCAAATCCTTGAGTATATTGTTTTTCCATCAAGGGGCAACATCAATTCTAATCCAGTATCGATTAAATGGTCAGCGGGATCTATTGCAGCAAACGACTCAGATTGATTGCCGTCTTGGTCGATATGTTGTCGCCCATAACCCTCTCGATAGAGTAACGTAATGCCAATTAAATCAATCTCAGCATCTGCCGCAGATTTGACATGGTCCCCTGCTAACACACCAAGTCCGCCGGAATACGTATGCAATTCGGACCGCAAACCAATCTCTGCAGTGAAGTAACCAATGTGACCCATTCGTTGCATTGGTATTAAAGAAGGGTTATGATAATGCCCCTTTGTAAACAATTTTGGTTAATATAGTTCAGGCCACGAAAATCGCCATCGCCAATTACCTTGTTCAACCCCAGGTATATTCATGCGCGAAGCAGAATCTAATCCCAGAATATCCTGTAGTGGAATAATGCATAACTCACTATTGCACTTAGTTGCTAAATCAATCATTGAACCAACAATATCGTTGTTATCTCCAATTAATTCTATGACTCGCAGTCTAGTAGTTTCTTTGGTAGAATTCCACCAACCAAGCGTAGTATCATTATCGTGCGTGCCAGTATAAGTGACTTGCATCGTTGAAATATTGCTGGGGTGATGTGGGCTTGTAGTATAGTCTTCATCAAACCCAAATTGCAAAACTGCCATGCCTTTTAGGTTAAATTTTAATCGTAAATCAATTACCTCTTGTGGAATAATTCCAAGATCCTCAGCAATTATTCTTGATTCATCGCCAGCCACCTCAATTAATTGCTCAATAATTTTCTCCTTTGGAGCTTCTTGCCACTGCCCAATTATTCCGTTTTCTGCTTCTCTTGGTACCGCCCACGCAGAATGGAAACCTCTGAAGTGGTCTATTCTAACAACATCGCACAACCTCAACATTCTCGCCATTCGCATACGCCACCACGCCCAATTACTCCTTTCATGTTCGGCCCAGTTATACAACACAGTGTTCCATTTTTGCCCTGTTTCGCTAAAATAATCTGGCGGCACACCCGCTACTACAATTGGCAAACCCCCTTCGTCTAATTGGAATAATTCGCGATGAGCCCACACATCTGCAGAATGATGAGAAATAAAAATCGGCAAATCGCCAACAAGTTCAATATTTGACCGATTAGCATAATCTTTCAATGCCAACCATTCATGTTGGAACATTTCTTGCTTGGTAACTTCATCATCAATCTTATCGCGCCATTTTGCCATTTCTTCGGGATCTCTATCGCGTAATGATTTTGGCCACTCTGTCCAATTTTTGCCAGGGTGTTGTGCACTTATCGTGGCGAATAACGCCCAGTCTTCAATCCAATATTCTTCTCCAGTTAATTCTGTGGATATTGACTTTGAACACAAGCCATAATGGCCAGCAAATGCAGAAGTAGATGCGTATGGAGAGCCGTGTTTATCCGGGGGAGTCAATGGTAAAAACTGCCATTTAGTGTAATTATTTTTAGCCAGATAATCAACGAATTTATAGCCGTCTGAAATTTTCCCATTAGGCATTGAAGTAATATGGCATAACACGCCAATCTCACTGCTCATATCTAAGCGCTTGACAATAAACCCTTTCAAGTTATCATATAGTGGAAAGGCTTAATGAGAGCGGCTGCTGTATTTATTGTTGCATTATTCTGTTTGCAAGCAGGAATGGGGTTCGTATCAGCGATGACTCCAGAGACGATAACCATCGACGGCGATGTTGCAGAGTGGTCTTTGGATAGTCAAATTGACTCAGACAGCAACGGAGTCGCCTATTATTCAACATGGGATGACGATAATTTCTACCTGGCATGGACAGGTACAGATTGGGTAGATTCATCAACAGGAGCAGATTTTTTCATTTACTTCAATACCAGTGAAGGCGGCTCAGTCCTCAGTAAAGATTGGGGATTTGCTCACACCTTGCCTTTTTCTGCTGATTATGGGTTTGCTTTAGAAGATTCAACATATAATCAAAAGTTTGCCTTTGATGGCGCATCATGGCAAGATCAAGGCGCCATATCTGAGTCATCTATCTATGTAGGATGGGCTGATAATACGGTAACAGAAATAGCAATTCCTTGGTCAGAAATTGGCTCACCGACCAGTTTGCAATTCATGGTTTATGCCCAGTGGCAAGATGAAGGAAATGTTTGGACCTCATTCCCTGCAGCAAACCCCTCAAGTTCTAATGGCGCAGAAACCTTTACTCATTATTATCATCTAGATAATAGAAATAATGCGACGGCACCAAATACGCTACCAGTAATCGAAAACGGAGCAATCGACAAGGTTGATGATGCCCTTAACTTAGCGATTATCTTCCACCAACATCAACCATATTACAAGAATAAGCTGACCAATACTTACGAAATGCCGTGGGTAAGAGTTCACGCTATGACTGAATATGTTGACTCCCCTGGAATACTTGCACAAACCGGTGCCAAAGTCACCTACAATCTCGTTCCTTCATTTATCGAACAATTAGTTGATTATTATGAAAATGAAACACTCGATGACCATACCGATATGGCAAAGCGACCATGGCCCGAGGGAAATTATCCTAATGCTACCGCCTTAGAATTACACACCATGCAATTCCAATCATTTTGGAATAGTGGGTGGATTTACAATGTTTCACAGTCAGGCCACATTCAATCATGGCTTTATCCATCCAGTGCAAGGTATTCCGAGCTATATGATATGACGCTGCATAATCTAAAGCCAGCAACAATCATGGATGATACCTTACTATCTCCACAAGATTATTTAGATTTACAAGTACTTTGGTACTTGTATCAATTTTCACCTGATTATGTCTTGGGAGAGTATGATTTATCCCATCGAGATCAAGGATTGATTGATTTATTTATGCAAAACGGTCAGTATACTCATACTGATTTGATGTACGTTATTGATAGGCAACACCAACACATGGCAAATGTGTTACCAATGTATAGTCAACTGGCTGCTGAAGGCCAAATTGAACTGACTACAACACCATACTATCATCCAATTATGCCACTGCTAATGATGGATGGCTGGACTATGGAAGATGGTATTAGAGTTAACAAAGACTCTTGGCCAGTAGATGTTGAAGACCATCTAGTCAACGGCATGGACTTGTTTGAGGCGAAACTTGGCTTCAGGCCAACTGGTATGTGGCCAAGTGAGCAAGCGGTTTCTCCAGCAATGGTTGAACCAGTTTCTGATGTGGGAATAGAATGGATGGTTAGTGATGAAGAAATCTTGCTTCAATCTACTGATATCTCTGGTAATTTAATTGATGTTGATGATGCAAGTAATTTAGCGACGCCATGGAAGGTTACTGGTGAAGATGGCGGCGAGGTTGCGGTGGTATTTCGTGACCGAGTCATATCTGACAGAATTGCTTTCCAGTATGGGACTATGACTCCAGAAGCCGCAGTGTCAGATTTCATTGCCTACCTCGATAATATTCGCCAACAATTACTAGATGCAGGAGAGGACCCGTCAGAGCATTTATTGACGGTTGCGCTTGACGGAGAAAATTGGATGTTTATGTCTGAATTCCAACATCAAGACAATGCTCGCCCGTTCATGCATGAGTGGTATTCACGCCTAGCATCTCATCCAACTATCGTAACTACCACTCCAAGTGAATTTTTAGCAACAGAACCGACATTACCTGAAATCGAAACTATTGGTACAGGGTCTTGGATTGACGGTACTTTGCGAACCTGGGCTGGCGAGCCAGAAGAGAGTTTAGGCTGGCAAAGATTAGTTGAGGCGCGCCAAGCATTAGTCGGATTTGAAGCGGATAACCCAACTCATCCAGGTTTGTCAAATGCTTGGGAATCGCTGTACATTGCAGAAGGTAGTGACTGGTTTTGGTGGTATGGATTAGACCAAGATAGTGGCTATGATGAGAACTGGGATGTATTGTTTAAGGTTCATTTGTCCAATATCTATCGAGCAATCAATCTAGATTTACCACCTTATCTACAAGATTTGTGGACTGGGGCGGCAACCCCGGTTGTGCCATATGGTGGCATTATTGAGCCGATGATTGACGGGATCGCCTTGCCGGGTGAATGGGATGGTGCCGCTAAATACGATGCATCAGTTGATGGCGGCGATTTTGATATCGAGAATTTCTATGTTGGTTACGATTCAAGCAATGTCTTCATGCGTATTGATTCAGTAACAGCTGATGAACTGGCAAATATTTCACGTAATTCTCAGTATGATGAGCCAGATTTGGCAATATATTTCATGCAGCCAAACGCGGTAAATTTCAATGAGGTTGAAACAAATTTCCGCACTTATTACGGCAATCAGATCCTTGGTTTCCCGGCAAAATACATGGTAGCAATCGATTTTGATACTGTGAGAGAAGATGGGCAAGCGAAATGGAACCTTTTCACGGCAAAAGGCAAATCGGGCGACTCTGAACAATGGGTACTAACCAGTACTTCATCGCTTGGCGATTGTGCGGTAGATGATGTGTATGAATTTGTAATACCATGGGCTGATCTCGGCCTTGCTCCAAGATATACTACAAGAATTAAGGTGGTTTCATCATGGGCAGCATCACTATCTTATGGCGATGGTGAAGACATGGAAATTGCTCCACCCGCGCCGGCAGAACTAGTCTTACCAGATTTGGAAGAGTGGATTACACTACTGGAATTAGACGATGCAGTTGGTGATGAGAATGGCGGTGGCGACTATACCTATCCGCTGGCCAGCGATTTTGTAACTGATAGTGGTGGTGGCTTATGGGATGCTAAGAAAGTCACAGTACGTCAAAGTGCATGGAATGCCCAATTCATTATTGAAATGGATGAGATGACTGATATTTGGGGGCTAGCCAACGGTTTTAGCCATCAAATAGTCCAAATTTATGTCGACCAAGGTGAGACAACTTACGGAGAAACTGAGATGCTTACAGGCGCTAATGCTGAAGTTCATCCAGATTGGGCGTGGGAAGTTGCCATCAGTGGCACAGGTGAGCCAGGCGCAGTACAATCAGTACAAGCCGAGACCGGTAGTACCTCAGCAAGAGGCATTGACGTGACTGGTAGTGTTGACGATAAAACCATCATTTTCACAGTCAGCAAAGATGTGATTGGTAGTGATGTTTCTAATTATCGCTACATCATTGTAATTGGTAGTCAAGACGGTTTTGGAACCGGTAAGTGGCGTGATGTTGATGCAACAGCCAAGACTTGGCGACTTGGTGGTGGTGCTGACCCAGCAGACGATGATGGAATAGATTACGATCCAAACATTGTTGATATCATTCTCGACGGCGAGGGGCAACAAGCAATGCTATCTTCTTATGATGTTGCAGGACACGTTTATGCGCAGGTAACTGGCTTTGAAATGCCAGCGATTGCACAGCAAATTTACGGCTTCAAGTATGTTAGCAGTACCGCTGACTCTGCTATCTTAGAATGGTCAACAACTCAGGCCGCATCAGGCGATTTATCTTGTAATGAGGCAGGACAAACTGCAGTAGCAGTCAATCAATCATGGAGTAGTGAAGAGCTTACCAATACTGTAACTGCAACCGGATTAACCGCCGGTACAGAATACGAATGTATAGTCTCAATTGGCGATATTACGTCAGAGATGGTGAATTTCACAACCTCAACTGTGATTGATAATGAGGCTCCAGAACTACTCAACTTAGCAGTGGAAGTACTTGAGGATGGACGAGCAAGAATCTCTTGGTATACCTCAGAAAGTTCTACAGAATCGATTAGCCTTGATGGTACAGTAATTCACACCGACGAGTTTGCTACTAAGAAAAATCACGAACACATTACCACAATTCTTTCCGATGGTGATTACACGTTAGTCATAACAAGTGCTGATGCATCAGACAATTCCAATGCCTCAACAATCGAGTTCACCGTCGATGTTGGCGCTTCGACCAACAATGATAATACCGGCAATAACAACGATGGCGACACCCCCTCTGACAATGATGGCAACAATGACAAGATCTCTTCGACAACATTGCAAATCGCCTTCCTTGCCGTAGTATTCTTGCTGATTGTTGCCTTCATTAGAGCCAGTAGAAATGACAATAATGGCGATGATAAGTGGTCATAAGTTGATACAAATGGTAGGCAGTGTACTGGGGGACTGAACACCCATTGTACTCTTCCATAATGTCTTGGGGGGTTTGCAAGAACCCTCGCGATTTCACGGAAATGATATTTCGGTTATCTGTATCAACCCACAAGATACCGTATGTACGCCGCCAGTCAGGGGAGTCCTTTCCGATTCTCGGCCTAGTAGAGTCGCATTAGTAGGTCATGAGATCACTCCAATACCAATTCCTGAAGCTACAATGTTCTTCCCTGATGATTTGGGAATCGCACCATCAGTCAAACACTTGACTATGGCTAACTGATTATTCTGCAGGAAATACTACTGGGGAATCTCCCTCAAACCATTGCTTGTTTTTATTCATGCAGATTTTGAACTCTTCACTCTCAAGGTTGCTGGCTAACCAATTGTGAACATTTGTCCAAGGTTGAATATCAAACCAATCTCTATCATGATTAGCGAATTGGCGAACAAAGGGGAAAAGTGAATCGTTTAGATTATCATTAAGTCCAATATTCTGCAGATTAGCATCTAAATCTTCAAGAAACTTTAGTGCAGCATTTCTTTGTTCTAACACATCAATATCCTCATATCGATTCGGATATTTGTAACGGTCCAGGTGAAATTTAAATTCAAAATCATTTCTTTCAATCCAAATTGTCTCCTCTTCACTCAGTTGCCAATCAAGGACATATTGCATAATCTCAAGACTTTCCTCGATGACCGTCCCATCTGGCAATAGCAATACTGGAACAGTACCTTTTGGAGAAATCTGCATCATATGGGCTGGTCTATCACGGAGAATGACTTCTCTATGTTCAACTTTGAAGGCTTTTCTTACGATTGCCATACGGGCGCGTATTGCATAAGGACAACGCCTAAAAGAATACAAAATTGGTAACGCTGTGGTCATTGAAACCACTCCAAGAATCTCACTCAGGTGGGATAGGTGGCTCATAACCACCCTTGACCGCTTCTTCTACAATGTTCATATCAGAATCGACCATCATTGCGACTAATTCTTCAAAAGAAGTACTTGGAACCCAGCCTAATTCCTTACGAGATAGGGCAGGGTCGCCTATGAGTAAATCTACTTCAGCAGGGCGGAAGAACTTCGGATTAGTTCTAACACGAACTACTCCGTTTTGGTCAGTAGCGATGACATCAACGCCTTCTCCAGACCAAGTTAATTCTAGTCCTACATGAGAGAATGCAAGATTGATCATATCCTTGACACTGTGAGTTCTTCCGGTTGCAACTACGAAATCAAATGGTGTATCTTGTTGTAACATACGCCATTGCATCTCAACATAATCTCCAGCAAATCCCCAGTCACGCTTCGCTTCAACATTGCCAATCCATAGATTCTCATCAATTCCATGAGCGATACGGGCTGCAGTCATGGTAACCTTACGGGTTACGAATTCAAGTCCACGGCGTGGGCTTTCGTGATTGAATAGAATACCAGTACAAGCGAACATATCGTATGATTCACGATAGTTACGAGTGATTTCAAAGGCGAATACCTTTGCACATCCATAAGGTGAACGTGGATGGAATGGGGTGGCTTCAGTTTGAGGTACTTCGTGTACCTTACCGAATTGTTCACTGGAACCCGCTTGGTAATAGCGACAGTTTGGAGCGTTCTTGCGGATAGCTTCAAGGCAGCGAAGAGCACCCAATCCAGTAATATCTGCAGTCATCATTGGTGAGCGCCAAGATTCTGGAACGAATGACATTGCACCAAGATTGTAAAACTCGTCTGGTTGACAGGCTGTTACTGCA
>Ga0206679_10001543_pt1 | contig 18918 bp, 18 predicted proteins | sample M110012015metaG_FD_155464 | JGI IMG/M metagenome (GOLD analysis project Ga0206679, IMG submission 155464) | Ammonia-oxidizing marine archaeal communities from Monterey Bay, California, United States - M1 100m 12015 | ecosystem: Environmental > Aquatic > Marine > Intertidal zone | place: USA... | reverse complement strand
AGTGCTTAGTAGGGTGGTTAGTAGACATCAATCACTCCATTCGCCCGGGCGCCACACCTAACTAAACTCCTGTGCATCTCAGGCAACCCATACGCCCCAAATCCACGCCATCGATTAGCGCCACCCGCAAGCCTGCTGAGAATAAACTTTCATAATGTCTTAACCGTCTATCTACGTCCTGATAGGATCAGCACAGTCACAATTGGAGCTGAAGTGTATGACAATTCCTGGAAGCATGGCCGACGTCTCCCCGCAATGGGTCGAAGAATGTGTCGGCAGTGGCAAACTAAAAAACATCAACCTGGTCCCAATGGGTGAAGGGGTTGGCATGATGAGTTCCATGTCGATCATAGAGCTGGAGTGGGAGGATTCCAAAGATATGCCGTCCAGTCTGGTACTAAAACTAGCGGCAGAGAATGACACTAACCGGACCGTTTCCCAGCAGTTTAATCTTTACCTTAAGGAGGTCAGCTACTACAAAGACCTTGCTCCGCGAACTACTGCACGCAGCCCGCGTATTTATGCGTCAGAAATCGATGAAGAACATAACTTTTTCCTGCTGATGGAGGATGTGTCGGGTTACCGAATGGGCAGCCAGGTTGATGGTGCCACCGGGAAAGAGTGTGAACTTTGCGTCGACTTCCTGGTGAACCTGCATGCTTCATTCTGGAACCAGCTCAATGATGTTGAGTGGCTGCCAAACATGTCAGGCAGCGACAATGCAACGAACATGGCTCTGGGTTGCGAGGCAGGATGGGCACAACTCCAGGAGTTTTTTGGTGAATTTGTTCCTGACAACATCGAAGCGCAGCGTGAGCGCTATCTGGCCGCTATTCCAACCCTGCAGGCAAAACTAGACCAGCACCCCAAAACACTTATCCACGGGGACTTTCGAATGGACAATATGCTGTTCGGTCAGGCCACCGAACACGATGCGTTACTGGTGGTCGATTTCCAAGGGCCCCTTAAAGGTAATGGCATACACGACGTTGCGTACCTACTCAGCCATAGTGCAAAAACGGAGGTCCGTCGTAAACATGAACGAGGCCTGATCGAGCGCTATGCGAATGGGCTTATTAACGCCGGTATAAAAGACTACAGCGTCGAAAAAGCCTGGAATGACTACCGTATCGGCGTCCTTTACTCATGGACCGTCGCTGTCGTGATCGCAGGAACTATGGACCCTGCCAATGACCGTGGCTTTGCCTGGATGTCAAAAATGGTGGAGAGAAATGGCCTTGCAATCAATGATTTAAACTGCCTGGATCTGCTGATTTAGGCAGGAAATAAACGACAAAACGCCATAAAGTGGCTTTAGCCGCGCATGGCGGGACGTGTTGGAACCTGATGCGGCAAGCAAGCCACAAAACCCGGGTCGACCACCATAGAAAGCCTGAATGTGGCCATGCATTGATCCCTGACTCATAAAAAGTCAAAGTAGGGGCAAATTTGAAGATTGCGAGATTTTTCATGGCTGATTACGACCTGATCATTAAGAATGGTGAAGTCTTTGACGGTACCGGTGGCCCCTCTAAAGCATTAGATGTCGCCATAAAAGATGGTGTTATTTCAAAAGTTGCGCAACACATCAATGACACAGCGGAACGCGTGGTCGATGCGGAGGGTAAAATCGTAACACCCGGCTTCGTAGACGTTCATACACATTATGACGGCCAGGCCACCTGGGATAACCACATGGCGCCCTCTTCAAACCTTGGCACCACTACCGTCGTCATGGGTAACTGCGGTGTTGGATTTGCTCCGTGTAAAAAAGAAGATCACGAAGTCCTGGTTCAATTGATGGAAGGGGTAGAGGAAATCCCCGGCACAGCGATGAACGAGGGGTTGTCATGGAACTGGGAATCTTTTCCTGACTATCTAGACGCACTGGAGGATCGAGCACGAGATATAGATGTTGCCGTTCTTTTCCCACATGGACCCCTTCGAGTTTTCGTCATGGGTGAACGCGCCGTCAACAGGGAAGCTGCGAACGAAGAAGATATCGCGAAAATGAAATCCCTGATTGAAGAAGGCATGAATGCTGGAGCGATGGGTTTCTCAACATCCAGAACCCTGGTACACAGAAGTAGTACCGGTGAGTTCATCCCGACTTACAAGGCGGCAACAGAAGAACTTAAGCAACTGGGCGAGTCACTGTCCGGTAACAACGTCTTCCAGATGATTTCTGACTGGGAAGATGCCGACGATGAATTCAGCATTCTGCGCTCAATCACTGAAAAAACAGGTGCCAAGGGAACCTTTACCCTACTGGACCTGGGAAACCTGCCGACCCTGTGGAGTGACCAGCTTAACCGCATTGAGCAAGCCCAGTCCGACGGACTGGATATTCGCGGTCAGGTACTCTCTCGACCCGTAGGCATGTTGATGGGGCATCCCGCTTCCATGAGCACTTTTTACAGTAGGCCATCTTTTGCCGCGCTCAATGATCTGCCCTGGGATGAGAAAATCGAGAAGCTCAAAGAGCCGGAAATCAAAGCGCAGATCCTGCGAGAAGAAAGTGAAAAGCCACACGTCTTCGTGGAAATTTTCGAGACCCGGTTCAAACACATGTACCCGCTCGAAGACCCAATTGAGTACATGCCAAAACGAGAAAACTCAGTCGCTTCTATCGCCGAGCGGGAAGGTCGCGAACCCACCGAGTGGCTGTATGACTACTTCCTTGGCAACGAAGGCAGCAACCTTATCTATATTCCGGCGGCGAACTTCTCAGAGCACATCCCCGAAATGCTGACACACCCTTACACTATCACAGCACTTGGCGACGGCGGCGCGCACGTCGGCTCCATCTGTGATACCAGCGCCAACGTATATGTACTGACCAAGTGGGTGAAAGACAATCAGCAAATCGAACTCTCCCAGGCAATCAATATGCTGTGCAAGCAGCCGACTGAACTTTACTCACTGCATGATCGCGGATTGATTCAAGAGGGCTTGAAAGCTGACATTAACGTCATCGACTTTGAGGCGCTAAAGCTGCATACCCCTCATATCGTTCACGACCTTCCCGCTGGAGGCAAACGTTTTTTGCAGAATGCCGACGGAATAGCGCTGACGATTAAGGCCGGTAAAGTAATCTACGAGAATGGTGCAGCTACCGGCGCGTTACCCGGGAAATTAATCCGAGGACAGCAGCCGGACCCAAGGCAATCAGCATAGTAACAATTCAGGCTAACAGCGAAGCCCTGATTAACCTGATCACCACTACAGTCTTGCCCTTTGCTCCAGGAGCCGAGGTCTGGCCTCCTGGTACCCACCTTCTTGCAACATTACAGTCGTTTGAAGCAAGCAAATCAACGTATGGGGCTTCGGCTCGCGATTTGATCTTGTTGAGCGTTAGTGCTCCTTCCTGGTTTAAGTTTTCTGGCTGCCCCAAAGCGCCCTGAACACAGCGGACAACCCCAATATTTTTGTTACTATGATGTTCTTTCAGCAGCGCACAGGATGCTCGATGAGTGAAATTAGAAGCTTCAACCTGGGTATACCAGAAACTGAGATCGACGACTTAAAGGCCAGGCTCAGTCATGCGAGATGGCCGGATTCCGAAACGGTTGATGACTGGACCCAAGGCGTGCCCATCGAATACCACCGTGAGTTTTGCGAATACTGGGCTAAGGACTACAACTGGTACGACACTCAGGATCGCCTGAACAAATACCCACAGTACAAAACAATCATCGATAATCTAGATATTCACTTTCTTCATCTGAAGAGCAGTCATAAAGACGCCACGCCGATCATCATGACCCACGGTTGGCCCGGCTCTATTGTGGAATTTCTCAAAGTCATCGAACCCCTGGCAGAACCTACAAAGTACGGCGGTTCACCGGATGATGCATTTCACGTCGTCTGTCCGTCTTTACCCGGCTACGGATTCTCAGGAAAACCAACCACGACAGGCTGGAGTGTCCCCAAAATCGCTGAGGCCTGGGATGAACTAATGGCTCGTCTTGGCTACCAGAACTATTATGCCCAGGGCGGAGACTGGGGTTCCGCGGTCACAACTGCAATTGGCCTCCAGAATAAAGGTCAGTGCACAGGCATCCACGTCAACATGGCTAACGCCGGCGCAACAAAGGCAGCAATGGAAAATCCTGACGAGGCAGACAAGATAGCGCTCGCCGGCGCCAAGTTCTACCAGGATTGGGACTCAGGGTACTCAAAGCAACAGAGCACCAGACCACAAACGCTCGGCTACGGCTTAGCGGATTCCCCGATCGGTCAATCCGCCTGGATTCTCGAAAAGTTCTTCCAGTGGACTGATTGCAACGGGCATCCGGAGAACGTCCTGACCCGCGACGAAATTATCGACAATATCATGCTCTACTGGTTAACCAACACATCAGCTTCTTCAGCCAGACTCTATTGGGAAAGCTTCAACCAGGCCTTCGGTGGTGGCAAAGGCGACACGGTAAAACTGCCAACCGGCGTTAGCAGTTACCCCAAAGAAATTGTCAGGACTCCAAGATCGTGGGCCGAAAAAAGGTATACGAATATCCTGTATTGGAACGACCTGGACAAAGGTGGCCACTTTGCGGCGTTCGAGCAGCCAGACTTGTTCGTACAGGAAATGCGAGCATGGCGAAGAGCCCTCTCGTAACACGCTGAAGATGAACGCCATTCGCTTTACTTGCTAACCCCAAAAACAGGTATGGCACTGCCAGATCGCCAGTTCAGGTCAGGTCAGGTTCGATCAATACTTGCCTACAGTATATTTCTAGCGCCAGCTGTTAAAGCTGACCATTTCATTGACACCACGGCGACTGATGGAACCATGCCCACCCAAGACTGGATAACCCACCGGAACGTGCGCACAGGTATACCAGTCCCCGGGGATTCCCAGCAGTTCTTTTACGGCTGGCTCTTCGTAACACAGTAGGGTCGTAAGCACACAACCAAGCCCCTCATTACGGCAGGACAAAAGAAAATTCTGAACCGCAGGGTATACAGACCCCCCTCCTACCACGCTAGTTCTCGGCTGGTCTATATCGGTGATGGTCATGATGTTCGGGTTAAAACAGAAAACGGCAATCAACGGAACTTCATGCATATGGTTAGCCAGGTAGGTACCGGCTTCGAGCGCTCTGGTAGTAGATGCCTGCACGTCTTCGGGCATATTTTTCATCTTGCTTTCGTAACCCGGAATATAGGCTTCCCAGTACGGGCGATACAAATCTTCGAGCGACTGCTTCTTGTCTGCGTCTGTGACGACGACCATTCGCCAGGGTTGGACGTTACCCCCGGTGGGTGCCCAGGTCGCTGCATTTAAGATACGCGCCTGCACATCGCCAGGTATCGGGTCAGGTTTTAACCTTCTGACAGCTCTTAATGTACTCATTGCCTCGTAAAGTTCCATACCACTCCCCTATCTATTCCAACTAAAAATTAGTAGTTCGTATTCACGGTGGAGAAAATCGTATTTTTCTTTCATAGAAACGTGTTTCCCCATCGACCGTTCACAACATGACTTGGTGAAAGCCGCTGCGCCGCCACGATTATTCAAGTGCTACCAACGATTTTTTTTAGGGCAGCTATAAGCGCAATGCTGGTTTCGTTGCCAACGAAACCAGCTTGCATCCGGTTCATCATGTAGGTGAAGGTGATACGGTTGTCCAGGTCATTGAGTACCAATGATCCACCCCAACCTCCCCAGTAGCACTTCTTGCCAGAAGTAATGCCAACAGAGTTTGTCGCCGCGGCAAGGTCGTAGCCTAGACCAAACCGGACCGGCATCATAAGAACCTGATCGACTCCATGGGGTTGTGCCACGAAGATGCGGTCGATAGTTTCTGGAGACAGCAGTTGTACCCCATGCGAGAACCCACCATTAGAGATCACCGCCTGAATCTTGGCGACTGAACGGGCATTTCCATGGCCATTAGCAGCGCCAATCGTCGCCGCCCGCCACAATGCGGTATGTGCGATTTCAGCCTCCGGCTGAGGGCCGTTGAACGTTTTAAAGGTGACCGACTCTGGATCGAGGTCTGGGGGAAGCGGCAACGGAGGCGGCGGCGTAACGTTGCTGATTCGATGGTGGTTCTCTGGCGGAGAACCAATGGTGAAGTCAGCATCCAAAGGCCCAGCGACATCCTCCGCGAAGAACTGCTTTAGTCCTCGGCCGTCGATTCTCCTGATGACTTCGCCAACGAGATGTCCCTGGTTAAGCGCGTGATATCCGAATGCCGTTCCTGGCTCCCACCATGGCGCCTGGGCAGCTAGCCGGGCGGTCGCACCCTCGTCATCGAGGATAGCCTCGGTTGTCACGGGTTGCGCCCATGCCGACACACCCGACGTGTGAGACAAGATGTGGCGAACCCGAATATCTTCCTTACCGTTCTGTGCAAACTCGGGCCAATAGCTGGCCACGGTTGCGTCTGGATCGAGAGAACCCCGCTCCATGAGAAGCAAGGCCGAGATGGCAGTCATCGTTTTAGTTGTCGACCACACGTTGGTAATCGTATCGGCTTCCCATGGTTTAGTGTGCTCTTCGTCAGCCCAACCACCCCAAACATCCAGCACTATCTCCCCATCGACGGCAAGAGCCATTGAGGCACCAAGGTCGTAGTCCGCATCAATCTGACGTTCGAGAATTTGGTTAAGCGACTTAAATTTATCGTCTCCAAGGTTCCCTTTAAGTTCCATATTGCCTCCAATGCTCTGGCTTACCCATAACGTGCCTCGGTGCTCTGGCACTGATCGAAATGTTGTCAGCTACTCTAACCGTCCCCTACGGTGCGTTTAGTATAGCTAACTCAAACGGTCGTTCGCCTTTTGGCGGGATCTCTGTTTGGCTTAAGAGTTCGTTGTGAAGCTCCCGGGATCAAATCTCAATAATCCACCTAGCGTAAGACCGGCGACGATATCAACAGGCCTGTCGACTCTATTCTCACCGCCGAAAAAAATAGTGCCAGCGGCTAATCCCGGGCCTAGAGGCTGGGCTATCGAATTATCGATCATTCGCGGAGGACCCCGTCACAATGCCCTTATCGACGAGTTCTTTTATCTCATCCTTTGAGAAATCAAGGTCATGGAGGATTTCATTGCTGTGCTCCCCCAACGCCGGGGCAACAGGTTCCTTGCGGATATCACTCCTCGAAAATTTTGCGCCTGGTCGAGGCTGGCGTATCTGGCCCAACCCGGGGTGCTCGTACTGGTTGATCAGCTTATTGGCTTTAATCTGCTCGTTCTCCAGAATTTCGGGTCGGCTCAATACCGGCGCGCAGGGCACATCATTGGCATCAAGCCGCTCAAGCCAGTCCGCACTTGTGCGGGACTTGAGCACGTCGCCCATACTGTCGATCCGATCTTTAGCATTGGCTACTCTGCCCATTGGCGTATTGAATCGCTCGTCATCCAGCCAATGGGGTTGTTCTAACGCAGCGCACATGCCCTTCCATTCAGAATCCGAGACCGCACCACAAGTGATATAGCCATCTTGGGTCTCAAATATCAGGTCCTGGGCAAGTTGTCCGCGGCGAACGTTCTTCTCGCCACCAACCATGGTGAGACCGCCCAGAGCTTCCGGCCAAAGGAAAGAGATAGTCGCATCAATCATCGCTACTTTGATGTGTTGTCCTTCCCCGGAGCCACGCTCCCGCTCCAGTAAGCCTGCCGTGATCGCCTGCGCCGTCGTCATTGCTGAAACTTTGTCCGGGATAATGGTTCGAACCATTTTAGGTCGTGAAGTTGCGCTGTCAGCCTGAACATCGGGCAAACCTGTCAGCGCCTGGATAACCGGATCATAAACACGCTTGTGTGCATAGGGTCCCGTCTCTCCAAACCCACTGACGGAAACATAGAGAAGTTTGGGATTAAGGACAGACAACACATCGTAGCTGAGCCCCATTCGCTCAATCGCACCGGGACGGAAGTTCTGGATAAACACATCAGCGTCTGCAATGAGTTTTTTAACTATCGCAACGCCCGCGGGGACCTTCAGGTCGATACAAATTGAGCGTTTGCCGCGATTCGCCGAAACAAATGCTGGACTCAGGTTATTCTTCCCCAGCCCCATGCGCCTGACAATATCGCCCTGGGGCGCTTCTACTTTTATAACATCAGCACCCTGGTCGGCGAGCAGCACTGTTGCCACGGGACCCGATATCACACTACTCAAGTCTATGATCTTTATCCCGGATAACGGCCCGCTCACGATGGGTTTTCTCCAAGGTGCATCCTTCGCGCCAGCCAGGGAGAGACAATTATCAACAGAAGACCCAGCCCAACGGCCAGCATCGCGAGCTTTTCAAACACGGAGGTATAGACCATAAGAGACTCCACACCCAGGCTGACGTCGCTGCCATCGCCGCCAATCGCCATCGCGCCGGCAATCATTCCCCCGACATAAGCAGCGAACGAACTCGACAGAAACCAAACGCCCATCATCATGCCGCCAACCCGCGCAACACTCAGCTTAGTCACCATTGAAAGCCCCACCGGTGAAAGACAAAGCTCACCGGTTGTATGTAACAGGTACATTAACGCCAGCCAGATGACAGCGACTTTCCCGTCTGGACCCGCCAGACTTGCGCCCAAAATAAGAACCGCAAATCCAAGCCCGACCTGAAGGATGCCGAGCCCGAATTTCATCGGTGTACTTGGCTCCCTACCACGCCGGCCAAGTTTGACCCAAACCCAGGCAAACAGCGGCGCGAGCATAATAATGAACATGGGATTGAGGGACTGAAACATCCCCGCCGTGAAAACGCTGCCCATGGCGACATTTCGATCAGTGAACAAAGTGAGCGAGGAACCCGCCTGTTCAAAAAGTGCCCAGAAACAAACCGACAGGGCAATTAACGCGAGCATGACCAACATACGGTCCCGCTCGATCGGTGTGCATTTCGACAGCGAAAACCAAATCAACCAGGCTGTCACCACGAACCCGACAAGCACCAGCAGAACACCAAGATCACCAGTACTTTGGATCATCCGCCAAACACCCACAACGGCAATCAATCCAGACAGATAAATAAACCACTCCCTGCTCACCCCCGCGATTACCGGCTTTGAAAGGTTAGCTGATTCGGGCGGCGCGCCAACGCCCTGCAGGTACTTGTCGCCATGAATGAAAGTGGCAAGTCCAATGAGCATGCCGATACCCGCTGCGCCAAACCCATATTGCCAACCATAGGTTTCTCCAAGGTAAGCGCAAAGCAACGTCGCGACAAAGGCTCCTATATTGATACCCATATAGAAAATCGTGAAACCCGCATCCCGCCGGGGGTCTGCTTCACTATAAAGTTGGCCAACGATCGTCGAAATACTCGATTTGAGGAACCCTACCCCGACAATAATAAATGCCAGAGACAGATAAAAAGTCTGTTCGTACAGGCCATCCCTGATAACTACGCCATCTACCCTAGTCGATGCAGGTCCCTCAAATGCCATGCCAAAGTGACCAATCACCAGCAAGCCCGCACCAAACATGATGGCTTTTTTAAAACCAAGATAGCGGTCCGCAATCAGGCCTCCCAGCACTGGCGTTGCATAGACCAGCGATGCATAGCTTCCGTATAACAGCCCTGCATCTTTATCACCAAACAGGAAGTGTTTGGTCAGATAGAGAATCAGCAACGCCCGCATACCGTAGTAACTAAAGCGTTCCCACATCTCTGTCATGAACAGTACAAAAAGTCCCCTGGGATGACCAAGAATCTCATCTGCTGGCGCGCCGATAGAAGACAAAAGCTAAACGCCCATCCGCATGGCACCCAAATAGTCTCTTTTACCCAGTGGCACGCCTCTCATCCTTAAAACATCGTAGGTCGTCGTCGCATGAAAATATAAGTTAGGTAGCGAAAACGACAGCACATAGTTCTCGGCCGTAAAGGGAATTTCATTGCTACCCAGCTTGAACGTCAGGGTCTTTCCTGCCCATCCATTGACTGTTTCAGCATCGAACGAGCCTACTTGCGAAATCGCCTGGCTAACCAGATCCTGCAGCCCCGCATAATCAAGGTCACCGTATCCTGCGGGTGGTGCGAATTCACCAGCATCCAATCCTTTCAATGCCCCAATAGAATGATGCACTACAGAAATCACCTGGAACTGAAAAGGGTTCATATCTTCAATCAAGCGGGTTTCGACAATCGCTGATAGCTCAATGCTGTTTTCCTCACAAAAACTTTTACCCTTGCCGAGCACCGCTTCAGTGGCATTCAGAGTTTGAAGGTAGTTAGTGACGGTCGCGTCATAAAGGGAAATGGACATCGTTGTTACTCGTTGCATGAAGGAAGCCACTATTGTTCAATAAGCGAGTGGCGAATGCTATCCCTGTTAGGGAATAGCTTTTATATTCGTCGGATATTCTCTGCGAGCCACCGCGGAAACTGCTGTGCTTCTGCTTTGTTCATCCCAATTAAACCTGCAATGGCATCCCCGCAAATGCTCTTGCCCATAGCGGCGATAGCGACAAGAAAAATGATCTGTTTCGCATGTTCCGGGTCGCTGCTGTCTTCGGCTATCGTATTCAGGATGTCAGTAAACAGGCCCTTGGAACCACTGGCTGGTCTGAATGCCTGCTGATCCAGCGCTAACCAGGCAAGTAAACGCCCATGCCCACCATGAGACAGCATTTCAAACAGGTGGTCCAGTATCTTGGCAGGTTCCTCATGGTGGTTAAGCGCCACCATTACGTCTGACAGCAGGTCATGAGTCATTTTCTCAAGCAGCGCTTCACGCATGGCGCCGGTTGAACCAAAGTGATGTATCACCGTCGCGTGTGACATACCAGCGTCTTTAGCCACCCCGGATATATTCAGCCCTTCAAGCCCAAAGGTGGACAGTCGCTCAGAAGCGACTCTTAGAATCAATGACTTGGCCTCTTCAGCCGTCCGTCGTACCCGCTTATCTGCACTATTGACACTCATGTTAATAGCCTTATTATTGACATCATTGTTGATAAAAATCACAGTACCATTGATAAACATTGAAACCAATAATATCGAGGGCCATCACATCGCTACCCACAACATTGAACCCGAAGCGCCACGAAACAACCGCATGCGCCCCTTAGTCGCCATGCGTGCCCTGAAGAACCTGATTAATGATCCAGATAAGACCGATCAGGTTTTTGTGGTCATCAACGCGATGTCAGGCAACTCTCTAGAAAAGACCTTCGCACGTTTCCGTAAAACGGAGATGGGTAAAAGAATTCTCTCAGAGAATCGGATCCTGCTAACGACGCTCCTTGATCGTGAAAGTTTGCAAACCCACGACGCTGGAACCCTGGGTCATGCCTATCTGGGTTTCGTCGAGCGAGAACAGCTCAGCGCGGATGGCCTGGTGGACGCGAGCCAGTTGAACGCGGATGGACTGGAAGACGCAAGCGAATTGAAAGAGGGAACCGAAGAACCAAAGTTCAGGTTGTTCGGTGAACGAATGAGAGACCAGCACGACCTATGGCATGTCTCTACAGGCTATGGCCGGGATACTTTTGGCGAAGCCTGTCTGCTGGCATTCACTTACGCACAAACCGGTAACCGCGGACTGGGTATCATCGCCCTGGCCGGCATGCTAAAGCTTCAAAAAGCGCTCGGCTCCGGTGCACGAAGAGCCATGTGGCAGGCCTACAAGGCTGGCAAGCGCGCGGCGTGGTTGCCGCAACAGGACTGGGAAACACTGCTAACCCAACCTCTTGATGAAGTTCGACAACAACTAAGGATTGCACCACCCGAGGTGTACCTGGAAGTGTTCGAAAATTACAAACTGGCAAACGCCTGATTTTGTTTGCCTGCACAATAGTATTGGGGAAGCTGGCTTAGTTCGAGAGAAGCTCTTCCAGAGTTGTCTGGTCGCCGGTGAAATTTCGAATCCCTTCAGCCAGCTTCTCTGTTGCCATTGCGTCTTCATTCATCTGCCAGCGAAACCGGGATTCCGATTGATGAACCTTGTCTTCTCCTTTAGCAGAGTCCGGGAAAAGCTGCCTGGGCAGGCTACCGTCATCTTCGGAAAGAGCCTGTAGTAACTGCGGACTGATCGTCAGACGGTCGCATCCTGCAAGGGATTCAATTTCACCCGTATTCCTGAAACTCGCACCCATGACAACCGTTTTGTAGCCGTGCGTTTTATAATAGTCGTAGATTCTTTTTACGGATAATACGCCCGGATCAGTTTGCGCGTCATAGTTTTCACTGGTTGCACTCCTGTACCAATCCAGTATTCGCCCAACAAAAGGTGAAATAAGGAACACACCTGCTTCCGCACACGCCACTGCCTGGGAAAAACCAAACAGTAATGTCAGGTTGCAGTTGATTCCTTGCTGCTCCAGTTGTTCAGCTGCGCGAATACCTTCCCAGGTACTGGCAATCTTGATAAGAATACGTTCACGACCAATGTTGTTTTCTTCGTATAGCGAGATCAGGCGCTTTGCTTTCTCTATAGTCCTTTCAGTGTCGAAGGACAGGCGAGCATCCACTTCGGAAGACACCCGCCCCGGCACAATCGCCAGTATTTCAGTGCCTATATCCACCGCCAGTTTATCCGTGCAGTTTTGTCGCATCTGGTCACTGGAACCACCCTCGGCCTTCGCCCAGTTCTTTGCTGTAGCCAAATGACCAGCGTATTGCGGCATTGCCGCCGCTTTTAGCAAAAGCGATGGATTGGTAGTCGCATCAATAGGCTTGTACTCCGCAATCGCCACAATATCGCCAGTATCGGCGACGACGTCCGTCATCGTTTTCAGTTGTTCCAGTTTGTTCATGGCACTCGCCTTATATAACGCAATTCTGATTCCCGGGTTGAATCTTCATGATTGACAGCACTTGAGTCAACTTCCCTTGATTAGTCTATACTCAAAATAAAGAATTAAGGCCTTTATGCATAAATCTCAACAGTTTAGTTCCACTTTTGGCTTTTTAATGGCTGCCACAGGATTCGCTGTCGGACTCGGTAATATCTGGAGATTTCCTTACGTCACCGGTGAAAATGGTGGTGGGGCGTTTGTAATTGTCTACCTTGGGTGTGTCATCATGATTGGCATTCCTATCTTGATCGCAGAGATCCTGGTTGGTAGGCGCGGGCGGGGTAACCCTCCAATGGCCATGCGAAATCTGGCCAAAGCAGAGCAAAAATCGTCACTCTGGAGGCACGCGGGGCACCTGAATCTCGCCACGGCATTCGTTATTATGGGCACCTATTGTGTCGTTAGCGGATGGGTACTCTGGTACCTGTTCAAGGCCATTTCAACCGGGTTTGTGGATACTACCGCCAACGCTGCTGCTAACGACTTCGGCGCTGTTATGCAAAGCATCGACGGCATGCTTTTATGGACCGCTTTAAGCCTGATGCTCACCAGCACAATTATTTACTTCGGTGTAAACAAAGGCATCGAACGTTCCGTGCGAGTGCTCATGCCTGCCCTATTCCTACTGATGATCAGTCTCGTTATCTACAATGTCTTTCAGGATGGGTTCCTGGATGCAGCGGCTTACCTGTTCACACCGGACTTTTCAAAAGTCACAGGCGCCACCTACCTTGCAGCCATCGGGCAAGCGTTCTTCAGTATCGGGGTTGGCATGGCAGGAATGATGATATTCGGATCCTACCTACCACAGGAAGTCTCGATTACCCGCTGTGTATTTATTATTATTCTGATCGACACCGCCGTGGCACTAATGGCCGGGTTGATGATTTTCCCGATGGTGTTCCGCTTTGGCCTGGACCCTGCCGGCGGGCCAGGCCTGATTTTTCAGACTCTGCCTGTCGCTTTCGGACTGATGCCAGGCGGGCATATGATCGCAATTCTCTTTTTTACACTGCTATCTGTTGCTGCCGTCACCTCTATGGTGGGTTTGCTGGAACCCCTCGTTGCCTGGCTAGAAGACGTGCGGGACTACTCGCGACAAAAATCAACGCTAGTCACAGTGGCCTGTATCGCCTGCCTTGGGGTGCTGAGCATTTTGTCTTACAACCTACTTTCGCAATGGCAGATAGTGTCCCAAAACCTTAACGGTATTCTGGATTTCCTGGCCAACCAGATAATGCTTCCTGTTGGCGGACTTTTAATTGCGATATTCGCAGCCTGGCAGGTTAGCAAGGCGTCCTTACGAAATGAACTGCCAGCAATGTCTGACACAATGTTCGAAGCCTGGCACCTTTTACTTCGCTTTTTGTTACCACCCGCTATCGCGGTCATCATTATCACAGGACTTTTATAAACATGCCTGGGCGTCTATTCCTTTTTATATCAGTGTTTTTTTTCGGTAGAGGTTTCTTCCAGCCCTACCGACGAACCGCTAGTGGGCTTAGCTGCATGTACCTGGCAAACAATTCTCGAAAAGATAGACTAAAGCGCTGAAAGGATATTAACGAGAACACACCCATGGTAACTCCTGAACAAATCAACCGTTCGCCGACCTGGCATTCACCCTTGAATTCAAAGGCTATTTAACTTCATATGTGGAAAATGACCCTCAAGCAACGTCGCCGGCATGGCGAACTGATGAGCCAATTGGAAGGCATGCGCAACAATGCCTATCTCTGGCCACCGGAAGACTATGCGCCGGGCAACAACGAAGAAGAAGACGAGAAGTACCAGAAGGCGCAGGAAACCTTCCAGTCCCTGGTGCAGGAGCTCCATCAACTAGAGCAGGATGCGACCTGAGCAGGAGACAGAAAATGGCACTAGAACCAGGCCCCATGAAGGTTATACACAACTTCCACACGACTAAAGAAGAAGTGCTGGACGACATCAAAAAGTTGGATCTCTGGCCAACTGTCTATGTCTCTGGACGCATGGATGAACTACCCCCCCACTGGCACGACATCGACAACTGCGGCTACGTCATGGAAGGCAGCGGCTACGTACTGAACGAAAAGGGCGAAAAAGTTCCCCTGGGCGCCGGGGACAAGTTACATATTCCTCGAGGCGCTATCCATGCTGAAGGCACCGTCACTGAGCGAATGGTATACATCGTCGGGATTTCAGTGCCGGAAAACCTGTTCGAGGCACTTTCATTGCTTGACCCTAAAGACAGCCCACTTAATCAATGATTCAGACGATATTTCAGCAATTCATCTCCTGGATAACACGACAGAAACTTGAACTGAAACCTATTGGAGTTTTACATGAAAGCTGGATCTTATTTTCCAGGAGATCACTATTCATCCCTTTATGCGATGGCGGGGGATGACTGCTCTCTTTTCTTCGACCTTGAGACACTGACCGAAAAACAACAGGCAGACCACCTGTCAAACATTGAGCTAACCGCTATGTTGCAGGTTGCCCTGGCCTGTATCGGTCACGAGAGGGATCACCTTGCATTGTATGACGCATACCAAGAACCTGGCTGGCAGAAAATGCTGCAGCGTTATCATGATTTTTTCTGCCGGATGACAAGTGAAGTAGTCCCCATGAAACACTTCAGCTATCACCCCAAAGACACTTACTATCAGTCTGTCGCGAATCACATCAAAGAAAACCCTGCCCTGACCGATGTCGCCAACCTTTATATGTCGAGCGGCTCTAACAAACTGATCCACCGGAACGAAGAACTTCTCGCCATAAACCGTAATGTAAACTCCAAGAAACATTTTGCCGAGAATGCCCCGGCCTTTGGAATACAGGTCCCGGACACACTGGTCACCACTAAAGCGGAGCTGGACGGTATGTCAGTTGCCGACTTTTTCAATAAACACCAAAATAAAGTTATTCTGAAACTTCTAGGTCTGGCTGGCGCCAGAAACGTCACCGCTGTCGATAGCATCATGGAGACCCAGGAGTACGTGGCCGAGTACGATGAGGACATGGTGATTCTGCTGCAGGAACGCCTGGACCTGGAAAGCTACACCGAGATGACGGTGGACCTGGTGGTATCTACCGACGACATCAGGATAGCGAACACCCGAAAGATTCTTTTCGCAGACGGCCTATGGGTCGGCAACCTAATTGGGGACTCTGTCTCTGTAACTGAAGAACAGGCCAAGGCGCTGCTTCATGTGGGCGAATACGCAAGACACCATGGTTACGTGACGGACGAGGGCAGCAACTGCGGCATTGATTTCTTCGTAGGGAAGGACGGCAGCCTTATCGTAACCGAGATCAACGCACGCTGGACTGGTGGCCTTTTCCCCGCACACATCCTCAGTCAAATTGATGTGCAAGGAACAGACGCGGTTCCCTTCTTCGACATGGTGTTGATAGAAGAGCGGGAGGCCTACGTCGATTTTATCGACCGCCACCTTGTAGGTGAATACGAGGGTGAGTACGCCATGGTACCTATCGGCTTTGGCTGTTTCCCAGTGCCTATCAATGGCCAGGATTACTTCTACTCATGGCAAATGGTTATTGGTGACTTCGACGCCTTCAAGCACGCCAAGAACAAAGAGCTGGCGGCCTCAGTCATGATCACCGCCAATATCATTCAACCCTACCAATAAATAGATGGGTTCTGTTTTTTCTAACGTGCGTAGGTCGACAGAAAACCGATCATTAGTTGTTCAACGGTGTCTGAAACTGCTGGCACTGACAACAATGTTGCAGCCCAGACCACGGTGATGACGGCACACAGAATCAGGTAACTTTTAGTTTGCATCAGTAGCTCCTACTCGCGGCGCCATTTCGAAAATCCAGGTATCGCCGTCGTTTATGCTTTTTATTGTGTTAGCGACCGCATCAGGTGCACCACCGGAATACTTTTCTGCCAGTTTTCTAGCAACCCCGTCAATATCCTCACCTTCTGTGACTCGAATCAATTGTCGCTTGTATCGAATTCCGTTTATCCGAGCGACGGCCAGGCCATCACCTTCTGCAACCTGAAAAGCCCAGTCCTTCCAAAGGCGGCCAAGAAAAGATCGCATATAACCTGAAGGAACGTAGACTTTGCCACCGCTTTCCATGACAAAAATCCGTCTTGAACTCATCGGATTATCAAGTTGCAACTCAATCACAGCAATGTCATCGGTAAAACGCCAGTCTGGATCGGGCCCACTGTGAAGTTCGCCGGTAACCAGTTCGCCACCAGGGAAAAGAATGGAAGGGCCGTCCGCACCCATGTTGTCGATTTTAAGCGTTACCATGGTCACCGCACCGATAAGGACAACGATACCAATGACCTGCAGAACGATACGAATCATCTTGTCTCCTGGGGAATAATCATGATGGCCAGCGAGTGATTATACGAGCATGCTAGCTAATGCGACAACGGCGATTTCATAAGAAACAGAAACTCACAATCACCAAATCAGGAACTTGCCGTTACATACGTTACAGGTCAGGGACTGGCGACAATCGACAGCATGCTGAGTTCTAACCGGTAAAAAACCTGACAACCATAAACAACAGCGAAGGCGCCAATAAACAGCCTACGCCCGTATAGAACGTTGCCGTCATCGCCCCATAAGGCACCAATTTCGGGTCTGTAGCTGCCAGGCCGCCGGCTACGCCACTGGTGGTACCCATCAAGCCACCATAAATCATTGCTGACAACGGATTATCCAACCCGACGGATTTAGCAACAAAAGGTGTCCCTATCATCACCAGCACCGATTTGACGAGGCCAGCAGCAACACTCAGGGCGATGACATCTGACTGCGCGCCGAGCGCTGTCCCCGTGACAGGGCCAACAATATAAGTTGCTGCACCAGCACCTATGGTACTGATTGAAACCGCGTCCTTATACCCAAACAATACGGCAACCACCACGCCAACGATGAACGAAATAACAACCCCAAGAATGACGGACATCGCGCCCACCCAACCGGCTTTATAGATCGAGTCCAAATCAGCGCCAAATGCCGTTGCTACGATCGCGAAATCCCGGAACATCGCGCCGCCAAGGATACCGACCCCGGTCAACACAGGAATGTCGGCAATACCTTTACTACCGCCCGTGAAGGCGCCGCCGACATAGGCAATGAGAAGCCCCAAAGCTATCGCTATAGCCGATCCATGCACATGACCGCGAGTCAATTTGTCTGACAACCAATACGACACCCACATGACTACCGCAACAAAAACAAATGCCGTGATAATCGAATTCTTGATCATTACTGCCTGGAGCGTCTCGATAATCATGGTTCGGTAGCCTCACTCTGATTTTGTTGACTCCGTTGGGCAAGCTTCGTGAAGACAGGAATCAAAGCAAAACTCAATGCCACGGCACCGACGCCGGCAATCACCGCAAGCCATCCACTGGATACTGCGGCGACAACGTTCTGCCTCGATGCCATAGCAATAACGATCGGGATGTACATCGCAGACCAGAACGTAATTCCATGTTGGGTTAACTGGCCAAGCTGAACTTTTTTTGAAGACAGGCTCGACAGCACGATCAGCATGAGCATGGCAATGCCAACCCCGCCAACATTAGCTTTGACACCAATGATCTGGCCCAGAAGATCACCGACAAACATACCGGTGAGCATACAGAACGCCAGAATACCTACGCCGTAAACAATCATTAGCTAAGACCTCTTGGAGTTAGATTCAGGCAACCGCACGGCGCCCGGGTAATTATTGATTGTAGACCCGATTTCCCATTGACTACAAAAATATACTTTTCTTTGTGATTTTATCGGAGAAACTTAAAGGATATAGTTTGTCAATAACGGGTGGTCAGTATCTGTATGAGTGCTGATCTAACGGCCCAAGGCCTGAAACTTTTTAGTGACCAGAGCCTCTAAACTCGCCGTTTCTATTTCAAACGACATTTCACCATATCTTCGGATACAACCATATGAAAGCACCTTTCGGCTCATGGAAGTCACCCATCACAAGCGAGTTAATCGTCGCTGACACCATAGGCATATCATCCCCAACCTGGCATCAGGGAGAACTGCTGTGGATTGAGTCACGACCACAGGAAGCTGGGCGTAATGTATTAGTCATGCGAGAGCATAATGGCGGTCAACGGGATATTAATCCTGCGCCATTTAATATTCGCACCCGCGTCCATGAAT
>Ga0206679_10001540_pt1 | contig 18958 bp, 18 predicted proteins | sample M110012015metaG_FD_155464 | JGI IMG/M metagenome (GOLD analysis project Ga0206679, IMG submission 155464) | Ammonia-oxidizing marine archaeal communities from Monterey Bay, California, United States - M1 100m 12015 | ecosystem: Environmental > Aquatic > Marine > Intertidal zone | place: USA... | reverse complement strand
CCTTCGACAAGGAGGGTTAAGTCGTAACAAGGTATCTGTAGGGGAACCTGCAGATGGATCACCTCCTACGAAACTCGGAAAACCGGGGGGCGGGGCGACTTCGGTCGCCCCGTCTTCCAACCTAAAACTTCCAATTCCCCGCTTCCCAGCGCCAGCATTGCATGATGCAATAGAATATCGTTAGACTGCTCTAATCCAGTGCATTATTCACATCATAGCGAAGGTATATACCAAACATACCTCGTAGAGGTACTATGCGAAAGTTACTCGCTACAACAATGATGATGTTAATGATGACTGCGGCCCTTGCGGGCTGTGCCGGCGAGGATGAAGAAGAGGGTAGTACCCTCGACGTTATCCTCGATCGCGGCGTGATGTGGTGTGGAGTCAAGGACTCGCAGTTCGGCATGGGTTACCTCAACGCAGATGGTACCTACTCAGGCCTGGACATCGAGTACTGCAAGGCTGTAGCCGCAGCGATTGGACTGAACCCAGAGACCGACGTGGTCTACAAGCTGGCGACCGGTTCCAACCGCTTCGACCTCCTAGCCTCTGGTGAGATCGACGTTTTGATCCGAACCACGACCTGGACAACCAGCCGTGACGCGGACCTAAACGCTGACTTCGCTGGAATGAACTTCTTTGATGGTCAGGGAATCCTGGTCAACATGGCGGCTCACCCCGACGCTGCATCTGCACTGGACTTGGATGGAGCTTCCATCTGTGTTGGAATCGGTACTACTACCGAAGGTAACATCGCGGACTACTTCGCGGTGAACGGAATGACCTACACAGCTGTTAACTCCGAGAACGCTGGTGCCGCTAAGGCCTCCTTCGAGGCTGGCGAGTGCAGCGCTTGGACTGGTGACATGTCTGCCATGGTCGCTCAGAAGTGGGGTCTAGACACCACTGCTGTGCCGGACTCGGCTATCATGCCCGAGCTTCTGTCCAAGGAGCCTTTGGGAGCCGCTACCCGTGACAACGACGACGACTGGAATGACGTTGTCGCATGGGTCTGGTATGGAATGATCACCGCTGAGGAGTACGGCCTGACAATGGCTAACCACGGCGCTGCTGACATGACCCTACCGGCAAACGACCGCCTGCTGAACCAGAACCTAGGTCTTGGCACTGAGGACAATCCTCTGCCAATCGACTGGATGGGCCGCGTGCTTAACGCTGTAGGAAACTACGGCGAGGCGTACGACCGATCGTTCTGCGACGGCGATGGCACACACAGCAACTGTCTGATTGACAGAGCTGGAACTGCAAACGACCTAGCCGCTAACGGCGGTCTGCAGTTCGCGCCACCAATGCGCTAATCGTCTAAACATCAAAGACGGACATACGAAAATCCCCCGGGGGCTAAAGTCCCCGGGGGACCCCCGAAAACATTCAAAGCCGTGCTGACAGAGTAGATTCGATGGCGCATGCACTGCAGCTACCTTCTCTGCAAGAATTGCGCTCCGAGGAGTCCAGAGGAACTCTGATTGTGGGCTTGGTCGCAGGACTTCTGACCTTCGTCTTCGGCCAGCAAGTTATCACTCTACTAGGGCCCGGATCTAAGTTCTCGCCCTCACTTATCAGTACCTATGGCATTGGATTCGGAATTCCTAGAATTGCTGCGTTCCCACTCAGCGTTGTCCTAGCGTTGTCCATGGCCCTATTCGTCTTCATACGACTCTCGGAACTCAATAAGGGGCGCTTCAATCCGAGTGAGACGGGAAAGAAAATGCAGAAGTTGATGGTGATAGCAGCACTACCATTTGTTTTCTACTCAATCTTCCAACTCGCCTTCCTGATAGAGAACGACAAGTCGTGGTACTTCGGTACTGAGTTCTTGTGGGAGCAGGTCGGCTTTGATATACGAAACCCATGGCCCTACGAGAGCGATTTAGCATCCTCCCGATCCAAGTACTTCATCATCGGAATCATCAGTGCTGTCAGGGTCGTTTTGATCAGCATTGTTCTGTGCACGATTATAGGTATCTTTGCCGGCGTGATGAGACTCTCCAGAAACAAGGTGGTTTCTACTCTAGCGACTGTCTATGTAGAGTTCTTCCGAAACCTACCCCTCGTCGTCCAACTGTTCTTCTGGTATGCCGGCGTTCTGCTAGCCCTCCCAATGATAACCGACAACATCGTCACTGCAGGTGGTTGGTTGCATTTCAGCAGCCAAGGCGTCATGCTTCCTGGCATTGACGTGCAGGACATGGCTCTGCTCTATCTCGTAATTGTCATGCCGTTGTCTGTAAGGGTTGTAATGAGGTTCATCACTAGGTCCAAGCCACGAAAGGACCCCTCGGGTATTGTTGAGAATACAGAAGGACCAATCGGCCCACTGCTAGCCATCATAAAGAGACCCTTCTCATTTGCAGGATGGAGGGGCGAGGCACTGCTGGCAGACCTACTCTTCATAGCATGTACACTACTTTTCATTTACCTGGTTGATGGTTTCTGGACCTATGGTCCAATTATGTTCATTCTCGGACTATTCGTCTTCTTGTACTCGATATACATCACCTTCAATCTAAATAACATCGGCCTAAATGACTTCGAGATTGATGAGACTACCGAAGGAGTCAGAAAGCGTTCGGCGATTTGGATTTCAACCCTGCTTGTCACTTTGTTCCTACTCAATCAAGCCATCACCCCTGCTCAGCCGGAACTAATCAAGGAGGGTGCAGGTTGGGCGAGTTGGTACTATTCTCAAGGAATGCAGGTCACACATCAGTTCTTTGGATTGATGATTGGCTTGACCATCTACACTAGCGTACAGGTAGCCGAGATTGTCCGCGGTAGCATACAGTCACTCCCTCGCGGGCAGATCGAGGCAGCAATCTCACAAGGACTCTCACCGTTTCAGAGGCTGAGATTAGTCATTCTTCCTCAGGCACTGCGTAGCATGATTCCTGCTATGACAAACCAATACCTGAACTGCTGGAAGAATTCCAGTCTTGCTCTAGTCATAGGATACAGTGACTTCTTCGCAGTTAGCATGACCCTTGTCAACAACACCGGACAGGCAGTGCCGATTTTCCTCATGATTCTAGTTACCTACCAGTGCGGTAGTCTGCTAATCTCAGCGATTATGAACACCCTGAACGCACAGGTCACGAAGGTGAAGATATGATCGAGGATACAAGCACAACTGTCGGTGAACTGTATCACCGGACTCGTCACCTACGCAGGTGGATTGACTCCAACTTGCTAGAAGATGCTCCAAAGTGGGCCACTCGTGAGACCGAGGTTGGAGGGATGCTGGCGGCCACGATAGTCGGCCTAGTTGCAGCTTGGATGGATATTAGCGGCATACTAGACCCTCTGAACCTGTGGGCAATCCTACATGCACTTCCGCTGTTCTTGCTTGCATTCATTTTTTACTGGATGGTTACATTCTCGGTTTTCCGCGGCAACTGGAGATTGATACTGTTCATACTCTCTTGCTGGGGAATCATGGGAGGGATTCCAGTAGACTTCCAGTTTGCCACGACCGTGTACTGGCTTGGTATGGTTGTTTCCACCTACCTAATGGTGATTAAATACAGAACAAACAGCATGATCTCAATCGCCGCTACTGCATTCATATTCTGGTTCCTGCAAGCATTCTTCGCATTCGTTTTCAATGAAGCAGAATGGGATGTCATCTGGACAAACCGTCAGTTAGGTACGATTGGACCATATTTCACTCGGACTCCTGAGGAGTCTTGGAGGCTGTGGCCTGCATTCTTCATCGCCATTGCCCTAGGTTCTGCAGCCTACGCTCTGCTACAGGAGGAAAAGAGGAAATTCCTAATTCCCTATTCGGTCTTCTCGGCCATTCTGATTATAGTTGTGAACTATCAGAAGAACTACTATTCCAACTGGAATCAGGAGGTACTCAGCAACCGTACCTATGCTGCAGATTGGGGAGATCCAATCATGTTGAAGATATATGCAGCGATAATACTGGGTTACATCATCTTCATGTTCTTGCATGATAAGTACAAGGACGCCGAAGACTACATCGTCAACGTTGCTCAAAGGAGGCTGATGATAGCGGCGGTCGCGGGCTTCTTCTTCGCCTATTTCACTCTCGACCCACCCGGGGACTTCGGCTGTCACACCTCCGAGTATGCCATCACGTGCGGAGTCAGCCCCGAAGAGTGGGGGGGATTCTCCCTCAACCTCATACTGGCCGTCGCAGGTAGTGTTCTGGGATTCGGAGTAGGAATCTTGCTCGCCTTTGGCAGACAGAGTGACCTTTCCTTCTTCAAATGGCCAAGTATCGCGGTCATCGAGATTATCCGCTCAGGTCCATTGGTAGCATGGCTATTCATCGCATTTATCCTGATGCCTGATTTCATCAACCCCGTCTATGAGGCTGATTCGGTAGTACGTACAATCATCATCCTCTCTTTGTTTGGAGGGTGCTACATTGCAGAGATTCTTCGTGGGGGCCTGCAAGCCGTCTCGTCAGGACAAGTTGAGGCATCCAATGCACTCGGCATGAGTCCCACGCAGACCAAGTTGTTCGTCGAGCTACCTAGTGCCATCAGGACAACCGTACCAGCCCTAGTCAGTTCCGTGATTGGACTCTGGAAGGATACATCTCTGGTCTATCTACTGGGGGTGCACGATGGATTCAACCTAATCAGAATCATGCCTGAGCAAAGGGACTTCCTAGGGCTGCATAAGGAAGTCTACCTTGTGGCAGGATTCATGTTCTTCATATTCGCCTATTACCTCTCGAGGATATCGATGCGCGTCGAAGTGTCATTGGGCCTCAGGAGCGATACAGGTGGTGAAATGACATGAGTAAACTTGGCAATGTGATAATTGATACCAGTGGCGTGAAAGTCAACTTCGGTGACTTCTGGGCCCTCAAAGGTATCTCGATGAAAATCAGAAAGGGAGAGATTGTGGTCGTACTGGGTCCTTCTGGATCCGGCAAATCGACATTCATACGTACTCTGAACAGACTGCAACCTCACAGCGGAGGGACAATTGAGATTGACGGGATTACAGTAGATGAAGACACAAGTGTCGCAGATATGAAATTCTTGAGGTCAGAAATAGGATTCGTTTTCCAGCAGTTCAACCTGTTCCCTCACATGACTGTGCTTGAGAACATCACCCTCGCACCGATGAAGGTCAAGGGGGCAACTAGGCAGGATGCCGAGCACGAAGCGCATGAGTTACTGGATCTAGTTGGGATACCAGAGCAGGCCTACAAGTACCCCAGTGCGCTGTCCGGTGGGCAGCAACAGAGGGTGGCAATCGCGCGCGCCTTGGCTATGGATCCCAAGATAATGCTGTTCGACGAGCCTACATCGGCTCTCGACCCTGAGATGATCAAGGAGGTCCTAGATGTCATGATCGATTTGGCGAAGCGCGATATCACGATGATTGTCGTGACACACGAGATGGGTTTCGCCATGGCAGTCGCAGACCGCGTCGTCCTGTTTGATGAGGGAGAGTTAGTCGAGCAGAACACCCCGGCCGAGTTCTTCGACAACCCACAGCACAAGCGGACCAAGTTATTCCTCGAGCAGATACTGTAATCTGCATATTGACTCTGATTTCTGCCGTTACTCCTTTGAACCGCAGGTAAGGCCGAAAATGCATGAGTTGCCTTGATGATGTCCCAAACGGACTTGAATTGACCTACGACTGCGCTTCAGAATTATTGGGGACGGGACCTGTTTCTGCACTGCTGATAATCGTCATCGGCACCCCTCTCATCAAGATAGCCAAGAGATACCTCAGGAAGCTGTTCGACAGGACAGAGTTCGACGAGGGACTCGAGAATTTCATGTTCCGCATCGCAGGTGTTGCAATGTGGGCCATCGTCATACTGACAGCCGCCAACGAGCTCGGTATCAACGTCACCGGAATCGTTGCCGCGCTGGGCATCTTCGGCCTGGCCGTGGCCTTCGCTGCCCAAGATACGATGGAGAACGTCATCGCTGGCATCTTCATCATTATCGACAGGCCCTTCCGGGAGGGCGAGCGCATCATGCTGCCCAAGAAATTGGGGGGAATCTACAGCAGCTGGGGCGATGTCAAGGAAATCGGCCTGCGCACCACCCACGTCCGCTCGACTGACGGGGTGATGCTGACCGTGCCGAACAAACTCCTGACCAAGGACGCGGTGGCGAACTTCAGCCACCGCTCGGACATGGAGCTCAGGGTACGTATCCGCCTCGGCGTGTCTCCGACTTGGGCCAATGTTACCAAGGCCGAGGAGATAGTGAATGACATCGCTGCCAACCATGCCGACATCAGCCAGAAGCCAAAGGTACCGGAGGTTGTGCTGAGGGATTTCGGAGATCACGAAGTCATCATGGAGGTTCGCTACTATGTCGACAACGCCCGCAAGATGAGGCCCTCGAAGTCGTTCTTCGTGACCGAGATACTCCGTCGATTCGAGGAGGGCGGAGTTAAGCTCTCAATCCCTGCGAGTATCCAGATGAACGCAGAAGTGGACCTCGAGGACCTCGGCCTCTAGGCCTCGATCCAGTGGGCCACTCCATCGTGAATGGTTCTGCGAAAGGTCAGGAGTTGCAAGGTCGGCCCGCTTAGATCTACGGTGACCCTAGCACCTCGAGTGAAGTGCGTCTCGTCCCAGCCGTCACTGACGATGTAGCCACGGTGCATGTCGCTTGTTATCGCCGTCGCCTCGTTCGTCCAGGACCAGTACGAACCGTCATCATCCCTCGAGTCGCGAGGCAGGTCTCTCGATGCGAACAGATACCACGAGTCAAGCTGCTCAAGCGGGAAGCTCGTACCCTCGATGTTAACGACGTGTCGGAACCACGCCCCCTGGCCGAGGAAGGTGGAGAATAGGCAGCCCGATGAGCGTTGGATCACATCTATCTCCTCCTCGCTGCCCACATCTCCCCTCTGCAACCTGTATCGCGAGGGCTGGTACTGGTGTGTGTTGGCAATGATGAGGTCGTTCAGTGCCGGGTCTGAGAGAATCCTCTTGCCACTAGTCGTCACAATCTCGGCCTGCAGCCTAGGCAGAACATTCACTATCGCATCGCCGTCTAATGCGACCCTGATGTCTGAATCGAAGTTCTCTGGATCGCTTCCCATGTAGAATCCGTACGAACCGTCCTCGTCATCGTCCTGGGGGTGACTGTTTACTCCCATCACAGGAGTGTCGGAGTCAATAGAGTGAGCAATCGAGGTCAGGGTCCCGTCACCTCCGAGTATGACCACGAGATCACGGTCGGCGAAGTCCTCTCTGCTGACCGTTTCACGGGCCTTGAAGGTGATTACAGTGCCCCTGTCACGAACTAGTTCTTCAAGTGAGATTCGGACTGTCTCGAGCGATTTATCGTGCACATCCTCGAAGTTCTTCTTGTAGACTACTAGGATGTCTGAGACCATCTCTGCACACTCCCTGCACCCTTCGCTCTGTGGGCGTCCCATATAGGCGCGACGCAAGCGTGAACACCCCATTTGAATGACCGCTGTCGCATAGGCTCATCACCCCTACTCGCCCGCAAGCGGCCGTGAGAGGCACCACTCTGACTATCTTCGTACTGCTCTGCCCTCTGTGGACAGGGTGCCTCGCAGTCCCTGAAGATGGCTGTCCCGAGGGTGAGTGCTTTCCTCTAGATTCGGCAGCGCTTTCGGAACTACTCGCCACCCCAGGTGCCTTCGATGTACTTTCGTACGCGGAAGACTTCGAACGACTGAGGGTCGAGACATCCACTGTTTATGACAATCAGGGGCAGTTCGCTGAGGTCCACTGGAGTGTCGCCAAGGACGATACGGCAAATCTGAGATCGATAGCGATGCGATTCACCGTAGGCACCTCAAGTCTGGACAGCGAAGTCATCGAGGGCCAGAATACTACCAACATCAGGGTTGGTGGCGACTGGTACGAGGGCCGCGACGCGATTCCGCAGTACGCCGACCCGTTCGCAGAGCTCGCTCAGCTTGCCAATGAACAGCCCGAAGGGATGTGGCCGCCGTTTGGCTTCGATGTTGCCTCAGTAGCAGAACTTGATTGGTCGATTTCTGGGGACTTACTCTCACTGCAGCAAATCGCCACAGCCAGCAACGATACACACACCATCATCATCGAACTGATGGGCGCTCCTCCGATGGTCACGGGGATAGAGACTTACTCGGGCGAGGAGGAGCAGTTCACGCTCAGGGTCACGACCGACGATGATGTGATTATATCGCTACAGGAGGATCTTCCCCGCACGCCAGTGGAGTTCAGCCTGGATGCAGGGCCAACCCAAGTGGGTGATATCACAGTCTGGTCCGGCTCCGTTCCTTCTGGGATGGATTCGGATATAGAGCCGTCCGAACTAGAGTTCCATGGCATCTCGGAAGAAGAGGGCGATGCAGTCTCGGTAGCTATGATGCGATTGGATCAAGGTACTTCCAACATCACATTGGATGACGGCACATGGTGGGAGTTCACTTGGATTGACTACCTCTCCCGAGGATATTTCTCTCACAGTGACTTGTATCACATTAGTACCAACGCGACAGGCCAACTTAGCGTAGCGCTCTATGATTCGTGGGCCCAGCAGTGGACTGGAGGTCCGCTGCAGGGCGAATGACTCTCGGGCCCGATGAGTATCTTCAAACGCCTAATCGGGAACGCTCGGGCATGACTGAGAGCAGCCATCCCCTGATGCGACTGCTCTCGCATCTCAGGCACCACAGGAGCATAGTGCTGCTGGCCTCCCTGTGCTCAGTTCTCAACAAGGTCTGGGATCTAGCCCCACCCGTTTTGATTGGCATGGCCATCGACGTTGTTGCCGCTCGGGAGGACTCGTTTCTCGCCCAGATGGGGTATCCAGATGTCTATGACCAGTTGTACATACTCACAGGCTTCACCGTGGTCATCTGGGTGCTGGAGTCGATGTTCCAGTACTTTTACGCCGTTTTGTGGCGCAATCTGGCGCAGACCGCGCAACATGAACTGCGAATGTCAGCTTACACTCACATCCAAGACCTCGAGATGCAGTGGTACTCTGAACAGTCTACAGGCGGTCTGATGGCCATAATGAACGACGACGTCAACCAGTTGGAACGCTTTCTCGATCAGGGTGCTACCGACCTGCTCCATGTAGCTACCACTATCATTGTAGTCGGTGCGATTATGATATCGGTAGCACCTGAGGTCGCACTCCTAGCCATCCTTCCCGTGCCAATCATAGTCACGGGCTCATTCATCTACCAGCGAAAGATAGGTGTGCGTTACACCAAGGTGCGCGGCAAGGTGGCAGACCTGAACGCGTTGCTGAACAACAACCTCCACGGCATTACGACAATCAAGTCATTCACCGCAGAGAATCGCGAGGTCGAAAGGGTGAGTGAAGCCTCGACCTCATACAGGGACGCCAACAAGGAAGCAATCCGCCTGTCTGCGTCCTTCGTGCCGATAATCCGCATGGCCATACTGTTCGCTTTCACCGCGAACATGTTGGTAGGTGGATGGTTCGCTCTGGATGGACGTATCAGCCTCGGCGCGTACTCCGTCATCGTCTTCATCACCCAACGCCTTCTGTGGCCGCTGACCAGACTCGGCGAGACCTTTGACCTATACCAGCGGGCCATGGCCTCGACTTCTCGCGTACTGGATCTCCTAGACACTGAGATTGGGATAGTAGAGGGAGAAACCCGCCTCGACTCTGCCCGCGGCGAAATAGAGTTCAGCGATGTTGGATTCTCTTACCCAAATCGCGAAGTGGTTCTGAACGACGTCGACCTGACGGTGCCTGCAGGCAAGACGGTCGGATTGGTCGGCTCGACAGGTTCGGGCAAGACTACCTTAGTACGCCTACTACTGAGGTTCCACGATCCTGACACTGGCATAGTGACACTCGATGGCCACGATGTCAGGGAACTTACTCTGGAGTCTCTCAGAGGTTCCATAGCTCTGGTCAGCCAGACCACCACGCTGTTTCCCGGCTCGGTTCGTGAGAATGTACGCTACGGTGACCCGGATGCTGATGAGCAAGCGGTCATCGAGGCAGCCCGTATAGCAGAGGCGCTGAGTTTCATCGAAGATTTGCCAGACGGCTGGGACACCGATATCGGTGAGGGAGGTCACAGACTCTCAGGCGGCCAGCGCCAGAGGATAGCTATCGCCCGAGCAGTTCTCAAGGACGCACCGGTGCTGGTGCTCGATGAGGCGACGAGCAACGTCGACAACGAGACCGAGGCAGCCCTCAAGCGCTCCATCGAGAGGATATCTGTGGGCCGCACTACACTCATCATCGCCCATCGCCTGTCTACGGTACGCAACGCGGATGTAATCGCCGTCATCGGTGAGGGTGTAATCTCCGAAACAGGGACGCACGAGGAATTACTGGAAAGCAATGGCCTCTACTCACGACTATGGGCCGTTCAGACTGGTGAGGTATCTGCATGAGTGAGGATAGGGGTCTTCCAAGGCTCACGGAGCTCGCCAAGACAATCGGATTTGAGATTACTGAGTTCAGTGAAGGCTCGTGCGTTGTCGAGTGCACGATTCGCGAGGATCATCTGAACATGGGGGGTGTGGCCCATGGGGGCATACACGCCACCCTGCTAGACTCTGCGATGGGAGGTACTCTAGTCTCCACTTTGGCAAAGGAAGAATGGTGCGCCACTGCACAGATAGACATCTCTTATCTCAACGCTGTGGGGACGGGAACCCATCTGATAGCTACCGGGGAAGTCATTCGCAGAGGCAGGAGCCTAGCCCACATGGAAGGCCGGCTGACTGCTGACGACGGGACTTTGGTGGCTACGGCGAAGGGAATCTGGGCTATTTGGGTTGTACGCTCTAGTCCGAAGAGAGAATGAGTGGCCGGGAACAGGTTCATTTCCCCCCTGCATCTCCGATTACTGATGGCAAGGTCCAACTCTCCACTCTTCTTCTTGGCGGGCTTCACACAGTTGTACATAGGGTCTGCTCTAGGAGATGATGCGGCACTCGCATTGCTCGGAACGATTCTAGAGATAACAGGAGGGAGTTCGGTACTGGTTGGCTTATACCTGCTGATTTTTGTTGCTAGGCATCACAAGGAGTTCTCCGAGTCATACAACAAGATCGAGAACTCTGTGATGTCTAGGGAGAATACCGGAGCGCTCCATCGCGTGGATCCGAAGCCAGCTTCCACGAAACTCATCAATGTCGTCATACCAAGCATTCTTGCATTCATAGCAGCATGGGCATGGCTAGCCAACTAGTAGGTGAGGCATGGATAAGCCCAAGCAGGGCCTCGACGAGATGGTCGATCGCGTCCTCAACAATCCAGCATACGATATGCTCGGAGGATATCACATGTTCCTCCGCAGAGTTACCATCCCAATCCTTCTCATTCTAATCTTCATGATTGTATACGATTTTCTTCTGGGGTATCTTTCAAGTGACCTCACACTGATACTGAGTGCCTTGGTAACTGGTCTTTCAGTTGGGCCAATTTTTGGCATTGAGACGTATTTCGCCATGCGCCGACAGGGTAAATGACCACTCACTGATTTTTCCCAGCATGCCGCCGAATGGGTAAAGGGGGGAAGCCTCCCCTTTCACGGCAATGGGATTGCTTGACTCGTTCGATATCTTTGAATTTCTGGGTTTTGGAGAAGCCACCGGACTCGAGTTACTGTTCGCCGCCTCAGCCTTGGTGGGGGGAATTCTGTTTGTACTGTGGTTCGCTCTGATGATGATTGGTGGAGTGGCTGCAGACATCTTCGAAGGACTCCTCGGGATGGAGGGGGTTGGCGATCTCGGGGCCGATGCCTCGTTCAAGGCGCTGACTTTCCAGGGTCTAATGGCATTCTTGATGTTTTTCGGCCTCGCTGGACTGTATACTCTGAAGTCCACTGAGACTTCGACGATTGCCATCGCAGTAGGTGGAATTGCTGGTTTCGCATCCATGTACGGCACCGGCAAACTGTTCCAGTTGTTCATCACCCTACAATCAGACGGGACAGTTGAGATAACGGAGGCTATTGGAGCCACCGGAAGCGTATATCTTCGAATCCCTCCCAACGGCTCCGGACAGGTTCAGGTTAACTACGGCGGCAGTAGGAGGACAAAAAATGCCAGGTCCCACGACAACGCCGAGATTGACGGCGGCGTTTTGATTGAAGTAGTCGACACGATGGGCGATATTCTCGTAGTAAAAAGAAAGTGAGAAGACCCCTAGAATTGGTTTTCCTAAGTATGCAGGGAAAGCCTTCATGACCTCATGAGCCCTCTTGGGGCTAGAGGCGATGCTGAATGGCTGATTCTGGAGCACTTTTGACGACGATGATATTTGCGACTGTACTGGTACTTGTGGCGGTGACAATTTTCTTTGCACAGCGCTACAAGAGGTGCCCACCCGACAAGGTGATGGTCATCTACGGGAAGACCGACAAGGGCCGTTCGTCGAGGACCATACACGGAGGAGCAGCACTAGTCTGGCCACTAATACAGGATTACGCGTACCTGCCCCTTACTCCGATTACAATCAACATTGACCTGAGGAACGCACTGTCCCTCCAGAACATCAGGATCAACGTACCCAGCACTTTCACCATCGGCATCAGCATCGAGGAGCACATCATGCAGAACGCCGCACAGAGGCTACTCGGTCTGAAGATGGAAGACATTGAGCAAATGGCTGAAGAAATCATCCTCGGCCAGCTTCGTCTGACTGTCGCCTCAATGACCATCGAGCAGATCAACCAAGACCGCGACAATTTCCTCGCCGGCATCACCCACAACGTGGAGAAGGAGCTTGAGAAGGTCGGTCTGAAACTCATCAACGTCAACATTGTTGACATCACTGACGACTCTGACTACATCGAGAGCATCGGTAAGAAGGCTGCAGCGACTGCGGTTGAGAATGCCCGTGTTGATGTAGCCAACGCCGAGCGCGACGGTGCTATCGGTGCTGCACAGGCCGACAAGACCCGAGAGATTCAGGTCGCTGAGAATGTGGCTGAGGCCTCTAAGGGACGCAAGGCAGCCGAGGCTGATCAGCGTGTTTACGTCGAGGGCCAAGAGGCTCTAGCAGTTTCCGGTGAGAACATGGCTCAGGCCGAAATAGCCAATGCAAACGCTGACCTCAAGGAGGCGGAAGCCGGTGCTAATCAGAGGGCCGATGTCGCCACGGCACAGGCACAGGCCGCCATCCAGCGTGCTTTTGCTGGTGAGGAAGAAGAGCGCCTGAAGGCAAGTGAGATCGTCCGAGAGAACATCCAGAAGCAGCAGATTGAGATTGCTGCTGAAGCCGAGGCCGAACGCCAGCGACGCGTCGCACGTGGTGAGGCCGATGCTATACTTGCAGTCTACGAAGCAGAGGCGAAGGGTATCCAACAGGTTCTCGACGCCAAAGCGAAGGGATATCAGAATCTCGTCGCCAGCGCTTCTGGTGACCCCAAGGCCGCCGCAACTCTGCTGATGGTCGAGAAGATAGAGAGCATGGTATCGGCTCAGGCCGAGGCCATCCGCAATATGAAGATAGACAAGGTCACCGTCTGGGACGGAGGCAACAACGACGATGGTTCGTCGGCCACCAGCAACTTCGTGAGCAGCCTCGTCCAGAGTCTGCCTCCAATCCACGATGTCGCCAAGATGGCAGGGGTCGATCTGCCGGACTACCTCGGCACCTTGTCCGAGGAAGAAGACGGCGAGTGAGCGACTGCCCATAGGGGACAGTCATGCTCATGAGGTACCCTGTGATGGGCATCACATGCGTGACGACGACGTAGTCATCATCGGAGGTGCCCGGACGCCGTTCTGCGAGTGGCTGGGCGGCAAGCGGGGTGACGGAGAAGCAGGAGGCCGACTCGCCTCAGTCTCGACCGAGGAGCTCGGTGCGATTGCTATTCGCGCCGCCCTCGACAGGACAGGTACCGATCCGTTCTCCGTGGACCACGTGGTAATGGGTCATGCATTGCAGACCTCTGGCCAAGCCATCTATGGCGCCCGGCATGCCGGACTCAACGCCGGCATACCACAGGAGGTGCCAATGCTCACTCTAAACCGCCTGTGCGGCAGCGGTGCTCAGTCTATTGTGACCGGCGCCCAGATGATTATGCTGGGCGAGGCCGACGTAGTGGTGTCTGGGGGCATGGAGAACCTCTCGCAGGCGCCTCATGTCCTACGGGGCATTCGCGAATCGTATAAGCTCGGCAGACCACCTCAAGAAGGCTACGTTCTGCCCACAGATATGGAGGACTACTTCTTCACCAACCTCATCGACAACACCTGCGATTCGTTCATGGCGCAGACCAGTGACGAGCTATGCCATCGTGTAGGCGTGGTCCGCGAGCAGGCCGACGAGTTCGCAGCACTCAGCCACGCTAGGACCGAGAGCAGCGTCGACTCTGGCTTGTTCGAGATCGAGATCGTCACAGTAGAGACTCCTGATGGACCGGTGAGCGCGAGCGATGAGGACCACTTCGTCCGAGGCACCACCCTCGAGTCGCTGTCCGGCCTGCGCCCTCACTTCGGACCCAAATCTCTTGTCACCGCCGGAAACGCCTCCGGGGTTGTCGACGGTGCGGCTGCGGTGGTGCTGAAGTCGGCCAGTAGGGCTGCAGCCGACGGGGACGAACCCCTCGCTCGTGTTGTCAACTGGGGCATCGTCGGGTTGGATCCTGCGATAATGGCATTCGGCCCTGTCCCAAGCAGCAAAAAGGCACTCGATAGGGCCGGACTTGCAGTTGACGACATAGACAGATGGGAGATTAACGAAGCCTTTGCAGGACAGGCTGTAGCGTGCATGCAGGAGCTCGGTTTGGATGTGGACAAGGTCAATGTGAATGGAGGGGCGGTCGGTTTGGGCCACCCCCTGGCAGCGACCGGCACCAGGTTGGTGCTGACACTGGCACACGAACTAAAGCGCAGTGGTGGGCGTTACGGCATAGCCACCGCGTGCATCGGGGGCGGTCAGGGAATCGCGGTTATTATCGAGTCGATTTGACCGATTTTCCTTATATTACGCCGTAGGAGGGGTTATCCTGTATGCCGCTCTGCAAAGCATAGTGATACCATGACAGAATACATTGAGCAAATTGTGATTGAAACTCCAGACGGTGAATTGCAAGTGGATGCGAAGTTGCCAGATCACATCGAAGGAACAGGGCATGCAGGCAGGAAACGCAGCCTAGTGAAGACCTTGACATGGAGAACCGTCGCGACTACGGACACCATACTAATCGCCAGACTCATTACCGGAAGCTGGACAGTAGGTTTCGGCATAGCCAGTATCGAGGTAGTGACCAAGATGCTACTGTATTACCTCCACGAGCGAGGTTGGGCAGCGTTGGATTGGGGACTTGAGGACGTCGATGTAGAGGTAAAGCGAGTAGAAATTCGCCCCGCTCATTGAGGTGAAAGAAATTTCCGCTGTAGTTTGAGCGTCCGAAAATTACCATCCTCTTGGATGGGCGACCATTCAGGTTAATTGGGATGCCAATGCCGCTCCGCATTGTTAGTATGGGGTGGGATTCGCGAAGGCGTTGTGCCGGAGGATTGTGGAAACCTTGGCTGGCACGGGACTCGTGTTGTTGCCCATAGGCCGATAGGTTCGACGAGGTGATTGGAATGGATTCACGAAAACGCACCTTTGTCAAGACTCTCTTGTGGAGGTTCATTGCGAGTGGCACAACAGTAGTTGTTGTGTTTATGCTATCGGGAAATATTGCATTAGGATTGACGGCTGCGGCAATAGGCATCCCTCTCAAACTGTTCATGTATTACTTCTATGAGCGATTCTGGACGACGACGATTGAATGGGGCAAGGTCTCAGATGATTCATCGGAACTTGCAGTTAAGGATGTGTCATCAGGTTCTTCAGGAAGACCGAGAGGAGCTTTGGCGCAGAGAGCACGCAGTCCCTGAGTCAGAATTCTCACTCCGGGACGAACCAATGCTCCTTTCTCGGTGAGAGCGGTCTTTTCATCCACAATGGGCGCCGCTCCCCTCGAGGATGAGTTTCACGTTGCTTAGCCATCTGGTTCCAGCGCTTGTAGTACTCGAACGATTTCTCTGTGTCGACCTCGACATCGCCGTACTTCTCGTCAGCAGATGGCCTACTCAGCCTTACTTTCTGGAGCCAGCAGTGGGCACCGCTAATCGGGTCAGGCTGCACTGCGTGGGTGATATTCTGGTGGACCCCTCCGTCTCTCCACCAGACTCTGTTGGTATCGGGGTCATCTGACTCCCACGGCCCGACTCCAGAGACGGTCCGCATGCGCTTCTTGCCGCCCCCGATGTCCTCGATTGAGACCTCGTTGCTGAGGAAGCGGTTGCCTTGATCTTGGGCGCGTCTCCAGCGTCCGATGTGGTGTGAGCAGCCGACCACCCCTGGCTTGATGCCCTCAGTGACCCATACCTTATCGACAAACCAACCGATTTCGGTCTCTATTTTGAGCAGGTCACCCTCTGCTACACCAAGCTTCGTGGCGTCTTTAGGATGTATCCATATCGGGTTGCGATGTCCGATTTCGACCAGCCATTTGGCGTTGGCCGAGCGTGAATGTATGTGCTGCGGTAGGCGAAAGTTTGGCAACAGGCAGTACTCGTCTTCGCCTTGCAGGTTGTCAGGGTGGACGTGACTGCGGATGCGGTAGTGTGGAATTGCGTGCTCGGGGTAGCCGAACTCGACCATCGTCGGAGAGTACAGCTCCTGCTTACCGCTCGGCGTCGGCCAGCCCTCCTGCTCATGCTTGGAGTAGGTGGCTTCCTCGATCAAGAAGGCTCCGTGCTTGCGCATGTAACCGAGTGCGTCCAAACCCTCAGCGGCAGCTGCCTCGGGTAGACCGGGTACGCGCTCGAAGGTGTACTGGTAGTACTCGTCGACGGTTATCCGCTCTCCCTCGCGGTACGGACTCATGAAGTGCTCGCGGATACCCATGGTACCATCATCGATTCGCCACGATAACTCGTTCCAGAACTCATCCTCTTCCCAGACCTCTCCAGGGTTGACCTCGCGCGTGAACTCGACTTCGCGCCCTTCCCTACGTGCGTACTCGCGCAGAACAGGTTGCCTGAAGGCTACCCATTTTCCTGCCGATGTGGCGTAGGAATTGATGTCGTGGCGCTCCGAGGCGTGACCCATAGGCAGCACGTAGTCAGCGAAGAATGCCGTCTCATTCCACGTCGGAGTGAGTGCCACGTGGCAGCCGACAGACTCCTCGTCCTCCAGCATCCCAATCCATGAGAAGCCGTCTGGGTAGGTCCAGACTGGATTGAAGACGCGGGTAAAGTAGACGTCCATGGTACCGCGGCCGTCCTTCACCAGATGAGGGAGGATGTGACTCATCTCGTAGTGCGACAGCGTGTACTCAAGTGGGAAGTGTAACTCGTTCCAGCCGTCTGGAGCAGGGGGTTCGTTGAACAACTCCGGACTGAATTTTGACCACGAGTTGGGCGATGTTCCTCCCTCGGTGCCAACGCTACCAGTTAGGACATTGAGTAGGTGCAGCGTTCGCGCCACCTGCCAGCCTCCGAGATTGCCTATTGCCGCTGAGCGCCAGACATGTGTTGACAGGCGACTGCCGGCATTGGCTACAGCCTCGCCGGCCTCGATGACCTGCTCGACCGGGATGCGGCACTCTGCGGCGGCAAACTCGGGGGTGTACTCGGCGTATTCCTCAAGCAACAACTCGATGAAACGCTCGAAGGTTGACGGCTCGTCAGGGTAGTCTGCCTCAAGCCAGTCCTCCCAGTTGACCCAGTTCTCGACGAAGTCACGATCATACAGGTCGCGCTCGAGTATCATCTTAGCCCAGGCTAGGAAGAGAGCTGACTCTGATCCCGGCCAGGTTGGTAGCCAGTGGTCGGCCATAGATGCGGTGTTGGATAGTCGAGGATCGATAACGATGAGTTTTGCACCGTCCATCATCCCCTCGAGAATTCTCTGAGCGTGCGGATTGAAGTAGTGCCCTGTCTCAAGGTGAGAGGAGGTCAGCAGGATGACCTTGGCGTTGGAGTGGTCCGGAGAGGGCCTGTCGTGCTTATGCCACAGGCTGTATCCGGTGCGGGCACCCGCAGAGCAGATGTTGGTGTGACTGTTGTGACCATCGACGCCCCAAGCCTTCAGCACCCTCTCGACGTAGCCCTCGTTCCCGGGCCTACCGACGTGATAGACGACGCGGTCCTTGGCCTCAGTCTTCAACGAAGTCCGAATCTTCGCAGCAATCTCGTCGAGCGCTTGGTCCCAGTATATTCTCTGCCAACCGCCTTCGCCGCGCTTACCGACTCTCTTCATAGGGTACAGGATTCGCTCGGTATCGTTGATTTGATTGATTGTCGCCGGACCCTTGGCGCAGTTCCTGCCACGGCTTCCGGGATGGTGCGGGTTGCCCTCGAACTTGGCTACCTGTCCCGATTCCTTGTCGACATAGGCCAGCATCCCGCAAGCCGACTCGCAGTTGAAGCAGGTGGTTGGCACTAGGGAGTAGCGTCGCTCGACACGCTTGGGCCACTCGTTTGCGTCGAGCTCGATGTGATCGTGCCAGTTCTCAGGGTCAGGGTACTTGCGGAGGTCGACCGACTCTGAGGATGAGTGCTCACGATCGAGGTTAGGGATAATTCGCAGTCTCTGCGCGATGTCCTCGATAAATGTCTTCTTCATAGGTCTCACTTCAGTGCAGGGTCTCTAGTTGCGGCTTGATGACGGTACTGTGGGCATGGCTGGAGACTGCGGCTAGCATCACAGCGGCGGTGATAATAGCGAGGACGCCAAATGAGGTCAGGAGAATGAGTCCAGCGGCACCGGCAATGAGCATCTCGACCAGCATCTTTGCTGTAAGGAACCTGTCTTCGGACCACGAGCGTCCGCGCGCTTGCCCAAACAGCCAAGCTGTGTAGACTCCGGTCAGGATAGCTAGGGGAACTCCTGCGTATGCGAGGTACTCGAGATAGACGCGGTCCATGTCGAAGAACAGAACTGCGCCACTGCAGGCCAGAATTCCCCCAAATCCTGCGAGGATGTAGGCCCCCTTGACCAGC
>Ga0206679_10001539_pt1 | contig 18968 bp, 36 predicted proteins | sample M110012015metaG_FD_155464 | JGI IMG/M metagenome (GOLD analysis project Ga0206679, IMG submission 155464) | Ammonia-oxidizing marine archaeal communities from Monterey Bay, California, United States - M1 100m 12015 | ecosystem: Environmental > Aquatic > Marine > Intertidal zone | place: USA... | reverse complement strand
TTGCTCTGATGAATGATGACGATCCACCAGTAAACGCTGGCGCAACTTGGACTCCCTTCAATTATACTTGGGATTTTGACCTCACTCAAGATATTAGAATCAAAAGAACAATGCCTAAAACTTATAATCAATTGTCATATGGTGAATACCACTACGCTGCGATCCATATGGATGCTCACCAAGAAAGAAATCATAATGATGGCATTGTATCTGGATTGTATGGATATATTGATAACTCTGGAGGAACAAAAATACAGTGGTCAACACCCCAAGTCGGTGTGCAAGGGAGTTGGAGAACATATGGACATCCACAAAAGTATTACGTTTATAAATCTAATGAATATTACTATGGTATAACTTCACCAACTGACTATACTAGAGGCATGAAACATTTCGTTGGAGAGGTTCCACACACTACTGATACTGGTCTTCATTATTTTGAGGAAGATTGGGATACTTTACTAGGTGAGGGTGTTGAAAAAACGCAACCTGTTCGATACTACGTGACTGCTGTGTGGACACTCACTGACCCATTGTACACTACACCCTCTTCAGGTTTGCATTGGGCACGTTATGACCAAGGATACTTTAATGACAACTTGTACTGGTTTGCAACTGGTAACAATGGCTATGCATATACTCCGACATCCACTGGAACTTGGAGTACGATAAATTATTATTATCAAAACTATGCTCAGACCAGTTATTATTCATATAGAGTTTATGGATACTACCAAGCAGTAACAACTGGTAATACTAATTGGTGGATGAGTTCTGATGATTCATCTTGGTTGTGGATTGGCAGTTCAACTCAAAGTGTAGCAGATGTGGAAAATAATATAACATCCTACAATGCACTCATTAACAACAGTGGAATACATCCAGCAACGGCGAAATCATCATACATTTATATGGAAGCTGGAAAATTCTATCCAATTCTCATATATTATGGTGAATATCAAGGTGCTTGGTATAACCAAAATAATGAAGAATTGCGGGTACAAGTCCAACCATATGGTCAAAATTGGGGATATCCAACTTATTCAGCAAATTATTACCAAGATGTTCCACAACTGATTAGTGGTGGCGGGCAACCACATCCGCAAGAAAGAGAAGGGGAGTTCCCCAACAGTGTACAGTCGTCATATATATAATTTAAAGGAGAAGTATAAATGTTTATAGAATTATGGCAACTCGGTATGGTAGTCCTCGTAGCAATATCTGCTTTCTTTTCGTACAGAAAGGGGAACGAGGATGGCATCATATTCGGAGTTCAAACAACCATTTTAGATCTCCATAATAAGGGTATTGTAATGGTGTATAAAGATAACGATGAAAAAGGTATTATCGTCGGAAGATATGATGAAAAGGATTGGGAAGATGGAGCAAGTGAAATTGAGTTCGAAGACGACTAAAAAAGAGTGTGACTGTGGATTCCCACCTGCAGAGTGTATATGTTGTGGTTCTGACTGCGAATGTCACGAAAACACACCAAACCATACAGAAAGTATGGTAATATCAGAAAATAACGCATCTGGAGGGTCTGGACCATCCGAAAAAATGCTAAAATTACTAAAAATACAGGAAAAATGACTATTTTAGTCAAAAAAGACGTATTTTAGTCAAATATCGCTTTACTTTCTCTCAAAAATAGGGTATAATAGTATATTGAGCATTGAAAAATAGGGTGAAATATGGTACTCGAAATGGTGATGTGTTTGGCCATAAATGTATATCATGAGTCTAGGGGTGAACCGACCTTCGGTCAGATTTCCGTAGCACATACCGTAATGAATAGGGTTGAGTCTCAACACTATCCCGATAATGCCTGTGATGTAGTACATCAAGGTCCAATAGAAGAATCATGGAAAACTAAACAATTTAAAGGTTTAGCAGAATCAGAACGTATCTACTTTCCAGTCAAATACAAATGCCAGTTTAGTTGGTATTGTGATGGGGAGTTAGATATTATTGCCGACGAAGAATCATTATTGAGAGCAGTAGAAGTTGCTCAATATGTTTATTCTGGCAAGAGTAAAGACCCAACTAACGGAGCAACGCATTATCATGCGACCTACGTCAAGCCATATTGGGCAAACCACTTGGAACATCAAATAACAATCGGGAGACATATGTTTTATAAATGATTTAACAAAACGCTTTACTTTTGAGTGAAAGTATAGTATAATATATGTGTTGAATAAATTGAAAAGGAAAATTATGAAAGATTTAAAACGTGAAACAGTAATAGAACTATTACAAAAAGAATGTGCCGTAGTTACATTCACCAAAAAAGATGGTACTGAACGTGTTCTTAATTGCACACTTCAGGTAGAATACCTACCATTGCCAGTACCCCCACCTGCTCCATCAGCAACACAAGATGATGGTCATCGTAAAACCAATATAGAAAATAAAACAAAAGATACAAGGGTGGTCAATGAGCATGTCGTTGCAGCCTGGGATACTGATATAAATGAATTCCGTTCATTTCGACTAGACAGTGTCATAACCATCACCGTTAATGGTGTAGAACAGTTTGCGTAAAAACGATGTAAAAGTTCTATCCGAAATCGAGCATGTCCTCCATCGTCCAGGAATGTATGTTGGAGACACCACTCTTGGTGTACACGACAGATGGGTCATGAAAGATGGGAAGATAGTCAAAAAGAAAGTCAAAATCGTCCCTGCATTTTTAAAGTTATTTGATGAGATTATCAGTAACTGTATAGATGAAGGATTCCGTACTGATTTCAAGTACGCAAATGAAATCAAAATATATGTGGAAGATAATGGGAAAATCAGTGTGTATGATAATGGTAGAGGGATTCCCATTGTAGACATTCCAGAGTTGAAGAAAACTCAAGCAGAATTGGCATTCACGAATCTCCGTGCAGGTGCTAATTTTGAAGATGATGGTCATGTCTCAATCGGAACGCATGGACTAGGTTCAACCCTAGTGAATATTCTATCAAAGAAATTCATTGCTCATACTGACGATGGGAAGAAGCATTTCAGACTTCACTGTTCTCATAATTTGAATGAGATAGACACAGAGATAACCAAAACAAAGGGTGTTCTAGGAACTTCTGTTCATTATTACGCAGACTTCGATAGACTAGGTATGGGAAAGATTGATAAAGACCATACGAGTCTTATTGAAAAACGTGTCAATGACCTTGCAGTTTGTTTCCCGAAAATCAGATTTAAATATAATGGTCGTGTTGTTCAGTCTGGTACTTTTAAGCAGTACTTATCTCAAATCAATGATGATTATGTATTATTAGAAACTGATGCTTTCAAGGTAGCAGTAGTCCCTCAAGAAACCAATGACCAAATATCATTTATTAATGGTATTGATACATTCGGTGGTGGTGTTCATATTGATATAGTTTCAAATGCCATTGCCATTGCATTGAAAGATGCTATCAAGAGAAAATATAGATTGGATATTCGTGTACCTGATATCAAGAATAGGTTATTGTTTGTCGTCATAACCAACAGTGTTGGTGACCCAAAGTTTGACTCTCAAACTAAAGAACGACTGACAAATAACCAAAACGACATCAAGGGTATATTCGATGGTGTTGCCGATGAAAAGTTTATTGCTCGAATTCTTAAGAATGAAGAGGTCATTGAACCAATCATTGAAGCATTGTTATTGAAACAGCAACTTGCTGAAGCACGTGCATTGAAAAAGGCATCAAAAGCAGCAAAGAGAAAGAAGGTTGCCAATCATATAAGTGCTAATGGTAAGAATGTAGAAGATAAGATTCTGTTCATAACAGAAGGACAATCTGCTATCAGTAACTTGATTAATGTTCGCCAAACTGCTATTCACGGTGGATTCCCACTACGTGGTAAGGTTAAGAATGTTCGTCAAATCAAGTTAAATGATATAATGAAGAATAAGGAATTGTCCGAACTGATGAGTATTATTGGACTAGAACTTGGTGAACCTGCATTGAATCTCAATTATGGTCGTATAGGTATTCTTGCCGACTCGGACTTTGATGGGTTCTCTATTGCAGCATTACTTGTAAACTTCTTCTCTAACTGGAAAGACTTGTTTGATGATGAACGTATATTATTCATCAAGTCCCCAATCGTCATCGCAAAGAAGAAAGGGCAAGTCAAAAGGTTCTATGACCTGAGAGATTTTGCTGATGCAGGTCTTGATGACGACTGGAAAATAGAATATAACAAAGGACTTGGTTCTTTGAGTGTTCAAGAATATGATTTAATGATTAATAACCCAGTGTATTCAGTTATTGAATATGATACAAACGGAGATAAAAGTTTAGAAACAGTATTTGGCAGAGATTCCCTTCCACGAAAAAAATGGTTAATGAGATAATATATGAAAGAGTTTAAATGTGAGACTTGTGAACACCCAGAAAAACATAAACATCCTCCTCTCTGGCTTGTCAAAGTAGAGTGGTTAGATGCCTGTGTCTATGCTGAGGGGTGGCACGATATAGATGATTTACCAATACAGAACGATTATTTTGAGACATATGGGGTTCACTTCCTAGATGATGATTTGTGTATGTATTTGACGGATACTGTGAGGGAAGATTGGACTATCGGCACCATACAGCAGATTCCAAAAGGTATGATTAAAAAGGTTACTAAAATTAGAAAAATTAAGGAGACCTGGAATAAATGAAAATGATGGTAACAGAGTTAATTGACACACAGTATAAGGACTATGCGAAATATGTTCTTTATTCTCGTGCGATTCCTCATATGATTGATGGACTAAAACCATCTCAACGTAAGATTTTATATACTGCTCTTAAAACGGCAAAGAACTCTAGAATTAAAACAGCATCGTTGAGTGGTAATGTTATCAGTCAGGCAAATTATCATCACGGTGATGCCAGTCTTAATGAAGCAATCACTAAAATGGTTCAACCATTTATTAACAATGTTCCACTACTTGCTGGTGAGGGTTCATTTGGTAGTCGTCTTGTTCCCGAAGCTGCTGCAGCACGTTACACGTATGTGAGGACTCATAAGAACTTTGAGAATTATTTCGCAGATACTATGGTTGCAAACCAATCTGCCGATCCAGAAGATCCAGAACCTGCTTTTTACCTGCCAATAATCCCTTGGGTATTAGTTAATGGTATTAAGGGCATAGCAGTTGGATTTGCTACCGAGATACAACCATATAACCCAAAGGTCTTAGCGAAATTATGTACTGCTCATTTGAATGGTAAAGACATCAGTAAACGTAAACTGCTTCCTTCTTATCCAGAGTTTGGTGGTAAGATTGAAGAGATAAACGGTGACATATATTGTACAGGTGTTTTTAAATTAAAAGGAACAACCAAACTACAAATTACTGAAGTGCCTGTAGGATTCACTCGTGAGTCTTATGTGACACTACTTGATAAACTTGAGATGGATAACACAATAGTTTCATATGTTGATAGATGTGATGCCTCAGGGTTCAATTTTGATATAACCCTTAAGCGTCGTGGTAAGAAACCAACAGATGCTCAAATTATCTATACATTCAAGTTAAGGAAAAAGTTAAATCAAAATTTAACTGTTATTGACCATAATCATCAACTGAAGGTTTACGATAGTCCATTAGAGATTATTAAAGACTTCGTTGATTACAGGGTAACAAAATACACTGAAAGATATGCATGGTTATTAAAACAGGCATCGGAAGAACTTGATATATTATTATCAAAAATCAAGTTTATTGAAATGATGCTTAATGGTGATTTAAACTTTAAAAACAAAAACAAACAGCAAATCAGGGATGCTCTTGTTAAGAAATTTAACCCTGAAATTATAGATGTATTGATTCGTCTGCCTATGTATTCATTATGCAAAGATGAACTGGCAAAACTAAAAAGTCAAGGTGCAGAGGTTTATGCTCAAATCGATGAGTGGAAAAAGATTGATGTTAACGAACAATTCATCGAGGAACTAAAGGCAATTTAAAATGGAATTCTTAGACGAGATACCAGCAGAAGAACAAAAGAAAACTAAAAAACACTCTAACGGAAGGAAACGAAATGCAAAGAAGACTGCTCAGAGGGATGATAAAGTCTGTCTTGAAATTGGATACATATCATTCCAAATGGGTGATGTTGATTTTGTTGTTGAAGATTTGAAGGTTAGAAATATGAAGGAGTTTAGGAACTTCTTACAGGAAGTCCTAAATGGAGATTACTCATGATATTAGTAGATTTTAGTCAGTTAATGGTTGGTGGGTTAATGGCACATGCCAAGTCCCAAAACGATGTAAGTGAAGATTTATTACGACACATGGTGTTAAATACATTGAGGTCGTATCGAAAACAGTATCATAAAACTTATGGTGAGTTGGTATTATGTATTGATTCAAGGCATTACTGGAGACGTGATGTGTTCCCTAATTATAAGCATGGTCGTAAGAAACAACGGGATGATTCAAAATTTGATTGGCCTGCTATCTTTTCATGGTTTGATAAAATCAGATCCGAATTAGAAGAGAACTTCCCATATAAAGTAATAGATGTCTTGGGTGCAGAGGCAGATGATGTCATTGGTGTATTGACCAAGTATAAGCACATGGAAGAGAAGATATTGATTCTGTCCAGTGATAAGGATTTTATACAGGTTCATAAGTACAAGAATGTTAAGCAGTATTCACCTATGCAACATAAATGGGTTCGTCATCCCGACCCAATAGGTTATGCCAAAGAACATATTATTCGTGGTGACCATGGTGATGGTATTCCTAATTTCTTATCATCAGATGATTGTCTCGTAGAAGGGGTAAGACAAACTCCAGTTTCTAAAAAGAAAGTAGAGGTTTGGTTGACTCAAAATCCAGAAGAAATTTGTACTAATGCCGAGATGGCAGAGCGCTGGAAACGCAATTCCCAGTTAACTCAATTTGATGAAGTCCCTGAATTGCTAATAAACGATATATTGAGGAGATTTAAGAGAGAACCAAAAGGTGCTCGAAAAAAGTTATATAACTATTTCGTGATGAATAAGTTACAAAATTTAATGGAAGTGATAGGAGATTTTTAAATGATTACAAGTTTTGTTATAACACTCATTGAGTGTCTGGAGATTGCGTTTATTACATTGTTAATTTCGCAAACAAAGGTACATAGACCGACCATAATGGTTTACGGAAGTCTTGGTTTGGTTGGTGGGTTATTATCTGCTTACTATCTACATGATATTTTAGAAGATTATGAATGGTTGATGTATGCTATTCTTAGTTCTTTGTTCTTCTATCTTTTTATTAAGAATAAAGAGGTTCTAAAACACATTCAGCAACACGTTGACGATATTAGTCTTGCAAGACCAACGATATTATTCTTGACCGCATTCTTTATATATGGTCGAGAAAGTTTTGAGATTTTTAGTAATCTCTTCTTAAATCCAAACTCAAGTTGGATAGCGGCATGGACTGCAGCAATGGTGGCAGTTGGTATTTTCTATCTTGCTAGGGACAGTAAAATTAAAGAATATATCTTTAAGTTTGGATATTGGGCATACCTTGCCTTTGCTATGTGGTTTGCATATGAATGTGTTGAGCATCTTTTATAGCAAATATCGCTTTACTTTCTAGTCAAAATAGGGTATAATAGGTACTATGATGAAAATTTATGACATATTAACGGAACTAGAAAGTGATAACTCCAGACTATTTAAGATAAAGGTGTTGGAAGACAATTCAGATAACGAATTGCTGAAGACTACCATTCATGCAGCACTGGACCCATACACTCAATATTACATCAGGCAAATTCCTGAATTTGATAAAGATCCTATGGTTGACAAATTTCATATGACCTTGGATTGGGGATTGGAAGAACTCAAAAAACTATCCACAAGGGCAGTCACTGGGCATGCAGCTCGTGACCACTTGATTGACATCTTGAAAAACTTGACGGATGATGACTCTGAAGTTATAGAACGAGTTATAGCAAAGGATTTAAAGTGTGGAGTATCCACCTCTACTGCTAACAAGGTATTTGGTAAAGGGTTTATTGACGTATATCCTTGTATGCTTGCATCTTCATATAATGAGAAGAATTTTAAGTCTATCAAATACCCTGCTATCGTTCAATTGAAGTCTGATGGTATGCGTGCAAACATTATTATGAATGCAAACGGCAATGTTGAGATCCGATCTAGGAATGGTAAAGAGATCGAATTACTCGGGCATTTTGATGAGTATATTCGTGGTATATTCTACTCTTCACCGACAGCAGATAATATTGACCAGTTTAGGGAAGCAGTTATTGATGGCGAGTTAGTAGTTCTTGATGAACAACTAAATGAAGTTCTAGACCGTAAGACTGGGAATGGAATATTGAACAAAGCAGTAAAGGGAAAGATAACTTCTGCTGAAGCAAACAGGGTTCGTCTCATTGCATGGGACTTAATCCCTCTTGATGAATTCAAGGCAGGTAAGTCTGAAATCCCATATTTTAAACGATTAGAAGTATTAAAAACACGTATGAACGATGTGTCTAATTTTTCTAAACATCAGTTAATAGCAATTCAAGAAACTCAAACGGTTACAGATTTTCAGGGTGCTCAGGCACTTTTCAATGCTGCATTAGAGTCTGGTGAGGAGGGTGTTATCGTTAAAAACGGTGATGCACCTTGGGAATCAAAACGTTCTAAATTTCAAGTGAAAATGAAAGCAGAACTTGAAGCAGACCTATTAGTAACCGAATGGAACGAAGGCAGTGGTCGTATTAAAGGACTAATGGGTTCTGTTACTTGTGTTGATTTAAATGGCAATCTAGAGGTTAACGTTGGGTCTGGATTTAATGATGAAGACCGTAAAATGGTTGCAGAAGACATCGTCGGAAAGATTATCACCGTTAAATATAACGAGGTGATTCAGGACAAGAGAAGTTCTACAAAGTCGTTATTTCTTCCGATCTTTGAAGAGGTACGTTTGGATAAGAATGTCGCTGATAAGTTCTAATAATGAATTAAAGGCAAAAAGACTTGCCGTATGTGAGAAGTGTCCCCATGTTAGAGATCTCAAAAACAGGGGTTGGATAAATTATTGTGAAATTTGTGGTTGTGGGTTATTGATTAAAGCACGATTACCAAATGCTAAATGCCCAATAGGAAAATGGAATGAATTATAAAGATAGTGGAGTTGACATACACGAACAGGATGTGTTCAATGCCAAGTTATGTAACAAGATGCCTTGGTTGGGTGGATTCGCAGGTGCATTTGATATTGGAACGGATTATCTAGTGTCTGCGACTGATGGAGTCGGCACTAAAACAATGTTGTTTAATGATTTCAAACACGTTAAAGGTGTTGAAATTGCCAACTTGGGTATTGACCTTGTTGCAGCAGTATTGAATGATATAGTATGTACAGGTTCAAAACCATTGTTCTTTAATGACTATATTTCATTGACCAATATGGATGAGGTTGATGCAATGGGAATTGTTAACGGTATTAATACTGGATTAAAAATGTGCGGAACAAATGTTCCCCTCATCGGTGGTGAGACTGCTATAATGAATAATATGTATCGTCATGACGACGGATTTGACATCGCAGGATTCGCAGTTGGTGTTATTCCCAAAGATATGTTCATTGATGGGAGTAAAATAGAAGATGGAGATGTAATGCTAGGTATTGCTTCTTCGGGTTTTCATACTAATGGATATACATTAATCAGAAAGGTTCTAGAAGGACATGAAGCACGTGGGGCACTCACTGATGACCTCATCAAGAAAATCATGGCACCAAGTAAGATATATGTTAAGACTATTGGTCGTTTGCTACAGAAACATAAGGATTCTGTTCATGCCATATCTCATATCACGGGATCTGGTCGTGCCAATGTAAATCGACTAATGGGTGAGTCAATGAACTTGAGACCAGTATGGCACAACAAAGAACCACAGTCTGAAATATTTGAGTTCATTCAAAAACACGGTGATATTGATGATTTTGAAATGAGAAAGGTATTCAACAATGGACTTGGTATGGTACTGATGGTTGCTCGTAGTGATGCATATGAAATACAACGCTCATTAGAGTCTTTCGGTGAAAAGGTTTATGAAGTAGGTGCTATCGGACAAAGGGTAGAAGGTGGTTATACACCATCATGAATATATACGTTGATATTGACCAAACTATATGCACTGGGGACTTCCCCTATGATGAATGTCAACCATATCCAAAGAGAATTGCTAAAATCAATAAATTATGGCATCATGGGCACAACATTACTTATTGGACGGCAAGAGGCGGTCGCAGTGGACAGGACTTTAGTGAATTAACTAAATCACAACTCGAAGTATGGGGTGCCGAATATGATGAATTGCTCATTGGTACGAAACCGTCTTTTGATTTGTATATTTGCGACAAATCAATAAACTCATGCGAGTTCTTTAGAGATGATGATGATTATGAATGAACTGTATGAAAAGGCAATGAAAGCAAATGTAGCAAGGACTGAAATTTCTGGTGAGTTTAATACCAAATGGACACCAGATGCTATTAAGATTTATGAAGAAAGGGATGAAGAGAAAATGATTCCACCTACACCGAAGCATAGTGATTTAAGAAAACCTCGTCTCTATGAGGGCAATAGAGCACCAACTGTGCCTAAGAAACGGAACTGGTGGAGGGTCGCATTCTTTATAGCAATCGGACTCTCAATATTTGAGAATTTTTTAAAATGAGGAGATAAAATATGGGTGAAGTAAGTTTTTTACAATGGGTGATTGTTATTTTAATAATTGCAGTTGCTATTGAGATAATGAAATGGTTCTCAGAAGAGAACGAAAAATTGAATGACAGAATCCAAAAGGAAGAACTAGAAGAACAGATTCAAATGTCACAGAGTGTTGAATTAGGGAGAGCAAAAGATGGTAGCAAGCGAAAGAACGACTGAAGCAATCTATAAGAGATTCGAAGACTTCACAATAGGTTTATGTGAGAATGAAAAAGTGGATATCCTAATGGTTGCTGGAATTATGATGGCACAGGCATTGAGGATATATAAAACCACAATGAGTCAAGAGGAGTACGACTTGATAACGGACGCAATATTAAATAGTCGTGACCGAGTACGACCATTAGAACCGCCTGCTATGCATTAAAGTTATGTCGAATAAAACCATAGAAAATAAGAGATACTACTTCGAGAAGAGTAGAATTACATATGATATGTGGTTGCAGATGTATAAGGGCAGAGATGTGAATACAGTTACATTAGCAGAACACACTGCTTATCGTAAGCAATACGATGCATGGAAAATAGGTAATGTAGAAAAGGTTTAGATTTTTATAAATAGTATACAATAATAACAATAAGGATGTATAATGTTTAATTTACCAACAATAACAGAAATCTTCTTTGGCAAAGAAAACCCAGCAGGATTTGTACCATGGTATTCTGACTCTGCTAAAACAGCAAAGGTAAAGAAGATGGTTAAGTCAAAGAAAAAAGAAAGCATCACACTACCAAAATAATAGAGAACTCTTATGAACTTAAATAATAAATGGGTATGGATAGGAATAGGTATTGTAGCATTTGTTGTCTTAATGGTTTGGGGAGTTGATTCTACTATGTGTAAAGATGCAGTCTGCTAGTGTTATCTGACATTGAAAAGAGTACAATGACATGGCGATGGGCTGCCTTGTCTGTTTATCTCTTAATTTGTTTTTACGACTTTCTATTTGTGCCAGTATGGTACGGATTGAACAGACCTAACATTGAGCAATTCATGGAAATCATAAATTCAACAGAGCATGTATTAGTGCAGATGGAGTTGATGAAAAAACTCACAGGTCAGCACGATCCTTTCACCCTTATGGGTGGTGGATTGTTTCATTTGGCATTCGGTGCCATACTTACAGGAAGTGCTGTAGGAATGAGAAAATAATATGAAACCTTTAGGAAACGAAAGACGGAATTCTCTGTCTAGAAAAGACGAGAAACGACAACGGAAGTCAGTCAAAGCAAAAGGTCGACAGGCTGCCAAAAAAGAATTGATGAAGGAGTTATAATGGGCAAGAGACAAATTACACTTGCAAGTGGTGCACCTCTCCAACCAGTAAGGAAAAGAGGACAGGTACGATTACGCAAAGACCAGTCACACAATACGTTCACTGCGAAACGGCACCCAAACAGTAAAAGAGTGAGGCAATCATAAAAGCAATCGCTATTCTAATCGGTGCTGCATTTGTTCTTGCTATAATAATATTGGGGTTTCCGATATTAGAAACAACTATATTACATTGGGGTTAACACATGGCATATTCGGAACAGGTTTTAGACCACTACAATAATCCACGCAATGTGGGTAAGATGGATATAACAGACTCGACTGTTGGGACTGGAATGGTCGGAGCACCAGCATGTGGAGATGTGATGAAACTTCAGATAAAGGTCAAGGACGGCATCATTGAGGATGCTATGTTCAAGACATATGGTTGTGGTTCTGCGATTGCCAGTTCATCTATCCTAACGGAGTGGGTTAAGGGCAAATCGTTACAAGAAGCAAAAGAGATTAAAAACACTGAAATTGTTGATGCTTTAAGTCTACCACCAGTAAAGATACATTGTAGTGTACTGGCAGAGGATGCTATAAAGTCAGCAATTGATGACTATTGGAGCAAACATTAATGATAACTCTAACCGACCTTGCTGCTGAAAAGATACTTTCATTCTTAGATAGAAGGGAAGGAGAACTAGGTTCTGAGGGTCTAGGATTACGCATAAGTGTAAATGCATATGGTTGTACTGGACTTGGTTATGTTATGGAAGAGGAAACTAAATCTTCTGTTGTCTGTAAAACCTTAGGCGATACTATCTTTCATGATAAGATGGTTCCTATTGTTGTCGATGAGAAAAGTTTGGCATATATTGATGGTACAGAAATAGATTATAAAGTAGAAGGTCTAAATGAAGGTTTTGAATTCACCAATCCGAATTCTAAAGCAGAGTGTGGTTGTGGTGAATCGTTTACAATCTAATGTCCGAATTAACACACATGATAAGGTCGTCGCTTGTGGCAATTGCGTTAAGTAAGAAGGAGAAATTAGCAATTCTCGAAAGGAATGGTCAAACCATATCAGGTGATGAATTGTATACAGAGGAAGAGTGGGGGAGAATCATGTGGGCAACTCATTCAGAAATTAACACCGTGTTAAGAGAAATTATGGAGAAGAAACAGAATGAAATAGATGATAATTTAAGAGGGGGAACTCATATGGTTTGGAAAAAGATAAAACCGACAAATGTGACAATCAAAGAATATCAACAGGCTGCAATATGGGGTCTGTGTTTCATAATGGGGTTAAGTGTGTTGGCTTGGTTAATACGAGTCTTTTCATAATGTATATTGGACTTAGAAGGAATAAAATGAAATCATTTCAAGAATATTTTAACCTATCTGAAGGGATGTACGATCCTTCTATATTTAAAGCAGTATTCCTTGCTGGTGGTCCAGGTAGTGGTAAGTCATTCATTGTAGGTAAGACTGGTTTGACCTCATTAGGGTTTAAGGTTGTTAATTCCGACGATGCATTTGAGAAAGCAATGAAGAAGGTTGGAATGGAACCATCTCCTCAGAACATTGAATCTCCTGCAGGTCAAAATCTTCGTGCCAAGGCAAAGAAGTTCACTGGCAATAAACAAGAAACATATGTACATGGACGTCTTGGATTAGTCATCGATGGTACTGGTAGAGATGCCAAGAAAATCAAAAAACAGGCAGGTGACTTGAAGAAACTTGGATATGACGTTGCAATGATATTTGTTAACACCGATCTCGAAACGGCACAGAGACGTAATTTAGAACGTAAACGTTCATTAGATTCTAAAAGGGTAGAGACTGCCTGGACTGATGTTCAGAAGAATATTGGTTTATTCCAGTCATACTTCGGAAAGAAACACTTCACTGTTGTTGACAATTCAGATAATATGGACTCTGAAAAAGAGTCAACACGTGCATATAGAGAAGTAAGTAAGTTCGCAAAGCAAAAACCTGAAAACAGTATTGCGATTAATTGGATTAATGCTGAGAAAGACGCACTTAAAAGGCATAAATCAAACGAAAAGACAAATCCTAAGATTATTCGTAAACCAGGAACATAAATATCTTATGGTCCGATAGCAAAGGGGTTATGCAGTGGATTGCAAATCCATCGACGCCAGTTCGATTCTGGCTCGGACCTCCAACCCACCTACATAGATCCCGTTATTTCATCTATTGATGTTGACCGTTAACAAACGTCATTATTTGCTCTGCTTCGGCAATAGCATCGGATGGGGTTGGAAAGACTGGTTCATCAAGAATAACTTTACCTTCTTCACGTTCTTCTCGGTTCTTCTCAACCTTTGAATAATACGACTCTTTTAGTCTATCTAGAGCAGTATTGTACATATCGAATCTTAACTCATATGGATTTGCCATGATATATCTCCTTGTGTGTGTTTTGTGTGTAAACCATACTTACAGTATGGGTATTTAGACAGATTATTCTGTCATTTGTATTTATATTGACTTTTTTTGACTTTTTAGTCAAATATCGCTTTACTTTCTCCCCGAAATAGGGTATAATAGTTGTATTAAATTGATAAAATGGAGTGTAAAAAGGTATGAAATTAGTAATCGTGACCCAATTTAGAGAGAATTATGGTGCTCATAATTGGGACGGATTTGGTGACTGTCCGCAGGGTTGGAAGAATAAGGGTGGCGAAATCTTCGTCATGGACATCTCTTTGGATGAGTTAAATTCTATTGATTTTGAAGAGCCTGCAGTAATCCGTGAACTCATCCCACTTATTGAGCATGCTACTGACTATTCTACAGAGGATGTCATTGATTGGCATTTTGCTGATGACCATGACGAAATAGGCATGGAATGGGAAGTGCCATTTGTCATCACTAGACAGAACGATGGGTCGTTCCTATGTACACGGTACACTCGTGCTGAATTGCATTGGACAGGCAACTGGGAAGGCATGGAGACAACATACACAATGGGTGATGCTGGTGAGCATATCAACCCGACATGTGTATACATTGAAGCAGGAGAAGTCGCATAATGACCATCAGAGCTAAGAGAGAGACAGGCGAAAGGGTTATTGACTTGACTGGACCTGCAGGTAATGCATTTAATCTAATGGGAGTAGCACAAAATCTTGCTCGACAGTTAGATTGGAATGCTGAAGAAATTATCACCGAAATGAAGTCTGGTGATTACGAAAACCTAGTCGAAGTGTTTGACAGTTATTTCGGCGATTACGTGGTATTGGAGAGATAGTATGAGAACGGCAACAATAGAAGTATTGGAGAAGGGGGAGATCGTATTAGGTTCCCCAACAGTAGGACGTTATCTCGTAAAAGAATTTGTCGATGACAGAGAAACAGGTGGTGCATTCTTCAAGACTTTGAAGGATGCGGACAAACACGTGGCAGAGTATATACAGGAGAGATAAGTATATGGATCATTTGAAACCGATTAGACCTCCGCAGGAGTGGACGGTCGATTTTAAGGTGACGTTCAAGAGTGATATGTTCCCTGGATTTGGATACGATCCGATGGATATCGTGAAGGCATTGAAGAAAGATCTAGAGAATGGGTCAGTCGGACATTATGTAAAAAGTGCATATTGGTCTATTGATTGGTTTTCCGATGAGGAGGTCAACAAACGCAGTAAGCGAGACAATTTACGAATGACGAATGACGTGACGGATTATCTTCGAAGCTGAGGAGGCATATGAATATTAAAAGCAAACGATACGCAAATATGATTGGTTACACAGACGTTTCTCCTCATGAGATTGTTAAACGTATCTCTGATAAAACTATTGAAATCCGTAGTATGGATGCAATAATTGACCCATCATGGAAGAGGGAATTTCATCCTGGCGGGTTCTTTGGACATACCTCTAACCAACACTCACAAAAGTGGATAATCACGTCCAATAAGGAGAATAGGGTGTTCCGCATACGTCTTTCTAAGAACCATGGGTGGAGAGATGCAAGTGGTCAATCGTATCATCTTGCAGAGTCCCCAAGGCGTTTTTATGACTACAACTTTTAAATGAATCAAACTCTTTTTGATTATTATGGTGAGCACACCACTGATGGTGTGCCACTCTTAAACCCTGCAGAATTTAAGTACATCACAGACACCTATGGCAAGGTTGAATGTCGAGAAACACTGGCAGAGTATATCTGCACCAAACGATCTAAATTCCCTCTTGTTCCTATTGAACATGAGGATATGACCAAATCATTCAATAAACTTCAAAGAGTTCGTTATGAGCAATATCTCACACCTGCTTCTGACCAACAAAGAATAGACGTTATTGAGAAATATCCTGACTATAATTACCCATACAGAAAGTATGGTCTAGGCATTGTAGACTGTCCAAGCAGTCCGTATAACCGTGCATCGGACTATTTCATGCGACCTTTACGTTTTAGATGTAATGGATTTGCTCATGAAGGTCCAATCAAGGTGTGGGAAGAAGGAACATACAAGCAAATATGGGGTGTTCTTGGAGCAATGTGGAGAGGTATTAATCAGGTACATTATAATGAGCATGGTGAGTGTATTTCTGGTGCCATTACAGTGACGTCTTATTCTCTTGTTTTCAGACTAGGGTCTTATATTGCAACACAATTTAAACCGATAGTGGCACGTTCCGTCTATGAAATGACTGGAGCAAAACGAGTACTGGACACATCAATGGGATGGGGTGATAGGTTATGTGGGTTCTTTGCATCGTCATCTACGACATCCTTTATTGGATGTGACCCAAATCCGAATACGTTCATGCAATACAAGAATATGGTCATGGAGTACTCACAGCGAATTGCAAACAAGGTCGATGTAGTCATTGATAACGACGACGAGTTCCATATACATGGCAGTAAAAAATGTGTACATATTTATCGACTGGGGGCGGAAGACCTTCCATGGGACGACATAAAAAACATTGATTGTGCCTTTACATCCCCTCCATACTTCAGCACAGAGATGTATAATCAAGGTGGATTACATGAGGAAGACCAGTCATGGAGTAAATACTCCGAATATGACTCATGGCAGGATGACTTCTTTCTTCCTGTGGCAAAACAGAGTTGGGAGTCGTTAGGCACGAACGGATTTCTTGTTCACAACATAATGGATCCTAAAATCAAGGGACATAGGTATTACACGAGTGATGCTCTGATTGACCATATAGGCAGTGAGCATTTCATTGGTCAATTCGGAATGAGAATACAACAACGACCACAGGGAAGGAATACGTTTGAAACCAAAGAAGAATTAAAGACCTTTTTGAACAAAACCTACATTGAAAATGTATGGTGTTTCAGGAAGGATGACAGCAACCATTTGAACCTCTTCAGAGATGCGATTTCGCCTACTCTGGATGAGTTCTTCTAATATAAATATATTTTTACAACATGGAGTAATGATGACAGAGCAAGAGTTAGACCAAATTATAGTATACGGAATTCCAGATACGACAAAACGTCAGGCAGAGGTACTGGTTGGCCAATTAAATGTCCATTTGGAACTGCTAGAAATTAAAGAGTCCAAACAGGAACAACCAAGACATCCCCCACTAGCACCGATGAGTCCTTTTAGTGAATGGAGTGGTGGTTGAGATGGACGAAGAAAAGATGACCGAAAAACAGATGTCAAAAGCAGGTAAACTTGCAATGGAACTTTCTCAAGAAAAGAAACGACTAAAGAAAGACCTTGCTGACCTTCAAACAGAAGTTGAGGATCTAACTCCTACGACTCCAACAGGAACAGTAGACTGGTATGTAAAATGGACATCAATGTCTTTTGCAGTACTGGGTGTGTTTTTAATAAGTGCTGGTCTTGTGTTTTGGGGACAGATTGCCTATATGCTATCGGCAATTGGTTGGGTTTATGTTGGAATGGCATGGGGTGATAGGGCAATCATGATTGGTTCTGCTATCACTGGAACAGCAGTAACAATGAACTTCGTACGAGGACTATTAACGTTATGAGATTAAATATCAGTGTTGAAGATTTGAATAGAGTAATCAGAGCAGTAAAGACCTGTCCGATAATAGAACCAGATGAAATAGAGAAAATTCTATCCCCAATCAGAGCACAATTAGACTCTCATCATACATGGAATAAACGTAAACAGCAGGTTATGGACTATGTAAAACTGGGTGGATTGAAGAAGGATGTAGAGACCGACTTTGCATCCGAATGTCCATATAAGTTAGAACCAGCAGTGGACCGTGAAGACATGCATGTGATTAACACCTATTTTGATGACGATGGAGTGAAACACACCAAAGAGTACTACACTGGCATCAATCGTAATAAAGAATAATGACATATAAACCACTACCTGATTGCCTGACCATTAAAGAATCCTCTATAGAAGGTCTAGGATTATTTGCAACAGAGAGACTTCGTGCGAATAGATTTTTAGGTATTGGTTGGATAAAGCACGATTTGGCACAGAATGGTGTATGGCGAACTCCTATTGGTGGATTCATAAATCACTCTGACACTCCTAATTGTGTGAAAATACTCAAAGACGACCCAACAAGTGAACATATATTTCTCTTAGTGGGCGACAATGACATAGAGGCGGGCGAGGAATTGACCGTGAAATATACTCTTTATGGTGTCACTCCTGGCATTGTTGATAAATCCCTTCACTAAATAGTAGTATAAATGAAGAAGTGGAAACTCCATCGAGTATCATCCAAACTCCCCTACCGATATCCATTCGTGAGTACATGGAAGAGTATTCCACCATCAATCCGAATGGTTCTGCTCATGAGCATGTTCGCCATCCTCTCGATTATCATGTTCAACTTCTTTTCGACAGACATTGAGAAACTCCTAACTCCCATTCCATCTCTTATTATCGTTCTAGGTGCTCTGATTTTTATAATACTAGACAATAAGAATAGAAGAAAGTAACAA
>Ga0206679_10001537_pt1 | contig 18978 bp, 18 predicted proteins | sample M110012015metaG_FD_155464 | JGI IMG/M metagenome (GOLD analysis project Ga0206679, IMG submission 155464) | Ammonia-oxidizing marine archaeal communities from Monterey Bay, California, United States - M1 100m 12015 | ecosystem: Environmental > Aquatic > Marine > Intertidal zone | place: USA... | reverse complement strand
GATGCTTTGTTTTACAAAATGCTCATGCATTTCTATGTTGCAATTTTTATGTTGCAATAAAATAGCGTAATAGGAAATTGGGGCTAAATAAGCAGTAGGTAATAAAGGGTTATTTAACACTTCTAAATAGTCTGTTCCATCTGATTTTTTTCAACCCATCTGCATTTTTATCCCAGCTCATCCAAACAAAAAGCGCTTTTCCAACAATATGATTTTCAGGTACAAATCCCCAAAAACGACTGTCAGCAGAATTATGGCGATTATCTCCCATCATCCAAAAATAATCCATAGCAAAAGTATAGGTAGTGGCTACTTTATCATTTATGTAAATTTCACCTGCAACTAACTCTAGTTTATTGTTTTCATAACGTTCAATAATATCTTTATAAATAGATAAATTTTCAGTTGTGAGATTAATTGTCGCTCCTGCTGCAGGAATAGTAATAGGTCCGTAATTGTCTACATTCCATTTGTAGTTGTCATCATGCGGAAAAATGTACTCAGCATAAACACCTGTCTTTTCAGCTTGCCTTTTTACTTTGGTTACATTTGGGAATTTTGCTAGTGCATCACGGCTTTCATTCGTTAAGGTAAGATTGTATTCATTTCTGTTACGCCCGTAACCCCCTTCAGTAATATCGTATTTTTCGTATAATATATTTGGGTTTAGTCCTGTTCCTTTTGTGCTAACATCATAATGCCATTGCTTTTTCATGCCTTCAGGTTCTTCTTGTGGAGCATCATTTACCATTAATTGTCCTGCTACCAATTCTATTTTATCTCCTGGAATACCTACACATCTTTTAACATAATTTTCTTTTTTATCTACTGGTCTTCCTAATGTTTCGGCTGGCCAATTGAAAACTACACAATCGTTTCGTTCTACAATTCCAAACCCTTTCATTCTGTGATAAGGCAATTGTACCGCTTCAGAATAGGATTTTCCGCCTCCTATTGGCATGGTGTGGTGTACTAAAGGAAAGGCAATAGGTGTCATTGGTACTCTAGGTCCGTAACTTACTTTACTTACAAATAGGAAATCGCCAATCAACATTGATTTTTCCATTGAGGAAGTAGGAATAGTGTAAGCTTCAATAAGGAAAGTACGCAAAAGGGTAGCGGCAATAACGGCAAAACCAATAGCATCAATCCAGCTACTTACTTCACTTTTTTTCTTTTTAGGTTTCTTTTCTCTTTTCTTCCAGAATTTGTAATTTAAAGTTCCCCAAAAGAGGTAATCTGCAACAAATAACGGAATGAAATACAACCATTCTCCTTCCAGTACATAAACAAATAAAGTCCAAGCTATAGTAAAGGCGATAAAGGCTACTATGGTAAAGAATTTTCCTAATGTTTCTTTTAATTTTTTCATATTCTATCCTAACAATTTTTTAATTTTTTATTGTGCTAAAACATCTTGCATATTGAAAATCCCTTCTTTTCCAATTACCCATTCTGCTGCAATAATGGCTCCCATTGCAAAACCATCACGGTTTTTGGCAGTATGTTTTATTTCTATTTCATCTACTGATGATTCGTAAGTAATGATGTGTGTTCCAGGAAAATCCCCTGTTCTTTCAGCAGTAATTGGCGTGTTGCTTGCTAATATTTCATCCATTTGCTCGCCTAAAGTTTTAGCTGTTCCACTTGGGGAGTCTAGTTTTTGTGTGTGATGAATTTCATGTAAACTACTTTCATAGTTTTGGTTTTTTATCAGCCTAGCTAATTTTTTATTTAACTCAAAAAAGAGATTTACTCCTAAGCTAAAATTAGAAGCGTATAAAAAAGCACCTTTTTTTGTTTGGCATAAATCCTTAACTACCTTTAGATTTTCTAGCCAACCAGTTGTTCCTGAAATAACAGGGGTACCACTGTTTAGTGCATGGCGAATATTTTCAAATGCTGTAGTGGGAGTGCTAAAGTCAATCGCTACATCAGCAGTACTTAAATCTAAAGTATGAGCAGGTTTATCGGATGATGAAATACAAACGATAGTATGTCCTCTTTCAATAGCTAATTCGCTAATGCGTTTCCCCATTCTACCGTTTCCAAGTATTGCAATTTTCATTCGGCAAATTTATAATTTAATTGATAAGGACAAACCACTTGCATTCCCTTTTGCTATATAGATGGGTTGTAGGTGCAAGGAAATGTCTTCACTCACATCATAATTAAACAGATGAGCACTTACTGAGGCATCAACAATATTCAATACATAAGTGAGGGTAAATAGCAAGGCGGATACTTCTCTGTTTCTCCTATAATGCTCGGTTAAAGTAACTAAATTGGCATCCGTATAATTTAAATTATCTGATGTATTTCCACCAATTCTGTTAAGGTAAGTTGTTTTGTATAAGTCATACAAATCATGATTTTCCTTAAAATAATAAGCAGTGGTAATTAGCCCAGCATAAATGATAGGTACTTTCCAGTATTTTTTGGTGTATACCTGCCCAGCACCAGGAATAATTGCAGAATACATTCCTGCTTTTTTAGGAATTTTAACTACACTTTCCTGTGCCATAATTGTACTGGCGAATAAGAAAAAGCAAGCGATAAGTATGTGTTTTGTTAGCTGCAATTTATTTATTAATAAATTCAAAAATCTTGGCTAATTCTTCATCATTTGTAAAAGGAATAATGAGCTTACCTTTTCCTTTTTTATTGCGTTTTAGCTCTACATCTTTATCTAGGTTTCGTGATAAATCATGCACCATTTTTTGTTGCTGAAAGGGTAGTGGGTTTGGCGTGCTTATTGCTTTAGTTTTGGAGGTGCGTTTGTAATTGCTATCTGCAAAATCCTTTACAATTTGCTCTACCTCTCGTACTGAATAACCGTTAGCAACTGTATCATGAAAAATATTAATTTGGCTTTCTTTATTTTTTACAGAAATTAAGGCACGAGCATGTCCTGTACTTATCTCACCAGTACTCAATCCTTTTTGAATTTCAGAAGGAAGTTTCAGTAAACGCAAGAAATTAGTAACGGTACTTCTGTTTTTCCCTACTCTTTCGCTACATTGTTCTTGGGTTAATTTTATTTCTTCAATTAATCTTTGGTAGCTAAGGGCAACTTCAATTGGGTTTAGGTTTTCTCTTTGTATGTTTTCAACCAGTGCCATTTCTAGCATTTCCTGGTCGTTAGCTACTCGCACATAAGCAGGAAGTTTAGTTAATCCTGCTAATTTTGAGGCTCTGAATCGTCTTTCACCAGAAATAAGTTGGTACTTATTTTCATTTAGTTTACGAACCGTTATCGGTTGTATTATCCCTAGTTGTTCAATGGATAAGGAAAGTTCGTGTAGTTTTTCTTGATCAAATTCAGTTCTTGGCTGAAAAGGGTTCGTTTCAATCTCAGCAATGGCAATTTCATGCGTTTGCCCAGCAAGTGCTGTGTTGTTCGTTTTTATATCAGCAGGAATATCAATTGTATTATTTCCTAAAATAGCTGACAATCCTCTTCCTAATGATCCTCTTTTTTTTGTCATCTTATTCTGTTGCTACAGTAACGGTTTCTAATTTTTTTAATAATTCGCTTGCTAAGTTCAGGTAGTTAATTGCTCCTTTGCTTGATGCGTCATGTATCACAATTGTCTCTCCGTATGATGGTGATTCACCAAGGCGTACATTCCTGTGGATAATGGTTTTGAAAACCATTTCTTGGAAGTGTGTTTTTACTTCCTCCACTACTTGGTTGGACAGGCGCAAACGCGTGTCGTACATGGTAAGCAGTAAGCCATCAATTATTAAATCATTGTTGAGTCTTTGTTGTACAATTTTAATGGTATTGAGTAGTTTCCCTAATCCTTCTAAGGCAAAGTATTCACATTGTATGGGTATGATTACTGAATCGGAAGCCGCTAGTGCATTTAAGGTAAGTAAGCCTAATGATGGTGCACAATCAATGATGATAAAATCGTATTCATCTCGGATAGGAGCCAATACTTTTTTCATTTTGTATTCTCGTTCCTCTAAGTTTACCAGTTCTAGTTCAGCTCCTACTAAATCAATATTAGCGGGCAATAAATCAAGGTTAGGACTTTTTGTTTCTACTATACTTCCTTTGGCAGTTGCTTGCCCAATTAGGCACTCGTATATTCCGTTTTCAATTTCCCTTGGGTTGTGCCCAACTCCTGAAGTAGCATTGGCTTGTGGGTCAGCATCTATAAGCAATACTTTTTTTTCCAGTACTCCTAAACTCCCTGCTAAGTTCATAGCGGTAGTGGTTTTTCCTACTCCTCCCTTTTGGTTTGCAATCGCAATTATTCTTCCCATTTCATTGTTTTTTTACGGCTATAAAAGTAGTGTGCAAAGCCTTAATTCTTGTTCTGTTTATGGGTTGAATTATCAACAAAATAGGGGAGTTGTTAAGAAAAAAGTATGTGCAATATAAAAAAAACCAACAAATTGCTTTGTTGGTTTTCTCACTTGTTTTTGGTCTGGATTTTAATCCTTTCCTAAATCATCAAAATTAACTTCAGTAAAGTCAGTTGATGATGATTCTTCTTCTTGTACGGGTTTAGGAGGTGCTTTTGTTTCAACTTTCTTTTCTTCTTTAGCTTCCTCTGTTTTCTTTTCGGTATTGCTTATTATTTCTTCCCCTTTTTCTTTTATAATATAATCACTTACTTCATTCAATGCTTCCTTAAAGTCAGCAAAATCTTCCTTGTATAAGTATATTTTATGCTTTTTGTAAAAGGGCGTTCCGTCCTCATTAAAATCACGCTTACTTTCAGTAATTGTAAGGTAGTAATCCTCTGCTCTTGTTTGTCTTACATCAAAAAAATAAGTTCTTCTTCCTGCACGAACTTTTTTTGAAAAAATCTCCTCCATGTCTCTGTTATCCGCCATCTGTAATATTTTAAGAGCCAAATATATTAAAATTAATTAACTACTTAATTCTGGTCTTTATTGCTTTGTATTTGCTGCATATCATAGTAGAATCCTTTATTGTTAAGTAGTTCATTATGAGTTCCTTTTTCCGTTATCTCTCCTTTTTCCAGTACTATAATTTGGTCAGCCTCTTTTATGGTTGATATTCTGTGCGAGATAATAATACTGCTTTTGTTTTTACTTTCCTTTTTCAATTCCTTAAGGATTCTTTGTTCTTTAGTCGCATCAATTGCGGATAGGCAATCATCAAAAATAAAGAGTTCAGGGTTCTTGTAAAAAGTTCTTGCTATGGCTAGTCTTTGCCTTTGTCCTCCTGATAGTTGCACTCCTCTTTCCCCAATAATAGTATCAAATCCATCTTTAAAATTATTTATTTCATCAAGGATGTCTGCTTTTTTGGCAGCTGCTATTATTTTATCTTCTTCAGTTGTATCACTTGCAAAAGCAATATTTTCTCTTACGGTTCCTGAAAACAAATAACCATCTTGGGGTATGTAGCCAATGGCAGTTCTTAAGCTGTTAAGGTTTAAATCCTTTACCTCAGTATTGCCAAACTTAATATTTCCTTCTGTGCTATCGTATAAGCGGCACACTAGGTTAGCAATAGTTGATTTTCCACTCCCTGTTTTCCCAAATATGCCAATAGTACTTCCTTCCTTTATGCTAAAATTTACGTTTTTTAATGCTTGTATATTGGTATCGGCATAAGTAAGGCTTACATTCTTGAATACTATATCGCCTTTAATTGGCGTGTGCTCAATCGTTTTATTTTCTATATCAGTAGTAAGTAGCAAAAAGTCGTTTATTCTTTCCTGTGATGCTGCCGCTCTTTGTACTAAGGATGTAATCCAACCTACTGATGCAACAGGCCAAGCCAACATATTTACATAGATGATAAACTCGGCAATGTTTCCTGTGCTTATGTTTTCTTTAAAGCTTTCCAGCCCTCCAATATAAACCGTTAGCACAGTACTAACACCTATCATTGTTATGATGAGCGGAAAAAATAAGGCTTCAATTTTCACCAATTCTAATTGGCGTTTCGTGTACATTTTGCAGCTATTAAAAAATACTTGTAATGCATTTTCTTCATTACTGAATGCCTTTACAATTTTTACGCCTGAAAAAGTTTCCTGTGCAATAGTAGTAATGTTGGAGAGTTGTTCTTGTACTTTCTCACTTTTCCGATTGATGTTATGGCTTACAAAATAAACTGCAATTGCTAGTATAGGTAGGGGTAATAACACATAAGTGGTTAAGGTGGTACTGATGCTTAGCATCTTGCTAATTACTAAAAAGAAAAGAATTACAATGTTAATGGCGTACATCAGTGCAGGGCCTAAATACATGCGCACTCTACTTACATCTTCCGATATCCTATTCATTAAGTCTCCTGTTTTATTTTGCTTGTAAAACGAGATGCTTAAGGCTTGGTATTGTTTGTATATTTCATTCTTTAAGTCGTACTCTATCTTCCGGCTCATTACAATAATTGTTTGCCTCATAAAGTACATGAAAACTCCTTTCAATAGGGCAAATAATACAATCAGGCTTCCGTATTTTAGCAAGATGTTGCTTGTGTCAGTACTTGTGTTGTCGTCCGTATTCATGCTTAAAATAACAGCATCAAAGGCTTCTCTTACAAATTCAGCAGGGTATAATGCAAACAGATTTGCAATAATGATTAAAACAGAACCTACCCCTAGTAAAATTCGGTATTTCCAAAAATATTTATTTAGGTATTGTAGGTGTTTCATTAATTGGTTAGGGTCTTTAATTGAAAAGACAAAAATAATAAGTAAATTCGCGCCCCATTTAAAAAGGAGAAGAAATTAATTTTTAAAAGAGGAATATCTGATTAAATAACTTAATTTAACAAGAGAAATGTCAACAGTAACAACAGGAACAAAGCCAGCAAACGATTGTTTAGTGGTAAGTAAAATGAGTTTAATGGGGCACGAACAAGTTGTTTTTTGCCATGATAAAGAAACCGGATTAAAGGCAATTATTGCTATTCATAACACTACTTTAGGCCCTGCACTTGGCGGTACTCGTATGTGGAATTATGAAAGTGAAGCACAAGCTGTACAGGATGTTTTGCGTTTATCAAGAGGGATGTCATTTAAGGCGGCAATTTCTGGTTTGGAACTAGGTGGTGGTAAGGCTGTAATTATTGGTGATGCAACTACTGAAAAAACAGAAGCATTAATGCGTAAGTTTGGTTCTTTTGTTGATAGCTTAGGAGGTAAATACATTACTGCTGAAGATGTAGGAATGAGTACTAAGGATATGGAGTATGTGCGTATGGAAACTAAGCACGTTACAGGTATTCCTGAAAGTATGGGTGGTAGTGGTGATCCTTCACCAGTTACTGCTTTTGGGGTATACATGGGAATGAAAGCTGCTGCAAAATACAAATGGGGTAGCGATAATTTGGATGGTAAAACAGTACTTGTACAAGGAATTGGGCATGTAGGTGAAAACTTAGTGAAACACTTAACGGATGAAGGTGCTAAGGTTATCATTAATGATATTAACGAAACAAGATTAGCTGAACTTGCTGAGCAGTATGGAGCAACAATTGTAATGGGTGATGCTATTTATGATTTGGATATAGATATTTACGCACCATGTGCTTTAGGATCTACTGTTAATCCTGATACGATTGCTCGTTTAAAATGTGAAATTATTGCTGGTGCTGCCAACAATCAATTAGCTGATGAGGATAGAGACGGACAATTATGTTCAGATAAAGGAATTGTTTATGCTCCTGATTTTTTAATTAATGCAGGTGGTTTAATCAATGTGTATTCTGAAATTAAAGGATATGAAAGAGTGCATGCGCTTAACCAAACAAGAGCAATTTATGATACTACTTTAGAGATTTTAAAGAAAGCAGAATTGGATGGGATAACTACTCATGCTGCTGCTTTAGAGATTTCTGAACAAAGAATTAACGATAGAAAAAACGCGTAATTTAGATGCTAAGTAGAAGACATATCAGGTTAAAAGTAATGCAGTCCTTGTATTCTTATTTTTCGGCAAAGGAGGATAACATGCCAGTTGCTGAGCGTGCAATGCTAAAACACATTAATGAGGTAGTAGAACTTAATTTGGTAATTATTGCATTGTTGGTTGAGATTGTAAAACATGCGGATAGTTTTTATGAAGAAGGAAAGAAAAAACACTTACCTACTGATGCAGATTTAAATCCAAACAGAAGGTTTGTTGATAATGAATTAATTGCTTTAATCCGTGAGGATAAATCATTAATGGATAGAGTAAGTAGGGTGTCAGGAATTTGGTTGAAGAACGACCATGATGTTGTAAGGAAATTATTTGCTGAATTGCATAAGTCAGAACAATATACTAAATACATTTCTTCTGAAGAAAAAGGAATTGATGTTGATCAAAGGTTTGTTGTAAATGCTTTGAACGATATTATTTTAAACAATGAATTAGTTCATCATATTTTAGAAGAAAGAAGTATTTACTGGACGGATGATTTACCATTTGTTGCTACTATAGTAATGGGGCAAATTAAATCGCAAAAAATTATAAATCCTACTTCAGTATTTAAGGATGAATCGGATGAGAAATTTGCTTTAAAATTATTTCGTAACACCATAAATAACAATAAAGAGTATGAAGATATAATTGTGAAATTCTCAAACAACTGGGAGTTAGAGCGTATTGCAGTAATGGATCAATTATTCTTGAAAATGGCTTTTGCTGAAATTCTTTCAATGGAAGATTTACCTGTAAAAGTATCTATGAACGAATATATTGAAATTTCAAAATATTATGGTGCCGCAAAAAGTAAACTCTTTGTAAATGGTTTACTGGACAATGTTGTAAAAACTTATACTCGAGAAGGAAAAATTAAAAAGATAGGCAGAGGCTTAGTCTAACAAATAATCTTAGTTTTGAAATCAGATATGAAAACACCACAATTCCTTTTATTAGTCCTTTTTTCAGTAGCAATCGCTTGTAATTCATCTTCAGATGATAAAGCAATCACTACTGATTTAGTAGCAAGTCCGCTTACAGCAAATCAATCAGCCAAAGCAGTAGCTGTTCCTGAAATTGAAATGCTAGAAACGAGCTATGATTTTGGTAAAATGCAACAAGGTGAATCGGTTACACATGACTTTGTGCTGAAAAACATAGGTGAGGCTGACCTAATTATTAGTGCTGCCAAAGGTAGTTGTGGTTGTACAGTGCCACAGTGGCCTAAAACACCTATTGCACAAGGTGAGGAGGCAACAATTAAAGTAACTTTTAATAGTGCCGGTAAAAAAGGAAAACAAAACAAAACAGTTACTTTGGTAACGAATGCAATACCAAATACTAAAGTATTAACTATAAATGGGAATGTAATTGTTCCTCAAAAATAATATTATGATTTTATTACAAGCAGCAGGTACAGGAACTTCATCATTAATTATGTTCGGTATGATTTTTGCCGTAATGTATTTTTTTATGATTCGTCCGCAAATCAAAAAACAAAAGAAAGAGCGTGAATACCGTTCGGCATTACAAAAAGGAGATGATGTAATTACTATTGGCGGTATTTATGGTAAAATCACGGATGTAAAGGAAGATGCTGTTGTTATTGAAGTACATGGAGGTACAAAACTAAAAGTTGCTAAAACGGCAGTATCAATGACAGGAGATACTGGTATAGAACAAAAATAATGTTTAGCAACTTAAAAAACAGAATAGCTAGTTTTTTTAAGTCAGAAGCAAATAATAAAAAGCTGAGTACTTACGCTTTATTTCTTTTTATTTCTTTCTCGTTTTGGTTTTTGAGTATGTTGTCCAAACAACATGAAACCACCTTACAAGTCCCACTTAGTTGCGTTAACTTTCCGGCTGATAAAGTATTAGTATCTACTCCTCCTGCTTTTGTAGAGGCAAGAGTAAAAGCACCTGGTTTTTCTATTTTATTTTATAACTTATTTAATTTTGAAAAATTAAATTTGGATATTAATCAGGCAAATACTAAACCCAAAAAAGGAGGAAGTGAAGTGTTTTGGTTTATGAATTCCAAGCGAAAAGATTTGGCTGAGGTTTTATCCTCTTCCATGGAATTGATAGCTATTAACCCAGAACGACTGAGCATACCTTTTAGTAATAAAGCCAAAAAGATGGTGGCGATTAAGTTGAATCAATCCATTAGTTTAAAGCCTGAAATATGGTTTGCAAGTCCTATTGTTTTGAGCCCTGATAGTGTTATGGTTTATGGTGAACAACAACAGTTGGATGCAATTTCAGTTATTGAAACAGAGGAACTGATCTTGAATGATATTGCTGAAAATGAAACTCATCTTATAGAGATTACTATTCCTGAAGGTTTGCAATGCAAAACAAAAGAAGTTGAGGTGGTAATTGAAGTAGAACCTTTTGTAGAGCAAATGATAAAGTATAAAGTGACTGCTAAAAATTTAAAGAAGGGTTATACTTTAAAATTGTTTCCTGAAGTAGTACAAGTTACTTTAAGGGCTCCAAAAGATAAGTATAGCATGCTGCAAACTGATTTTCTAAACCTTAGTGTAGATGCAAGTTTAATTAATGCTGAAAACAGAACGCTAACGGTTGATGTTGAAAACTTACCTTCCTTTATTCAGTTGCAAAGGGTGTACCCTTCAAGGCTGGAGTTTTTACTTATTAAGGAGTAGATTTTTTAATCTCCACCTCACAACTTACTGCATAATGGTCGGATAGTTCTTCCTCATGTTTGGTGTAGTTATAGCTGTTGAACTTTTCATCATGCAAAATATAGTCAATCCGTAAAGCAGGGAGTTTTACAAAACTTTGTCCTATTCCTTTTCCTGATTTTTTAAAAGCATCTTTCAAATCGCTACTAATTGTATTGTAAGCATAGGAAAGTGGCGTGTCGTTAAAATCACCACACAAAATAATTGGGTAAGGTGAATTTTGCATATGCTCTTTAATTACTTTAGCCTCTTCTGCTCGTTTTTTGTAACTACTTTTCATTCTGGCAACTATCCCTTTTATGCCTTTTTTAAGGGTTTTTTTCTGTGGGTTTTGCAAAAAAGTATAATCACTATTCTTAAACCAATTGGAAGCCAAATGAACATTGTACACTCGTATTGTATCTATGCCTACAATCAGGTCGGAATAAATACAAGTATTGTTCATGCGCTCTCCTTTTATGCTTACGGTAGCTTTATTTATTTGCGGATAGTTACTGTAAATAGCCATGTGCCATTGGCTCTTTTTACTTTGCAAACCTATGTGGCGATATTCGTAATTCAAGTTTGGAATTTCATCTGGCGTATAAAATTCTTGTATGCAAAGTATGTCTGCATTTTCAGTTTTAAAAAATGTAATTATTTCTGACTTTACGTCAGGTTTTGCTATCCATTCGTAACGATTAAAAAGCCGGACATTATAGGAAAGCACTTTTATAGTGTCAGTATTTTCAGTAGTAGTGGGTTGTGTACCAAAAAATAAACCTATGTATTGTAAGCCGATTAGCAATATAATAATATTTGCCCAGATTTGTTTTTTAAAACCAATAATCCAGTAGAGGAGAAACAAACTATTGACGATATAAAAAACAGGAAATAACAAACCAAAAAAGGAAATAGGCCAAAAAAAAGTAGGGCTTACATAAGGCGATAAATAGGAGAGAAGGAGCAGTAATAAACAAATAGAGTTTGTTAGGTAAAGCAGCTTATTTATCAGTGAAAGTCCTTTCATTTTTATTTTTTACTGGCAGAAAATAAAGTTGCTTTTTCTTCTTTGCTTAAGCTTTCGTATCCTGATTTTGATATTTTTTCTAACACTAAGTCAACCGCTTTTTGCTGTGCTGATTTTTCAGTATTGAATTGTTTGTCTGTTTTCGGGCGTTTGTGTACGGTTTTGAGTTTGCTTTTGGGTTTAAACAAATTACTTAGGCTGTTCATCCACTTTGTAAACCCTACTGAATAGTCATTTCCTTTTTTCAATTGTTTAATATAGAGGTAGCCAAATAATGCTCCTCCCAAATGGGCGATATGCCCTCCTGCATTTCCTTTAGGAATACTCAATATATCCAATGCCACACTGAAAATAGCAATGTGTTTCAGTTTTACAATTCCTATAAAAGGAAAGCGAACGCTATAGTTTGGGGTGTAAGTGGCAATAGCAACTACAATAGCGAGTACTGCTGCTGATGCACCTAAGGCTTGTGCATTTTGGGTGTAAATTGCTAAAGCAGGAATATAATTGTAAGCAATAATAAAGATGAGCCCTCCGGAAATTCCTCCTAGTATATAGGTGCTTAGGAGTTGTTTTGGGTTTAGGTATTGTAAGAATATTTTTCCAGCAAAGTGCAGCCACATCATATTGAAGAGTAAATGCAAAAAGCCATTATGCAGAAACATATAAGTAATGAATGCCCAAGGTTGGCTAAGTAGTTTGCTGTTTTCAGCAGGTAAATATAATCGGTTTAAAATAGGAGATAAATCAAACTGAAACATGAAGGAAAATACGCCTAGAATGCTGAAGAGTAAAAACAAACCTACATTTATATAGATGAGTTTATTCAAGATCGTTCCTTGTTTAAACTCCTGTTTCAGGTTATTTAAAATGCTATCCATTAATAAAATTGAGTATTATTTTTCTGCCAATATTTTAATAATATGAATCCAAATAGCATTCCTCCCAAATGGGCAAAATGCGCTACATTATCAGCAGGATTATTGATTACTCCTGCATATAGTTCCATTATACCATAAAGGATGACAAAGTATTTTGCTTTTATAGGAATCGCAAAATAGATGTAGAGCAGGGTGTTTGGGAAAAGCATGCCAAATGCTAATAATATACCAAATACCGCCCCTGACGCCCCCACTGTTGGCGTGTTAATTAAGGTATAAAGATTTTGCATTCTTGATATTTCAACTGCCGTACCATTGATTTGTGCATTTGGGTCTGCGTTTAATACTTCTGATACAAGCTCAGCATTTAATATTGATGATATTTCAAAAATTTGATATTGAACAAATAGGATATGGATAATTGCAGCTCCTATTCCTGTAATCATGTAATAAGTGAGAAAGCGTTTTGCTCCCCATACATTTTCCAATATCTTCCCAAACATCCAAAGCGCAAACATGTTAAAGAGTAAATGTGTTGGGCTTCCATGCATAAAAAAGTGAGTAATCAGCTGGTGTGGCATAAAATCCTCCGACTGAAACTGATGCAAGGCAAACCATTTTGTAAAATCTATACCATAGCTTTCTAAGGAAATGGTTGCTAAAAAAAACAAACCATTAATGATAAGTAAGTTTTTTACTATTTCGGGTAACTGGCTAAAGCTGGATGGTCGGTACATGTTAAAAATATTTTTCTAAGTCAGCAGTTTGTAAATTAATTAGGGTTACTTTTCCTAAGGGGCAAATACTTGGAGTTTTGCATTTTAGCAATTCAGTTTTTAGGGAAAGCATCTCCTCATTGCTGAGTTTTTTATGCTCGTTTATTGCTAAACTTAAAGCAAGCGATATTGCTAAACTATTATTCTGGTTGGTTTGTAATTGTTCATTATTCTTGTGCTGTTCAATTAAATGTTCTATTACAAATTGTAAATTTTCTTCTTGGCATTCAGGAGGTATTCCTAGTATTGAGATACTATCATTTTCTTGTATTTCAAATGAAAAACCTACAGCTAACAAGTCTGCTTTTAAGTGATTAATCACAGCAATATCTTGCTTATTTAACTCTATTTCTTTTGGGAATAATAATTGTTGCGACTGTCCTTTGTTATTGGCAAGTACAGTACTGAAATATTCAAATAAGATGCGTTTATGGGCTCTACTTTGGTGCAATAATACCATGCCTTGTGCGGTTGGGAATGCAATATATTTATTTCCAATTTGCATTACCTCACTACTGTTATTCTCTATCGCAAAGTGCGTGTCCAATTGCCTTGTTTCCACTTCTATTTCCTGTGGAATGTATTGTTCTGTAGGAATGAAATTTTCTGTTTTCCCAAAAGGATTGTAAGAAGTATCCACTTTTATTTGAGGTTCTTTCAAAGTTTCTGTACTCATGCTTGGCGCAATATCAAAGGACAGTTCTTGTGAGAAATCCAAAGTTGGTGCTATGTTGTATTGTCCTAATGATCGCTTTACGCACGACCTTATAATAGCATAAATTGCTTGTTCATCCTCAAACTTAATTTCTGTTTTTGTAGGGTGAATATTTATGTCAATTAGTTTAGGGTCTATCTGAAGGTTAATAAAATAAGAAGGGAAATAATTGCTTGGAATTAAATCCTCAAAAGCTTTACTCACCGCATGATGTAAGTAGTGGTTTTTAATGAACCTTCCATTTACAAAAAAGTATTGTTCTCCTCTAGTTCTTTTGGCCGATTCTGGCTTTCCTATAAATCCATCAATACTTACTACTGAAGTTTCTTCTTCAATGGGTACTAAATTTTCGTTTTTCTTTCCACCTATAATATTCACAATCCTTTGCCTAAAGTTTCCTTTTGAAAGATGAAAGAGTTCATTGTTATTATGAAATAACTGCATCTTTATTTCAGGATTTGCTAAAGCTACTCGTGTAAATTCTTCCGTAATATGACGCATTTCCACTGTATCCGATTTCAAGAAACTACGCCTTGCAGGAACATTATAAAATAGGTTTTTTACTTTTATTGAGGTTCCGTTTGCAGTAGCACAATCCTCATGCGTTTTTATCTCACTTCCTTCTATTATTAGGTGAGATCCTAGTTCGTTATCCGTCAGTTTTGTATTTACTTCTACATGCGCTATTGCAGCAATTGAGGCCATTGCTTCCCCTCTGAATCCCATAGTTTGTATAGCAAATAAATCGTCAGCATTTTTTATTTTGGAAGTCGCATGGCGTTCAAAACACATGCGCACATCTGTTTCGCTCATACCACAACCATTATCCACTACTTGCAATAGGGTTTTCCCTGCATCTTTTATGAAAAGTTTTATTTCGCTACCTCCAGCATCTAGTGCATTTTCAAGCATTTCTTTTACAGCAGAAGCGGGTCTTTGTATAACTTCTCCTGCGGCAATTTGATTAGCAACATGGTCAGGTAATAATTGTATAATATCCAATGCTATTTTAGCTTAATTGATTAGTAATTTGTAGGCTAGCAAAGATAAAATAATAATCAGAAATAGGATTCTATATCTTCTGCCTTTTTGTGCAGGATGTTTTAAGTTAGTCCTCTTGAATTTTAAAGGAGATTTACCTTCCTTTAATAACTGTTCTCTTCTTTCTTTTCTTTCGTCATAATACCTTGGCTTAAAGGAAAAGTATTTAGCGCTAGGCGTTTTAAAAAAAGAAGGAAGTTTGGGTGCTGGCATAGGTACAAAAGTAGCTAAAAAGGTTTTAATATTTTTGGTTAATAAGTAATGATTTTCAAATTGTGAATTGTTTTAAAAATCAGGAACTATTTCTAATTTTACCAGCTATGAGGAAAATACTATTTCTGTTTGTTCTTACTGCTTTTTTAGGTGTTGTTCAAGCACAAAATAAAGCTGTTTTTTTATCTGATTCTACTGCTTGGGCGGACAGTGTAATGGCTACTCTTTCTGATCAGGAGCGTATCGCACAACTTTTTATGGTAGCCGCTTATTCCAATAAAGGGGAGGTTCATCAGCAACAAATTACTGATTTGGTAGCGCATTATAAAATTGGAGGAGTAATGTTTTTGCAAGGAGGACCGGTAAGGCAAGCTAAATTCACTAATCATCTTCAGGCACATGCTGAAGTTCCATTAATGATTGCTATTGATGCAGAGTGGGGAGTGGCCATGCGCCTGGATTCTGCTTTGCGTTTTCCTTGGCAAATGACTTTGGGTGCTATTGAGGATACATCTTTGATTTATGATATGGGAGTGGAGGTAGCTCGCCAATGTAAGCTCTTGGGAATACATATTAATTTTGCTCCTGTTGTGGATGTAAATTCTAATCCTGAAAACCCGATTATTAATAACCGTTCCTTTGGTGAAAATCCTGAAAAAGTAGGGCGAATGGGTGTAGCTTATATGAAAGGGATGCAGGATAATAATGTGTTAGCCTGTGCAAAGCATTTTCCGGGACATGGCGATACGGATGCTGATTCGCATAAAACCTTACCAGTTGTTAATCACTTAAGGTATCGTTTGGAAGAAGTGGAGCTAGTTCCTTTTAAAAAGTTAATCAATAACGGTTTAGGTTCTGTTATGGTGGCTCACCTTAATATTCCTGTGTTGGATGATACCAAGGATTTAGCTGTAACGCTTTCTCCTAAGGTAGTAAACGGATTGCTGAAAAAGGAGATGGGTTTTACGGGTCTTGCCATTACGGATGCGCTAAATATGAAAGGGGTGAGTCAGTTTTATGCACCAGGAGAGGTGGATGTAAAAGCATTATTAGCAGGAAATGATGTGCTACTTTTTGCAGAAAATGTGCCTAAAGCAATTGAAGAAATCAAAAAAGCAATTCAGCAAAATAAAATCTCGCAAGAAGAAATTGATGCAAGATGCCATAAGATATTAATGGCAAAGCAGTGGATGGGATTAGATGATTACAAAGCAATAGATGTTGTTAAAGTTGCTGATGAAATAATTATAAAAGAAACGGAACTGCTAGATAAGAAACTAATAAAATCCTCCATAACATTATTGCAGAATTATGATGATTTATTACCTTTAAAAAGCCTAGATACTTTAAGGATTGCTGCTGTTGTTATTGGTGTAAAGGCAAGTAGTTTTCAAACTATGTTAAGTAATTATGCTAAAGTTACTCATTTTGAAATTAGTGAAAAAGCAACTACAACTGAGCAAGCTGTTTTGTTGAATAAACTTTCAAAGTTTAATTTGGTAATTGCTAGTGTACATAAGTCGAATGCCAATGCTTGGAAATCCTATAAAATTGACAGAAAAGCAGATATACTGTTGCAATCAATTGCTATGCAATCCAAAGTTATTGTTCCAGTTTTCGCCAATCCTTATAGTTTAAATTCATTTTTATTTACTAATAATTTTGATGCACTTTTACTAGGTTATCAAAATAGTGAAGTTGCACAACAGCAAGTTGCACAAGCCATTTTTGGTGGAATAGGAATGAGTGGTAAAATTCCAGTAAGTACTAAGCATTTTGAAATACATTCAGGAATAAATACTGTAGCAATAAGAATAGCTTATGTAAGCCCAGAAGAAATTAATTTCAAATCAGAGTTACTCTACAAGATTGATAGTATTGCCCAAAGTGCAATTGCTGAAAAAGCCACTCCTGGTTGTCAAATTCTTATTGCAAAGGAGGGTAAAGTGTTTTTTAATAAATCCTATGGTTATCATACTTATGATGAAAAGATAGCTGTAAAAAACTCGGATGTCTATGATATTGCTTCTATCACTAAAATTGCAGCTACAGTTCCCCTTTTAATGCAAATGGTTGATAAAGGATATTTGAATTTAGAGGATGAGTTAGGGAAGCATTTGGAATTAGATTCTACAAATAAAGAATCTTTAATTATTCGTGAAATTTTAGCGCATCAAGCTGGGCTTTACCCTTGGATTCCATTTTATAAACAGACACTAGAGAAAGATACTGTTTCAGGATTAATGCAATTGAGAGATACTTTATATAGCAATGAATTTAGTAAGAATTTTCCCATCAAAGTAGCGGAGGATATTTTTTTACATTATTCTTTTCCTGATAGCATTATTCAGCAAATTATAGCTTCAGAGTTATTAGAAAAGAAGGAGTATCGTTATTCTGATTTGGGATATTATTTGTTTAAAGAACTGCTTGAAAACTCTTATGGTGATTATTTGAATGCTATTATTTATAATGAATTTCATAATAAACTTGGAATGTCTAATACTAGTTATAATTTTTCCTATTATTTAAACAAAGACAGAATAGTACCAACAGAAGAAGATTTTATTTTTAGAAGCCAGTTGTTACAAGGTTATGTGCATGATATGGGAGCTGCAATGCAAGGAGGTATTGGTGGTCATGCAGGGCTTTTTTCCAATGCCAATGATTTGGCAAAATTGATGCAAATGTATTTGCAAAATGGAGAGTATGCTGGAGAAAGGTATTTGTCGGAAGAAGTAGTGAAAGAATTTACAAAATGTCAATTCCCTAACAATGATAATAGGAGAGGAGCTGGTTTTGATAAAGCTGCTTTACCTAGCCAAGAAGGTGGTCCTGCTAGTGAAAACGCAAGTCAAGTAGGTTTTGGTCATTCAGGGTTTACAGGAACATTAGTTTGGGCTGACCCAAAAACTCAAATTGTTTATGTATTTTTATCCAATAGAATTCATCCAGATGCAAGCAATAAAAAATTATTGAGCATGGATGTGCGTACCAATATTATGGAAGTAATTTTTAATAGTGTGAATGACTAATCATTTGAAAATAGGAATTGTTTGCTACCCAACTTATGGGGGGAGTGGAGTAGTGGCTACCGAATTAGGTATTGCCTTGGCAGATAAAGGACATGAAGTTCATTTTATTTCCTACGATCAGCCTTTTCGTTTGGATTTGTATTCTGAAAACATCTACTTTCATCAAGTAAATGTTCCTGATTATCCGTTATTTGAATATGCTCCTTATGAGCTAAACCTTACAAGTAAATTGGTAGATGTGGCCTTGCATGAAAAACTGAATATTTTACATGTTCATTATGCAATACCTCATGCTTCATCAGCTGTAAGTGCTAAGCAGATATTAGCAACTTATGGTATTGAGATTCCTATTGTAACTACCTTGCATGGTACTGATATTACGCTTTTGGGTAAAGACAAATCCTTTAAGCCAGTAATTGAATATGCAATAAATATGTCAGATGCTGTTACGGCTGTTTCTCAGGATTTGAAAAGAGAAACTTTAGAGTATTTTAATATTAAAAATGAGATAAAGGCTATCCCTAATTTTATTGACATGAGTTTATATCAACAGGAAGATGATATGAAATCACGAAACCGATTTGCAAAAAAGGAAGAGTTTATTTTAACGCATATTTCTAATTTTAGAAAAGTAAAAAGAGTAGAAGATGTTATCAAGATTTTTAATAAAGTTCACAAAGAAGTTCCAACAAAAT
>Ga0206679_10001533_pt1 | contig 18990 bp, 17 predicted proteins | sample M110012015metaG_FD_155464 | JGI IMG/M metagenome (GOLD analysis project Ga0206679, IMG submission 155464) | Ammonia-oxidizing marine archaeal communities from Monterey Bay, California, United States - M1 100m 12015 | ecosystem: Environmental > Aquatic > Marine > Intertidal zone | place: USA... | reverse complement strand
GTACAGGAGCATCAGCTGGTGGTGCAGCATAAGGATCAGCATTTGGGTCCATCATTAGTTTCACTTCATTAGTAACCGACTCTAAATTATTAAACTGCCCTAAAGGATTTAAGTTTGCAAAGTAAGTGCTAGGAAAAGCAAAGAAAATATGAAGGTGTTTTGATATCAGAATATAATTCATGAAAATTAGAATTCCTATAATATGAAACCACCAACTAAATCGTTCTATCAAATTTAAATTTTCAGTTGAAAAATCAGTAAAATAAGGGACAAAAAATTGAGAAATAGGATTTGAAAATGCAACTGTATAATGACTATCTCCTCTTGATAATAAAATAGAATCTGTTGCATTCATCAATAAAAAGGCAGTCATCAATAATATCTCAAAAAACAAGATAATGTTTGCATCTGACCTTGGCCATTTCGTCATCTCCTTACTCCAAAAACGCTTAACTTTTATAATATTTCTTCTGAAAAGGAATATTGCACAAGAGACTAAAACTAAAATTGCTAAAACCTCAAATGAACCTATAAGGAAATTATATAAACTTTGTGGAATTACTGATGAAAGGAATCTGTGAGAACCGAAAATTCCATCCACTACAATTTCAATCATTTCAATATTTATGATTAAAAATCCAACATAAACTATAATATGTAAAACACCTGCAATTGGTCTTCTTGTCATTTTTGACTGACCAAGTGCAACTCTAAACATATTTTCCCATCTGTCAGTTGATCTATCCGATCTATTAATATCTCTACCTAATTTTATATTCGCAATTATCCTATTTAGATTCCTGATAAAAAAACCAATTGCAACAGTAAATACTACTAAAAATAGTATGTTTGAAATTTCCATTTTATTCTGTTTTTGGTTTTACATAAGGCTTTGGAGAACTAACAATTGAAAAAGTAACATATCTTTCTGGATGTAATTTCATATCCTTTATTAATTCTTCTAACTCTTTAGTAGCTGCTTCTAAATTTTCATAAATAGATTTATCTGAAATTAACTTTCCTAAACTACCTTCTCCCTTATTTATTTTATTTGTGATATTATCAATTTTATTTAAGGTAGCTAAAATATCTGCTTTAGCCAAACTATCTGATATAGAAGAGAAATTGGTAAGAATATTTTTAATTTCTGTGTTAGATTCATTCAGACTATTAGAAATAGATGCAAAATTTGACATAGTTAAATTAACATTATCTTTATTATCATTTACTATTTTATCTACCGCTAACATTGTTTCAGAAAGAGTACTAAAGGTTTGATCTAAACTTATAAGAGATTTTGAAAGACTTTCTCTAGCATCTTTATTTAATACTGAAGTAATAACTGTCATTACAGAATCAATCGATCCTATTAATTCCTCTGTTTTCATTTTTAAAGGAAGTATTTGCGCATTTACCTCATCTTGCAAACTTGATTCAATAGATGTTATCAACTCATCACCGCTAGAAGCATTTACAGAAGTATCACCTAATACTAAAGAAATTCCTTTTGTTCCCATCAAATCTAAACTAATAATTTTTGAAATTGAATTTAGAGGAACTTCAATACTATTTTCAATATTTAAATCAACCCTAAGGTAGTTGCCTCTTTCTGCATCAAAATCAATTTGTGTAATAATTCCAATTTTATATCCTTTTACAGTTACTGCATTACCTTCTGTAAGCCCTGCTACATCTTCATAATAAGCATGAAAAACTCTTCCCTTATTCATTATATTTGTACCTTTCAGGAAATTTATTCCAAAATAAAGAAGGAAAATAGATAAAAGAAAAGCTAGTCCAACTTTTACAGATTTATTTTTATTACTCATAATGTTATTTGTTTTGCAAATCTAAGGCTTCTTTTACACTTATTTGTTCTCCTTTATGAAATGCTATTATAAATGCTCCTGGAAATTTTCCAGATCTAAATTTTATTTTCAGTCTATCTGCATATTTTTTATCGGAAGTAGCAGCAACAAGATATTTGTAAGTTCCATTGGTAATACTTTCCTCAATATCTATACCCGAAAAAATATTTGAATTTTTCATGGACTCTAAATAGGTTCCTAATTGTATTTTATAAATTACCTCCTCTTTTAATTTCTCTTCCTCCTCCTTTTTTATGGTAAAATCTGTTGTTTCCGATTTTAATCCCTCAATTTCTTCTTTATAACTTCTAAATGCTCTGAATATAGCAGATGCTATGTAATCTTTTCCTTTATCTGTATTTAAATAATCTTCTTCTTTTGGGTTAGTTAAAAAACCTGCTTCTATTAAAACAGAAGGCATATTTGATCTACTAATCACATAAAATGGAGCTTGCTTTACTCCCCTACTTTTTCTATTTGCTCTTTCTACAAATTGTTTATCAACTTGTTGGCAAAAGAAATGCTCTGATCTAGATAAGTATTCTGCATTAAACTAAAAACTATATAACTTTCAGGAGATTTTGGATCAAATCCATCATACTTCTCTTTAAAGTTGTCTTCCAAATACATTACAGAATTTTCTCTCATTGCAACATCCATATTTGCTTTTAACTTACTCATCCCCATTACAAAAACACTAGCTCCTGACGCATTCGGATTTGTAAAACCATCACAATGTACAGATATAAATAAATCTGCATTTTTATTATTCGCCAACTTTGTTCTCTCCCATAATTCTAAAAATACATCTGTTTTTCTAGTGTAAATAACTTCTACTTCTGGAAAATATGTTTCTATATATCCACCTAAAATTAACGAAATGTCTAAAGCAATGTCTTTTTCATAGGTTTTATACCTTTTTGTTCCCATTGTACCAGGATCCTTCCCTCCATGACCAGGATCTATGACAATAGTTTTTATCTTATTATTAGAAGATTGTGAAAAAGAACTAAAATTAACAACAAAAAATAGAAGAAAACACAAAAAAATGCGTTTACCAAATGAATTAGATGAATGATAGATTTTACTTAGTTTTGCCAATCTAGAATTAATATTAGTTCTACAGACAAAAATAACACTTAGATTGAATAAAAATATATTTATACTACTTACAATAATTTTCTTATTAACAGGATTTTTTAACAATTCTAATGCCTCTAAATCTATTATAAGCCTTGATACTTTATCTGAAAATAACAATAATAACCTTATTGAGTATAATATTGAAAGGCATTGTAAAGATTCTATTATTCAAGACATTAAGAATGAGAAAATATATCTCTTTGGTGAGGCTAGTATAAAGTATGGAAACATAAAAATAACCGCAAATAAGATCGTAATTGACTGGAAAGAAAATACAATATTAGCAATCGGAACACAAGACAGTACAGGAAAAACAATTGGAAACCCTGTTTTTTCAGAAGGGAAGGAAAGTTTTAAAGCTACTGAAATACTCTACAATCTAAAAAGTAAAAAATGTATTGTAAAGAAAATAATAACTAAAGAAGGAGAAGGGTACATTCATGGTTTAAAAGTGAAGAAATTGGAAGATGATGTACTGTTTTTAAGAAGGGGCGAATATACTACTTGTGACGCAGAGAGACCTCATTACTCTATCAGAGCAAATAAAATAAAGTTAGTACCTAAAAAACAAATTGTTACTGGTCCTGCATACATTACTTTTTTTAATATACCAACTCCCCTGCTTTTACCCTTTGGATATTTCCCGAATTCTGATAAAAAAAGTTCTGGAGTTTTAATCCCATCATATGGAGAATCTGCAAACCTAGGTTTCTTTTTAAAAGATGGAGGATATTATTTTCCTCTAAATGACTATATGGATCTTTCTATAATAGGGGATATTTACACCAAAGGAAGTTGGGCAGCAAAAAGTAATTTCAGATACAAAAAGAGATATAAATATAATGGAAATTTAAATCTAAACTATGGAAATGTAATTACTAGCGAAAAAGGATTTCCAGATTATAAAATTCAGAAAGATTTCTTTGTCACTTGGACACACCGGCAAGATGCCAAAGCAAACCCTAGTCTAAGTTTTTCAGCAAATGTAAATGCGGGAACTAGCACTTACCATAAAAACAATAGTTTCTCTACTGCAAACAACTATCTTAGCAATACTTTCCGATCTAGTGTTAACTTAAGTAAAACATGGGAAGGCACTCCCTTTAACCTTTCTTCTAACTTAGAACATAATCAGAATAATCAAACACATAAGGTAAATCTTACCTTACCAAATATAACCTTTAGTGTAAATAAATTATATCCATTTAAAATTATTGGTAATAAAGGAACAAAAAATTGGTACGATAATATTGGGGTAAGGTACACCATGAATACCAAAAACCAGATTTCCACTACTGACTCACTGCTATTTCATAATAGTACTCTACAAAATTTTAAAACTGGAATGAGACACACTATTCCTGTAAGTTCATCTTTTAAACTTTTAAAATATTTTACTGCAACCCAAAGTATAAATATATCCGAAAGATGGTATATAAACCAGATAGAAAAAAACTGGAATGGTACAGATGTAATTACCGACACCCTACACAAATTCACTAGAGGTGGAGAGTATAGTTTATCTAGTTCTATAAATACAAAAATATATGGAATGTCACAATTTAAGAAAGGTAGAATTTCCGCATTCCGTCATGTTTTAACTCCCAACTTATCCTTTAAATATAATCCTAGTTTTAAAGATGAAAAGTACGGTTTTTATAAATCTGTACAAACAGACTCTTCTGGAAATACGGAACTATATTCAATAATGGAAAACGGTATTTATGGGAGCCCTAGAAAAAATGAATCTGGAGATATCGGGTTTAGTTTAAATAATATTTTTGGAATGAAGATAAGAAGTAAAAAAGATACTATTGAAAAAATAAAAAAAATTACCCTAATTGAAAATTTAAACATTAATTCCTCCTACAATATATTTGCAGACTCCTTAAACTTCAGTAACATAAGCCTAAACATACGAACTAAATTATTCAACAGTATAAACTTAAGTTATAGTAGTGTTTTTGACCCCTATGTAATTAATGACAATGGAAAGATAAATAAGTTTGAATTATTTGAAAATAACAGATTAGCTCGATTTAAAAACTCCAACCTTTCTGCTGGGTTTAATATAAATGATAAATCTTTCGGTAAAAAAACAAATGAACAAGAACAAGATGAAGATATAGATGATAAGAGAGATTTTTACAAGATTCCTTGGAACTTAAATATAAACTACACCCAAACTATACATAATGGAAACACCACTATTTCAGAAAAAGTAAATACTCAAACTTTGGGATTTTCTGGTAATATTAAAGTTACTAAAAAATGGAAAATAGGATTCCAATCGGGTTATGATTTTACAGATAATGATTTTTCTTACACCTCAATTGACGTCTATAGAGATTTACATTGCTGGGAGATGTTATTTCATTGGATTCCTACAGGATATCAAAGAAGTTACGTACTTACTATAAGAGTGAAAGCAGCTATGTTAAAAGATCTTAAATTAGAGAGTAAAAAGGATTGGATAGCACCAAGTTTCAATTAATATATTAACCAATTTTCTATTATTTTTTTACCAAAATCTGTCAATACTGATTCAGGATGAAACTGAATTCCTTTAACATCAAATTCTTTATGAGAAAGAGACATAATTAAACCCTCTTCATTTTCGGAAGTTACTGTTAAACAATCTGGCAAAGTATCTTTATCTACTACCCAAGAATGGTAATGTCCTATCTTAAAATTAGATGGAATTCCACTAAATATAGAATCCTGAATTATTATGTTATTTTCGGAAGTCACGCCATGTTTTACAAAATCTAAATTAATTAGATTCGCCCCGTAAAACTCTGATATAGATTGTAATCCTAAACAAATTCCTAAAATAGATTTTGTTTCTGAATATTTAGTCAAAAAACGAAATAATTCAGGATGATCAGAAGGAAGTGAAGGTCCTGGGGAAAGTATAAATTTATCATATGAAGTAATATCTAATTCTGATAATCTATCATTTCTAACTACATCACAAACATCAACAAATTCACTTACATAATGATGAAGATTATAGGTGAATGAATCAAAATTATCAATAATTAAAACTTTCAATTATTTATATCCTTCTAGTTCAGACTCTAAATTACGCAAAACATTTTCCACTCCTTCTTCAAAAGAAATTTCATATCTCCACCCTAGTTGATTAATTCTGCTTACATCCATTAATTTTCTAGGCGTTCCATTAGGGTAATCTGTATTGAATACCAAATCCCCTTTAAAATCTATTTTGTCTTTAATTAAATCCGCAACTTGTTTTATACTGTGTTCTACACCAGTTCCAACATTCAGAAACTGTTTGTCGTTATAGTTTTTCATTAAAAATAAACATGCAGAAGCACAATCATCAACATGTAAAAATTCTCTGAAAGGAGTTCCATCTCCCCATATTTCTACAGATTCAGAAAGATTCTGTTTTGCATGAAAGAACTTCCTTAGAAGTGCTGGAACTAGATGAGAACTTGCTAAATCATAATTATCATTTGGACCATATAAATTGGTTGGCATTACCGAAATAAAATTACATCCATATTGATCTCTATAAAACTCACACATTTTTATTCCGGAAATCTTAGCAATTGCATAAGACTCGTTTGTCGGCTCTAAAGAATCGGTCAATAAATACTCTTCTTTTAAAGGTTGGGGAGCATGTTTTGGATAAATACATGAACTTCCTAAAAATAAGAGTTTCTTTACATTATTCTTATAGGACTGATGAATAACATTATTCTGAATCATCATATTGTCATACAAAAACTCAGCTTTATAAGTACTATTTGCAAGAATACCACCAACTTTAGCAGCTGCCAAAAATACATACTCTGGTTTTTCCTTTTCAAAAAATTCTTTTACTTGATCTTGATCTCTCAAATCTAAATCAGAGGAGGACCTTAAAAGAAGGTTATAGTAACCTTCAGATTTTAACAATCTGAGAATTGCTGAACCAACCATTCCATTATGACCAGCTATATATATCTTTGAGTCTTTAAGCATCTTTTTTAGGTCTTTTAAAGAATTGACCTAGTTTCGACAGAGGTTTTCTTAATCTTATAAACATTGGTGGGTTTAAGCCATTCATTTTCCAAGAAATATAATCCTCATTATTTCCCCTTAATCTATTCCAAATGGAATAATTACTAATTCCCCCTATTCTCATTTTTACCATTATTTTTGGCAAATAACTTATAGATATTTTATTTTTATACAATAAACGTAAAATCATTTCATAATCGGAGGCACTTTTCAAACGTATAGAGTACAATCCAAATTTATTATAAATCTCTTTTTTTACAAAAAATGTAGGATGTGGTATAGTCCATCCTTTTCTCATATTTTTTACATTAAAATCACCTGATTTCCAGTATCTTCTAATACTATCTGTATTTATAGTATCAACATATAACAAATCACCATAAACAGAATCTACATCATTAAAAGTAAAAACTTCAGCAATATCAGAAACTACATGATTTGTATAATAAAAATCATCTGAATTTAAAATCCCAACAACATCTCCTGTAGCAGCTCTAATTCCTTTATTCATTGCATCATACAATCCATCATCTTCTTCCGAAATAAGGCGGGAAATCTTATCCCCATATGACTTGATTATATCAATCGTTTCATCCGTAGACTTTCCGTCTATTATAATATATTCTATATTTTCATAATCCTGAGAAATAACACTATCTATAGTATCTCTTATAGTTTTTGAACTATTATAAGATATGGTTACAATTGATATTTTCGGCTTCTTATTCACCTTTCTTAATTATAAAGACATGACAATTACCATTTGTTCTGTCGTATTTCTCCAAAGTACAAGCACTATCATTTATCCATGACTCAACATCCTTTTTAGACTGAAATGTTGCGATAGGAGTGATAAAATAGTCGTAAAATATATTTCTTGTTTCCTGAAGGATCAACTTTTGTTTTCTGAATATCTTGTACATTAAAAAATGTAAAAGTACAAAAGTATTTTCCATAATAAAATTACCCACTTTGGTTTTATTTAAAACTCTTAAAAAGAATCCAATATATTTATATAAAAAAGGATAATATCTATACTTTTTATACACTGCAAGATACAATAATCCTCCAGGTTTTAATACCCTAACACATTCCTTAAAAGCTCCAATAGTATCTCCTGTATGATGTACCACTCCATCACTTATAACCAAGTCAGAAAAATTATCTTTTAGAGGAATATCCAGATTATTTCCTAGTACCAACTCTAATTTTTCTGATTGTACAAAATTCTTTGCAAAATCTAAAGATTGTCTACTTAAATCTACTCCTATCAGTTTGTTTGCGAATTTTGAGGAGTAAACTAAATTTCTGCCACATCCACAACCTACATCTGTTATGATTTTTCCTTCAGACTTTTCTATTACCTTTTTCAAATTAGGATTCATATTAGCTAGAATCTCTTCTTTTGAAGAATACCCATATTCGAATGGAGTGCTATCATAAAATGTTTTTTCCATTACCTTTCAACAATTATATTTTCCATTACCAACATATCCATCTTTGTTCTAAGAAAACAATCTAAAGCCTCTTCTGGTTTATTTACAATTGGTTCATTTTCATTAAAGGAAGTGTTTAAAAGAATAGGAACACCTGATTTCCTCTGAAATTCAGAAATTAATCTATAGTATCTAGGAGATATGTTTTTATTCACTGATTGCAATCTTCCCGTTCCATCCACATGAGTTACTGCAGGTATTTCAGAATGTTTCTCTTTCTTGATGTCGTAAACTTTTTCCATAAATGGCACTTCATCATTCTGAACAAAATATTCTTTTACATACTCTTCTAGAATTGAAGGAGCAAAAGGCCTAAAACTTTCTCTTCTTTTTATCTTTTCATTAAGTAAATCCTTAGCGTCTTTTCTTCTTGGATCTACTAATATAGATCTATGACCTAAAGCTCTTGGTCCAAACTCTGATCTTCCTTGAAACCAACCTATAACACCTCCATCTATTAATTTTTCTGACACTCTTTCAAACAAATCATCATCCTCTACTTTTTCATATTTAACCCCCTCTTTTTCCAAACAAGTAATAATTTCTTTTTCTGTAGATTTCCTCCCGAAAAATGCTGTTTTTATTTCTGGCATTCTTTCCTTTTCCAAAATATGGTTATACAAATACAAAGCAGAACCAATTGAAGTTCCTGCATCATGTCCTGCAGAAGGGACATACATATTTTTGAAAGGAGTATTGGCTAATATTTTTCCATTTGCAACAGAATTCTGAGCAACTCCACCAGTAATACAGAGATTATCTAATCCAGTTCTTTCGTGAAGTTTAGTAAGAATATGAAAAATTATACCCTCAGTAAACCTCTGTACAGAAGTAGCTAAATCAATATGAAACTGTTCTAAAGTATCTCCATTATTTCTAGATTTCCAGAATAACTTTTCCCAATCTTTTGTGAAAAGGGCATCAATAGTAGGTTCTCCATCCTCCCAATCCATTGCAACTCCTTCTTTAAAGTGTTTAAAGTATTTCTTATTTAGCTTAAAGAATCCTTCATCTGTTTTCTCCACAATTTCTGAAAGTTCCTTTAAATATTTCGCTTCCCCATAAGGAGCTAGTCCCATTACCTTATACTCATCTCCATAGTTAGGGAATCCTAAAAATTGAGTTACTGTAGTATAGAAAACTCCTATTGAATGAGGGTAATTTACACTTTCTAAAACCTCTATTTTATTATCTGTACCTACTGAAGTCATGGTAGAAGTAAAATCTCCAAAACCATCAATAGAGAGTACTGCAGATTTCTTAAATTTAGACGCAAAGAAAGAAGAAGCAATATGGCTTCTATGGTGTTCAATATTATGTAGTTCTGCTTTAATATCAGATTCTTCTACATTAAACAAGTTAGATAATTCTGATTTTATAGACCCAACTTTTTTAGAGTTCAATAACCTATCAAAAATAGATTTTAATCCTACTCTATTCTTAAGGGTATGGATGATTTTTTTAGAGAAATTTGCTTTAGGATCTCTAGAAATAGTAATGTAATCTAAATCTAAAACGGATATCCCGGCATCTTCTAAACAAAATTTAATTGCTTCAGATGGAAATCCTGCCCAATGTTTTATTCTCCTGAATCGTTCTTCTTCAGTAGCACAAACAACAACACCATCTTTTAATAAGCAAGCTGAGGAATCTCCATGAAAGGCATTTATTCCTAAAATATACATTATTTTTTCGTTATAAGGTTTAAGAATTTTTCAGAAACTATCTCCCAATCAAAATTGTTTTTTACATAATCTTTACAGTTTTCACTTGTAAAATTACTTAATCTAATTTGGTTTAAGGCTCTAAAAAAATCTTCTTTTCGGTTTTCAGCAAATATACCACAATTATTTTTGTTTAAGTCTTTCCAAGCAGTTTTGTCAGAAACCAAAACAGGAAGTCCACAAGCAAGAGCTTCTGCAACTACTATTCCAAAACTTTCGAACTCAGAACAAAGTGCAAATACAGAACTATTTGAAAGCAGCTCCTTTTTCTGGTTAAAATCTACCAATCCGATTAAAAAAACTGAATCAGATAAACCTAAACTTTCAATCTGATTTAATAACTCATTCTCCACTCCATCATCTGCACCTGCAATTATAAGTTTTGAAAAGGGACTTTCTTTTACATACATAGAAAAAGAATCAATTAACACATCAAAACCTTTTATTTTATTCAATCTACCCATAGAAAATACAACTTCTGACACTTCTTCAAATTCCTGATCTGTATATTTTTTCACCAAACTTTTACTATCTGTTTTTTCTGAATTCTGAAAAGAATTAAAATCAATTCCATCAGAAATTATATTCACATTTGCATTTGGGAAACACTTTAAAATATCTTCCTTTTCTAAATAGGAAGAAGCTTGCCAATTTATTCTGTTTGCATATGGTTTTATAATAATAGAAATCCATAGTTTTTTCCATAAAATTTTATCATTTGACAATGTAAAACTAGAAAAACTACCTCTAGGACAAAGAACTGTTTTCCTACCTAAAATCCAAGAAAATAATAAGGAAATAGCTACCGTATAATGAAATAAATATTGAATATAAACAACATCCGATTTCTTAATATCGGAGTAAATATTTAATAAAAATGAAAGAGATAAAAGGTTAACAATTTGTTCATGATAATATCGAACAAAAACATTTTCAGCTTGTTTTATATGATTTTTAACATCTACATTTTCCAATTTTTTATTTCCATTAGCATTTGTAGTTGAAACATAAACCTCTATTCCTTTCTCTCCTATTTTTTTGGATAAATCCCAAGTTGCAGAAATTGGACCACCATAAAAAATAGCGGGATAAAAAGAAGAAGAAACTAGGCAAACTCTCATCTTGAAAAATGTTTGTTAGTATACCAATTATTTAAAAAATGATCTCCACCTTTTAATATAGAAAGAAATTCTTTTTCAGAAGAAAACTGAACTAAACTCCTTCTTTTTACTGTAGGAAAAACTTCATTATAATAATTTCCCGGAAGAGAAGAATACTGTCTTGCATATCCCACTTTAGTAGCAATATCTACAACTTTTTTACTAAATAACCCTTTCGGAAAACAAATTGAATTAATATCGGTTCCGCAAATTTCTTCCAATATTTGTTTTGAATTACTTAATTCATTTTCTAATATTTTAGAAGACAATAAAGGTAAATCAGAATGAGTAAGAGTGTGAGATTGAATGGTTATCATAGGATTATTATTCAACTCTTTAAGTTGTTCTTTCGTAATAAAATTTTTACTTCCTAAATAAGAGGGAACTATAAAGATTGTAATTGGTATTTTAAGTCTGTTTATTATTTCTATATTCTCATAAACTCCCTTAAATCCGTCATCAAAGGAAATTAATATCTGTTCTTCTTCTTTTGTAATTTCGGACACTATTTCAAAACCATTTTCTCTGATAATATTAATATGTTTCTCAAATAATACTGAAGGAGTAGACATGTCTGTAAAACAACTGTCAGAATGAATGTCATGATAAAAAATACATTTACTTTTTCTGGAATTTTTAATCATTCCAAAAATATAAACTAAACTATTTTTTATTTTAGTCGCTATAGCCATTCTTTTACCTTTTTAAAAGATTCAAATAAGTTATCTTCATACAAATTATAATTCCACTCCTTTTTCATTAATCGTTCTGCATTCTCAGAAAACTGTTTACATAAATTAGGATTATTGTATAATTCTAACATTTTACACTCCATTTCTTCCCAACTATCAATTACAAAACCTGTTTCTTTCCCATGAATTAAATCATGAACAGAACCTACCTCCTTATGTGCAATAATAGGGAGTGCAGCTGACATAGCCTCATTTACAACTAATCCCCAGGCTTCTACTGAAGAAGGGAAAACAAATACAGAGGAGTTATGATACAAATTAATTAGATCCTCTCCGAAAACACTCCCTTTAAATAAGATTTTATCATGAGAATACTTTTTCTTATATCTATCTAAATTATTCCCTCCACCCACAATAATAAGTTCTGCATTTTTATTAGAGAAAAAGGTAATGAATCTCTCGCAAAGTAAATCAACATTTTTGGTGTCAATAAGTCTTCCTACAAATAAAAATGTGAATTTTTCTGGAAATGTTTTTTTATCATGATAATACTTTTGATTATCAATCGTCATTGGCATTAAAAATATTCTCTCCTCCTTCATTCCATAATGACGGAATAAGTTTTTATGAGTCTTAGTTCCTCCTGCAAAACCTAAAACATATTTATTTCTAAAAATAATATTTAAATAGATTCTCTTTATAATTCGTTTTAAGACATTTTTTGGAATCTTTAATTGCGTGTCTGATTCACTAGCAATATATCTTTTTTTTACAGAAAAAAAATTAAAAATGAAAGTTAAGATAAAAGGATAATTATTATATCCGTTTATAATTATAAAAGTATGATTTTTCCATATATTGAAAACAAATAAAAATTTACTAAAAAGTGGTTTTTTAGATAAAAATTCTTGACCACCTACGGAAATAGTTGATTTTGCTTCCGACTTGTTTTTTATAAAAACATAAGGAATATCCAATTTAGAGTAGATGTTCTTTATCAAATCTAAAGTGTAAGAAGCCGGTTCGACAAAATAGGTGAATACTTTCATTTTATTATTTTATTATAAAGATATTTAAGTATTTTAAATACTCTTTCCTCAATATTAAACTTGTATTCTTGCCATTTAGATGTAAATATATTAATAGAATACAACTCTAATACTTCTGGTAAGAAATTTCTCAATTTATAATTATATCCGCCTCTTCCGAAATTTATAATTACTGAACTTTCTGATGACAAAGAAGTAATAACAGAAATATAATTATACAAATTAACCATTTTTGAATCATCATACATATCAATCCAAATTAAATATTGCCTTGAATCTTTCATTAAGAATGAAATAGCATGTATTCTATCTGACGTTTTTACAATACTTAATATTATTTTATTATCCTTAAATAATTTTTCTATAATTTTCAATTGAGACAAACATAAAAACCGTTTATCTCTTAATCCTAAAGAAATCATTTTTTCTCTTAAAAAATTAATTTCAGAAATAGGAAAATCAGAATTATTAGCATTAATCATATGATGTGTTTTTTCCTTATTTATTTTTAAAATCCTTCTAAATTCAGTTTTTTGTTTTGATTTATAATTTAAAATATTATCAGGGAAAAATCCTTTTTCTAACTCTAATACAGAATATTCTGCAAAAGAATTATAGTTAAAATCAGATTTCAAATTTATTAATGTATTTGTATCTGACCTCAAATTTATAAGTTGAATATGCTTTATAGGGAATTGTAATTTCAATTTATTTATAATCTCATCAATATCAATATCTATACTCGACAAATAATCACAAAAATCTGAATGTACATCATTAATAAATCTTAATTTTAATTGTTTATCAATATAAAAAGGAAATATCGCTTTTATATCACAACCTATATAGATAACAACTATTGAAAGAATATTCTTTAATTTACCTAGATCTTCTTCCCATGAAGAATAATTAAATTTGAAAGATTGGAAAATAGAATATTTTTTTTCTTTTAAGAAAAGTAAATTCCAATCATTTTCAAGGTTTTTGAAATCTTTTATATTAGTTATTACCTTAAATTGCATGTTCATTCCTAAATTTAGAGTAGGATAAATAAGATAATGAAAACCAAAATAAAATAGTATGAAACTCATTTATTCCTGTCAACAGACTTTCAAAATTCGCTGCAAGTAGGGTGTAAATAATAATAAATAAATAAATGTTTTTTAGATCTTCCATGGATCTAAAATAATTTATAAGCTGTATACTTTTTCTGAATATAATCATAATAATAATACCTCCGAAAATAATTCCATACTGAATTAAAATAGATAAATATCCATTATGAGAACCTAAAAAAAGACCTTCTAATTCCTCTGGGGTTTCTATGTTTTCTGGCATTCCTGAATATTCATATAAACCATATCCGGTAAATAACTCCTTTTTCAAGGTCTCTAATGCAAAATAAAATTGATCTGTTCTATCATTAAATAAACCTTGAGAAGATATCCTGTTTAAACTAGTATCTAAGTTAGTATTTGAAATAAGAACAACAAAACCAATACCCATAATGGAATAAAAGATATTCCGAAAAGAAAAACCAAATTTCAATATAAAAGATAACACAATTGCAATCAGAACCCCTCTAGAACCAGTTGACAAAACAACTAATAATAATAAGAACATTAAAAACTTTTCAAAACCTGTTTTTTCTTCTTTTAAGAAAAGAAAAGCAAAAGCAATTACAGATATTGAAGCTAACATATTTGGGTTCCATATTATACCATCATATCTACCTGAAAAAATAAAAGGATCAATAAATAAGCCTATAATAACTACAAGAGCAATTACATTAATTAAATGAACAGGAAATCTAGTTTTAAAGTAATTAAAGTTATAATAAACTGAAAGACTAATTAATGAAAAACTAACAAACCGGGCCATCAAGTATTCTAAAGATTCTTGATTAAAATAAATATCAAAAAATAATAAATATACAAAATTTATCAAATTAATAATTAATAAAAACAAAAATGACTTATGAAATATAACCTCCTTAAATTGAAAAGGGTTAATTAATAAAAAAACTAATCCTCCTCCCATTAACATATAAAAAATTAAAGGAGCAATAGTGTCCTTTGTAATATCTATAGAATACAAAATAGTATTAAATAAAAGTAAAACAAACCATATTTACAAAACCATTTTATCATTTTATTTCTTTAATAATTTTAATAATCCTAAAATAAAAAACGGAGAAATATACTATATAAAAAATAATTGGAATCACAATAAAATGATACCAGTCAAAGATATATTCTTGCCATATAGAAAAATATAAAAGAGGAACGCTTATTACAACCAAAAGTAGTAAATCTCCACTAAAAGGAGAGATATTTATTTCTCTTTTTATATGAAATAACTGCATAATATTTACAAATAACATAAACACTATAAACAAACTTACAATTGCTTTTAGTTCATATTCCTTAACAAAAACAGAAGCTAATACTATAATTAAGACTGCTTTAATTGTTTGTAATACTAATTCTTTCTTTTCTAAACCTGCCATAACCATAAAGGTTCCTGAATTACCCGCCAACAGTGATATTATACGAGCAATCATAATCACAATAAGGTAAGGTTTATACACTATTAGATCTCCTGAATCAGAAAAGAAACTTAAAATTTCATCCGCAAAAAAGATAATCAAAATTGCAAAAGGAATTGTAATTAAATTGATAATAAAAGTAGTCCTTTTGTATAAAATATTTAATTCTGAGAAATTATTTTCCGAATACAACTTAGAAATAACTGGAGCAAATATCTTTCGTAAATTTTTATTCAGAAATAATGATAAAGCTGTAATGGTAAGTAAAATGCTATATACTCCCATTTTATCTGGAGGCAACATTATTCCTAAAATAAAACTTAAAGATTGTCCAGAAAAAAACAAGATAATGGAATGAGCATAAATCTTTTTAGCATAACTTAAAACATTCTTGTCTATTGGAATAGTGTTATCTGTATCTACTCCAAACAACTTCATCTCCTTTTTATGAAATAAATAGAACATCAATAAGAGGGTTATTAATTGTGTGAAAATCTCTATTGCTACAAAATATATTATATTACCGGTAAATTGAAAAATAATAAATGTAAGTAAGGCTCTTAGAGGAACACTTATAAAAGTTCCGTACAGAATAATTTCCTTTATTTTTAATACCGAACGATATAAAGAGGTTATAATTCCCATAAAAATAGAGATTGGAGCATGAATTGAAATAATTAAAAGAAGATAAGAGAACTTATCTGTATTCATATAAACATACTCATCTAAAAGAGGAGTAATGAAATACATGCTACATAGAAAAATAGCCGACATACAAAATGATAACCTTAATATTTTCTGAACAAGAGAAGAAGCCTTATCCCTTGATTTCTCCATGAATCCTGGAAAGAATTTAAGAATAATAAAAGGAATACCTAAAGAAAGAATGGTATCTGAAAACATAGCAAATGTATGTGCTGTTGCATACCTCCCCCATTCTATTGTACCAACTTCTCTAATTACATATGTTTTTACAAAAAAACCAATAGCAAATGCAAATACCGAACCTAGTATTCCCCAATTTGCTTGTCTTATAATTAGTTTTAACATCTGTAATCTAATAATTCAAAGTCATCTTTATAAATGTTTTTTACTTTCTGAACCATTTCGGTTGTATATACAGTAAAAGAGTCATTTTCTTTCTCATTTTTGTTAAAATGTGGTAAAATAATTTGTTTGTTTATCTTCTTGGATATAATCTTTACATGATCTTCTAAATTCTCAAACCTACCAATATAGTCAACTAAAATTTTCCCTTTATAATCACAAATGTATTCATGTTGTGGTTTTAAGTGAGTTATTTCTTGAATTAAATTTGAGTTTAATCCGTTTATCACAAAATCTTCAAAATCTTTAAATTTAGATAAATATTTATTAAAAGCTATCTCATCATGTTTGTTCATTCCCCCTTTTTCTAAAAACTTATAAGTAGAATAAAGTCTATCTAGCGGATTTCTGATAAATGAAAAAGTAAAATAAACATCATCCTTCATATTTAAAGCCACTTTATTAAAGTAAAAAGATCTATGACTCTCTAATGAAACATCTCCATAAATAGCTTTTAAAATAGAAACTCCTGCTGTTTTAGGAATATGAATAAATACAGTTTTAGATTGATAAAAAGCGTGTAATAAAGTTCCTTCTAAATTTACTTTATATTTTTGAGATTTCGCAAACCTCCATGTCTTATATTTATTGTATAAATATTTAATCATTGAACAAATCTTGTTTCAAAAAGTGAGACATTGTGTTTTTAATATCATATTGACTATCAAATTCAAAATTAGTTTTATTCTTCTTAAAATAAGCTATCTTCTGAGACAGATTAAAAAAGTCTGACTTGACAATTTCTGATTTTTCTTTATATACTTTTGGTATTATCTCGGATATTCCTTGATTTTCTACCGATATAAAAGGAGTATTTGTTGCCCAAGACTCTAAATATACACATCCTAAGGCTTCATAATATGAAGGGAGTACAAACAAGTCTATCTCATTATACCAATCGTTTAACTTCTCGTGTTTTATTTCCTCTTCAAAAACAATAGAATCATTTAAGTTATTCTTTAAAACATAACTCTTACAACTTTCTAATGTTGGTCCTGATCCAATCAATCTTAATAGAATTCTAGTTCCCTTTTTCTCAAGTTGTTCCACCGCTTTAATTAAAGTAATCTGGTCTTTAATTTTCCAGAAATTCGCTACACATCCAATAGTAAACACATCTCCTTTTTTCTTTTCTATAGGATAAAACTTTGAAGTATCTACACCATTATAAAGTACAAATTCTGATTTAGGGTTATAGTCGTTAAATTCTTTTAATTCATCTAAAACTAACCTAGAAACTCCAATACTTAAATCTGCTTTATTTAATTGTTTTATAGAGTTTTTAATTAGATATTTTCTTTGATTTTTTTTAATAAAATTACTTCTACCATTCTGAAGTTGAAGAACATCCAAACCGTGATGTTGAACAATCCTTTTACAAATCAAATCATCCACAAGATAAGAAGCTGGATAAGTTACATGAGAATGAGAATATTTTACATTTTCAATTCCTTTTTTAATTAAGAAATTTAAGAACCTCATTCTATTAATTTCATTAAACAACCCAGGGAAAATAAAGAATGGAAAATCAAATGTTTTGAATACACTTACCTTAAAACTATTAAATTCATAATCTTTTTCTGAAGAAAATAAAGACACAGTTTTAACAATTCTGACATCAAATTCAGTTTGCTTTCTAATCTCATTTACTTGATCAAAAATATAACTTCCAACAAATGAATTATTTGAAGGGAAAAATGGTGTAATCACTAAATATGTATGCTTATTCTTCAATTAAACTTGGGTATAATTTTTCAAATTCAGGGAACTTATTTAACACAAATAATATTGTTTCTTTTTTAAGTTCACTATTAAACTGACCTTCTACTCCACTTCTAGTGAATTCACCTTTAAACTTTCCATTTTTGGGTCCATTTCCGTATTTCTGATTTTTTTCTTTCCCCATCTTTTTTACTTTATCAAATGATGAGAATTCAACAGATTTTTTAATTAAATTGTTATTTAAATTCCATCCTAAAAAATTTACAGTTTTAGTAAGCTCTTTTTCTGCATCATTTTTTAAATCCGAATAATTTATAGCAATATCCGAATTCTCTACTGAAATTCTGAAATACTTTATCCAAAAATCAATTTTATAAGAAACATAAAAATCAATATCAATCAACTTTTCTCTTAAATTTTTCGGATCATCAGAAAATGGAATTTCTCTG
>Ga0206679_10001531_pt1 | contig 18992 bp, 21 predicted proteins | sample M110012015metaG_FD_155464 | JGI IMG/M metagenome (GOLD analysis project Ga0206679, IMG submission 155464) | Ammonia-oxidizing marine archaeal communities from Monterey Bay, California, United States - M1 100m 12015 | ecosystem: Environmental > Aquatic > Marine > Intertidal zone | place: USA... | reverse complement strand
CCCCCGCGCTTGTCGAATCGGCCGAAAAAGTTCACCACTACACAGCGAAGGAGGCCCTAGCAACGCAGGCATTCTGGATCACAACTTCGGTGATGGTGGTGTCTTCGGCTTTGCTTACTGGTGTGACGTTCCACCACTTCGCGCTAATGGAAGCGGCAGGCTTGACAACCGCTCAAGCAGCTACCGTTTTTATTCCTCAAATGGTTGGGACCGTAGCCGCAGGGTTCGTCTGGGCGGGGCTTTCGGACCGAATGTCTCCGAAGGTCTTGCTTGTCTCCTGTCAAGCTTCGCTCGTCGCCGCGCACCTTGCGTACGCGGGGGCTCAACCCGGGATTGGGGCAGCGATTTATTCGCTTCTTCTCGGAGTGAACGGCGGGTCGATCCGCGCTCTTGTATCGGTTCTTTACCCAAAATGGTTCGGCACCCAGCACATCGGCGCAATCCGGGGAGTCGCAACGGCATTTGGTGTCGGTGCGTCAGCTATCGGTCCCCTCGTCATCGCAGGAGGTTTCCTGATCACGGGAAATTATGTTCAACTCAATTACATCCTGGCCACTATTCCTGCAGCGGCTATGGTCGCCGCCCTGTTTCTAAGACCGCCACAAAAAGTTAGGTCAAAGACGGCACTTCCGGAAACCGACGTTCGGTAACGTCTTTTCGCGTGCTTACTGCAACCGCTCTCACCAAGACACACGGCGCTAGACACCTTTTTCGCGACGTCAGCATTCAATTGTCGTCTGGTCGACGGATAGCGCTGGTCGGCGCCAATGGTGTCGGCAAAACTACCTTGATCGAAATTCTTCTCGGAACGCAGGACCCCGACGCCGGGAATGTTCATCGCCCAACGAACCTCTCAATTGGCTATTTACCGCAGGAGCTCGAAGACGAGTTGAAAGGAAGCGTTCTAGAGGTAACTCTTCAGGGAGCAGCTCAAATCGTTGGTCTCCAACAACGTCTTCTAGAACTACAGGACCAACTCACCGGAGTTGAAGGTCCTAACCAAAATCAGTTGCTGAGCGAATACGGCGAAACTCAGAGCCAATTCGAACAGCTCGGTGGGTACGCGATCGAGTCGGAAGCCCAACGAGTGCTGGCAGGATTGGGTTTCGATCCAGAATCGGTTCGTCGCGATGTTTTTGAACTATCCGGCGGCTGGCGGATGCGTGTCGCTCTAGCCAAACTTCTCCTTGCTCAACCCGACGTTTTGATCCTTGACGAACCTACGAATCATCTTGACGTCGATTCAGTTGCATGGCTTGAAGAGCAACTTTCAGTCTGGTCAGGCTGCATTCTTTTCGTCAGCCACGACCGAGACTTCATTGACTGCGTGGCGAATCGAGTCATCGAGCTTGACGGTCATTCAAGCCATGAGTACGTCGGTGGGTTTTCTGAGTTCGTGGTGAGCAGGGAGACTCGACTCGCTCAACTAGAGGCCGCGGCCGCACACCAAAACCGAAAGTTAGCTGACACTGAACGCTTCATCGAACGTTTCCGTTACAAGGCAAGTAAAGCGAGACAGGTCCAGAGCCGCGTAAAGGCCATTGAGCGCACCGACCGCATTCGGGTTCCGGATTCAAGGGAGTTGCAGGCGAAGTTTGAGTTCCCGCTGCCGCGAAGGTCTTCGCGGGTGGTCGTTGAGCTCGAAAACGCAACCGCAGGGTATGACGACCAAACAGTGCTAAGTGACGTCTCAATCGTCATCGAAAGAGGAAGAAAGGTCGCGCTCGTTGGTCCAAACGGGGCAGGAAAGACAACCCTCTTGCGGTTGTTGTTGGGGGAACTCGAAGCAACGCAAGGAAAGGCTCGTCTCGGCAACAAAGTCGACTACGCGCGATTCGCCCAACATCTCACCGAAGTCTTCGATGCGCGTCGAACAGTCCTTCAAGAGTTCAAAGCATCGATTGGCGATCCGGGTGAGAGAAACCTGCGAACAGTTCTGGGAGGGTTTGGCTTTCGAGGTGAGCAAGTCGACCAGAAAATCGCTGATTTGTCAGGTGGTGAGCGCACCAGGCTGGCGCTAGCAATCACGATGGCTAACCCGGTGAACCTTTTGATTCTCGACGAACCAACAAACCATCTTGACCTTCCAAGTTGCGACCGTCTTGAAGACGCATTGAACGCCTACCCGGGAACCCTCATCCTCGTCACACATGACCGGCATCTAATCCGCAACGTCGCCGACGCCTTAATAGTCGTCCGTAACGGAACAGCGACTTGGCACGAGGGAGTCGACGAAGGCCTTCTGCGGCCAGTGCCCATGGTTGTTGAAGCTGGACGCGAATCGGCGACTTCCACAAATCAACACAATGAAGCGCGCGAAGATCGGAAAAATGAGGCACGTCGCCGAAACAAGATGCACGAAGCAACCAAAGGCTTGCGAGGTGAACTCAGTCGGGCGGAGCGTTCCTGGGAAAAAGCCGAAGAGGAACTCGCCCAACTTCAAAACCAACTTGGTGATAGCTCAACCTACGAAGACCCAGAACTGGTGAGAGCCCTCGGTAAGCGACATGAGGAGTTAAAAGATAACGCGGCTGGCTTGATGGAAATGTACGAAACGATTCAACGCCGACTGGTCAGAAAAGAAGCAGAGTTCGATTAAGTCTCACAGGCAGCTGTTTTTTGGCGCTGCGATAGCCACGTGTTCAACAGTCACTTGATCATCGAGAGTGACCAGTGCCGCCGTACCATTTCCCGGGTAACCCATGGGCGCTCCGGGATACCACGCAACAACCTCGCCGTGACTGGCGTCCGTGGTGACATGCCAGTGCCCTAGTGCAACGTAGTCAGCCTCGGTGGCAGAGATTTCCTCGTGCGTAATTGGTGAAGATCGGTGGGCATCATCTGCTGTGAGATTTAAATGGCCGTGAGCTGCCACTACAAACCACTGAGTGTTGGGACGCGGCGGCACTTCCGCGAGAGGTCGATATTGAGGTTCGTGATCTGCCATTGCTCGCCCCCACACAGTCACGCGACCGGAGGCAAGTACCAACGATGAGCCGTCGAGGCGGTCTAGGAGTTTGACACCCGTTCGTTCGACGTCAGTTCGGCATCGTTCCCAAAGCGACGTTGTGTCATGCACGTCATGATTCCCTGGTAGGACGATGACTGGAACGCCCGGCGCGGTCAGAAGTTCAAGAGTTCGAACAATCGCTGCGTCTGGAAGACGAGCGTGGTCGAACAAGTCCCCGGCGACTATCAATACATCTGCTCGGTGTTCAATGACCGCGGCAGCTAACGCATGGGCCGGGCATTGGCAGATTTCTCGGTGGGAATCACCCGGGCCCTCTGTATGTCCTATGTGCACGTCGGAGGTATGGAGCATTCGCACCCTGTTGGTCTCCGCTCTAGCATCGTTACCCATGGTTCGAAAGATTGCCACTAACCGGACCGTCGAGCGAGACGAATTGGTGTCATTTGTCCGACTGCGGCACCACGGGGTGCTCTCAACCACAAGAATTAACGGTCGCCCCCAGATGTCTTTGGTGACTATGGGCTTGGATACTCAGGGGCGCGTCGTGGTGGCGACCTACCCCGAGCGGGTCAAAACTCTGAACGCTCGTCGTAACCCGTCAGCGTCTCTGCTCGTGATGGGCGACGAATTTAATAGCGAATGGGTACAGGTCGATGGGACTCTTGAAGTACTTGATCTGCCTGAAGCTATTGAACCTCTGTGTGAGTACTTTCGAGCCATCAGTGGAGAACATCCTCACTGGGCGGAATATCGGGAGGCAATGATCGAACAAGGAAAGTCGTTGCTTCGACTCTCCATAGAAACTTGGGGGCCAATTTCCCAGGGAGGATTTCCCGAACGTCTCGCAAACTGATGTTTTCCGACCTGCAAACACAAGTTTGTTCTTCAATTCCATGTCAACGAAGTCACAGCGAATAGCTTCTTTGTCGTGCGAATTTTATTAACGAATGACGACGGCATCGAGAGCGAAGGGCTTCACGTGCTCGCTCGTTCGATGCGAGAGCACGGCGAGGTCTTCGTGGTGGCTCCTGATAGCGAATTTTCGGGCGCTGGCGCCGCTATCGGGCCTGTTCATCTGAGTGAGCCACAGGTGCGCGAAGCAACAATTGACGGGATCGATACTGCATGGGCCGTTTCTGGACCTCCGGCCTTGTGTGTGATGTTCGCACGTCTTGGCGCGTTTGGACCCGTGGATCTCGTTGTGTCCGGCATCAATCCCGGCGCGAACGTCGGTCGCTCGGTCTATCACTCTGGCACGGTAGGTGCAGCGTTAACTGCCCGCCATACCGCGATTCCTAGTTTGGCAGTGAGCCAACACATGACCGGATTCGGTGATGCAGATCAATCTTGGGATGATTTGATCGGAGATCAAAAATGGCATGTTGCGGCCAAAGTTGCTAGTTCGGTCATCGAAGGCATGTTGCGAGACGACGTCGGCGACAGCCCAGTAATTAATCTCAATGTCCCCAATCTTGAACTCAATCAGATCCGAGGGTGGCGATTCACAGAACTTGGTCCCGAGCCGCCCCGAGCAATGAACCGAGTCGAGTTGCAGCCAGTTGTTGACGAAGCCGGGGCGTTCAACGTCTCTATGTCCTGGGGCGACGAAACCACTCAGACCCCAGAGTTCGACGCTGGCGCCCTTATGAACGATGAAATTTCGATCAGTTACTTGTCGCGCATCGTTGCTCTCGAACCTCCGAAAGACTCAAGTCTCGGCTCTGCGCTTACGGATCTCTTAAAGAGTTCGTGACTGATTTCGACGCTCTCCATCGGTTCTCAATCAAGAGCGCTGCACGATCCATTCAACAATCAGATCTGCTGCTTCACCTCGGGCGTCCTCACGTTCACGAAGGTAGTGATCGCCTTCGATCGTGTGGAGCGTCACGTCCTCGGAACCAAGAGCATCAACAATGGCGCGAGTGTCACTTGGGAATACACCGGTGTCCGCGTCAGCATCGATGACAAGCACCGGAACGTTGATTCGGGCGAGATGTGGGGCTGCGTTGCATTGCGAATCACTCAGGCTCCACATCGAAAGCCAGGTACGCAAAGAACTCACAGTCCCTACGCCGTAAATTCCGTAATTTGCTCGCCGAGGGTCGCCTAGATAACAACTTGGAACTTGTCTTTGGCTTGGGTCGATCGATCCGTCAATCATTCGTAAATCAGCCCAAAGGCGCGGGGTGGTAAAAAGTCTGTCGTAGTGCCCGGCAGCAACGACGCGATCGATTTCATTACGCGCCCAGTCGGTGATGCGATGATTGCGACGTATTTGCGCATCTCGATATTTTTCAATGAACTTCTGGGTGAATGGAACTTCCCGGTCGTCTGCAAACGGGTTCAGATCGGGGATGACACTGAGAGGGTCAGATTCTTCTTTGACTGAGGCGTCCATCCAATTAGTCAAAACTTCCGGTCGTCCTGGGTGGGCTGCGACCGAAATGTACAGATCCGCGCTAGGAATCTCGAGAGCTGAGGGAACAATCGATGTTCGACCATATTCCGCAGTCAGATTGGGTTCAATCGCCTGAGATTGGTAGGCAGCCATTAGCGATCCGCCACCGGAGTTGCCAAGTAAAACAACCGTGTCTACACCGGCTTTTTGTCTAAGCCAATTGATCCCTACTGCGATTTCGGCGATGGCGTGGTCAAGTAAAAAGTAGGGTTCAGCACCTCTGAACCGCGTATTCCAACCCAAGAATCCGATACCGCGAGTTGCACACAGGTCCGCAAGATAATGTTCGCTGAAGTCAATGTTGTAGTGGGTAGCAATGATTGCGACGGTCGGTCGAGTGCCTCGAGGTCGATAGTAAACACCCTGGCAGGGATGACCACCAGCGCCAGCGCGCCCCACAATCGGAGACGCCAATCCAACGAACTCGCGTTCCACTGACACGTTCAGGCGCTTTCCCCGATCGGGGCAGCAAGGACCCGAGCGGCTTCCTCTTGGTCTCGAGGCATCCCCGGAGTGTCGCGGCAAAGCTCTACCAAAACTTGATTGGGGTCAAGGTAGTAGAGGGAATAACACCAACCATGGTCAATTTCCATGGTGGGCTCAATATCTTCCGAAGCCATACGAGCTCGAATGCTTTCTTGCATTTCGCCGGTCGCTGCAAAAGCAGCGTGGTTAACAAACACTGGTACACCCAAAGTTTCATTGACGTCGGTAGCCCAATCCGGTCGTTCGCCAATGTTTTCGAACGCAAAAAAAGCGATGCATTGGCCATTGCCCGTGTCGAAAAAGATGTGCTTAATCCAACCATCTTCTCGATCGTGAAACTCCGTGTTTACTAGTGGGAACCCGAAAAGGTCTTCATAAAAGTGGCGAGTAGCTTCGAGGTCTTTTGTCGAGTAAGCGACGTGGTGGAAAGCCAAAGGGTCCTTCAATCAACCGGTTGTTATTTCAGTCTCGCGGACGCGGGAAGCCTGTACGACCGCGATAGCAACAATCACAGCCAACCCAATAGAAACGAGCATCGCCCAGTGCGCAAGATCGTGGAAGCTCCGCTCTTCAACGGCAAGGCCGGATGAGATTCCTGCGAGCGCCCCCATAGCGGTCATCATGACATCGGCAGTCGCTTGACTTGCGACGCGATCCTGCGGAGCGAAAGCCGATGTAAGTAATGCGGCGCCGGCGACTACCGAACAACACCAACCCACTCCAATTAATAAGAGACCAACGATGTGTCCGGTCGCGTGTTCGGCATCGGTATGTGAGGCTATTTCGGCTCCGATCGCAGAGATGATCGCGCCGGCCCCAACGACTAACGGACCTCCGATGCGATCCGTAATCCTCCCGATCAACGGCGACAGGGCGTACATACCGACTATGTGGAGAGAAATCGTTAGGCCGATCACTGTGGTGGCTTGGCCCCCGTCGCGCATATGAAGAGGAGCCACTGTCATGGTTCCGACCATTACTCCCTGCGACAGCATCATCCCTATGACGGCTAGACGGGCCATCGGATGGGCGATGACTGCTTTAAAAGCGGCAAACGAAGGAGCCTGCACCCGCCCATGTTCATTCCCCACCGCTACCTGCAGAGGGTCCGGTCGAAGTCGCGTATGGATAGTGGCAGAAGCAACTAGGAACAAAACCGCGGCTAGCACGTACGAGGGAGCGAAGCGGGCAGCGCCGTTATCGCCCCCAATGATTGAACTCAATCCGAGTCCAAGAGTTGGGCCTAAGACCGTACCCAACGTTGTGGCCCACATGACCAAGCTGATGCTTCTAGCCCTATTGGCGTCAGTCGCTAGGTCTGCTCCTGCGTAGCGCGCAGCCAGGTTGCCTGCTTGGCCGCACCCGATCAGCAACATGCCCAGGATTAGTAACGGGTAGACCGAAAAAACGGCCGCACTTAAACCGAGTAAGGCGCCGGCCGAGCCAATCGCATACGCGACGCTAAGACCTACGCGTCTTCCTCGTCGGGCCATTAGTAACCCGAGCGGAAGACCTGCTAGAGAACCTCCGGTGCTTAGACACACCGCCGCCAATGCACCTTTGGTTTCGCTGCCCGTGATTTCAAGTCCCAAAAGGGCGCACGCAGAAAAGCCAGCCGCCATCGCTAATCCGGCAGGCACAACTCCGCTCTGTAGAACGCGTATCGTTTGGCGTTGCACTCCGGCAACATCATCGAGGGTCTCGGTCAACTGCCGCTCGATTCTTGAGCGATGGCTTTCGCCCATCGGTAGTCCGGTTTACCGGCTGGGCTCCGTTGGATATTTTCGACCTGTAGAACCGCTTTCGGTCTTTTGTATTGAGCAATCTTTGTGCCGCAGTGTTCGATGATTTCTGATTCTCTAAGCCGAGCTCCATCTACCAGTTGAACGATAGCCACGACCTCATTCCCCCAGCGTTCACTCGGACGCCCACACACGACCACGTCATAAACGTCGGAATGCAATTTCACGGCATTCTCGACCTCTTCCGCGAAAATTTTCTCGCCCCCAGAGTTAATGGTCGCTGAATCCCGACCTAAAACATGGATTCGTCCACCTGCAAGACGTCGAGCGCGGTCCCCAGGAATCGAATGGCGAGCGTCATCAATCACCGGAAAAGTATTTCGAGTTTTTTCGGCGTCGTTGAGATAACCAAGTGGCACGCGGCCCGACATAGCGAACCAGCCAACCTCGTCGGATCCGGCTTCCAGTACGGCGTCCATTGCTGCGTTGACAACAGTGCTTCCCGGAGCGGGTTCAAAATCACCAGTGCTAGCGCGTTCATTCTTACTACTCACGTTGCTTCCCTGGACTCCCGTTTCGCTCGATCCAATGGAATCGCGGATTGTCACGCCATCGAATTGCTCTTGGAGTTCATTCTTAAGCGCTGCGTTCAAAACGGCACCGCCACTAATTATTGACCGAAGCGACGAAGGCGACGGCGCACCGGATTTCACAGCGTCAAGTAGCGGTCGAGCGAACGCGTCGCCGACTATCTGAAGAAATTCGACGCCTTCGCGTTCGCAAACCTCGAGGACTGTTAACGCGTCGTACCTGTCGGTGACATCAGGTAACACGACTGTGTGGCCCATTGAAAGGGCCTGTAGTGCGATCCATTGGGCCGCGCCATGCATAAATGGGGCGCTGGTCATCCAGCGCAAAGTGCCTCTTCCGGCGGCAGCGGAAACTTCTTCGTAGGAGTCGTATTCGCGTCTCTCGTGCCGGTTTAATCCGCCTAAGGCGCCGACGAAAAAGTCCGCGTTGCGCCAAAGCACGCCTTTAGGCATGCCTGTGGTGCCGCCCGTGTACAGCAGGTACAAATCGTCTGGCGAACATTCTTCAAGAGATCGAGGATCTTGCGCCCCGATGAACTCCTCATAGGCAACTGCTCCTGGCAGCATTTCGTTGCCCGATGCATCTGCCACCTGGATGATGAGCTCTAGATCTGGCAAATCCGTGAGCACCTGGGCAAGTGAAGGCGCGTACATGGAGTTAACCACTACTGCTTTGGCCGCTGCATCGCTAAGCAGGTAGTGCAGCTCTTCGGCGACGTAGCGATGGTTGACATTAAAAGTCGCTGCTCGAGCTGCCCACCCACCTAACATCGATTCGAGATATTCGGGACCGTTATTCAGGTAAAGAGCAACGTGATCTTGGCCGCTTTGATGGCCTTCTAAAGATGAGCGTTCCGTATGACATCCCAGTCCAGCCTTAGCAAACGCGTTTCCTAGTCGTTGATAGCGATCAACGAATTGGGGGAACGATATCTCTTTGCCCTGATGAATCAGAGCTACCCGCGCCGGGTGAGTCTTCGCGACTGCAGCTATGACCCGCGCCAGGTTGAATTCCACTGACGAGACAGTAACGAACTTGACCGTCGCCTGTTCCTGCAAAGCCGGTAAATCTGGATGAAGTAGGCAGGTTTAAGATCATCCGCCAAACTGAGCGGGTGGACAAGCGACTCATTCTTGCATCGGGATCACCTCGCCGAAGAGCGTTGTTGGCGCAACTCGGCGTTAATTTCGATATTTACGTTCCTTCAGTAGACGAATCGCAAAAACCAAATGAAGACCCAACGGACTACGTGACCAGGATTTCGTCAGCTAAAGCTCAGGCGGTTACCGGTGACGTCGTCCTAGGCGCAGATACTTGTGTCTCGTTGAACGGCACCATCTATGGCAAGCCCTCTGACCTTGATCACGCCGAAGTCATACTTAAAGAATTGTCGGGGAAGACTCATCAGGTGATCACTGGCGTTGCGGTGCAATTCGACGGCCATTTGTTAAATCGAATCGTACAAACGGACGTCGAATTCATCGATTTATGCCAAGGGGCTCTCGACTGGTATCTCGGTCTGGGGGAGTCCCTGGACAAGGCAGGTGCGTACGGCTTGCAGGGGGCAGCTGGAGCATTTATCAGCGCTATTCGCGGAAGCCATTCAAATGTGATCGGGCTCCCGCTCGTCGAGACTGCTGATCTGCTCCGCGACGCCGGCTTCGATTTGCTGTACACAGCGAGGTCAGATCACCAATGACGGCCTACCGCAGCGCCCTGAATGAACAACTACATCGCGCCTCTCCTGGCGAGGTTCCGCCCGTCGATCTAGGCCCTATCCGTCTCCAAACTCCAATAGTGCTGGCACCTATGGCTGGGGTTACTGATTGGCCTTTCCGCTCCTTGTGTCTTGGGTGGGGAGCCGCCCTGTACGTGAACCAAATGATCACAGCGCGGGCGTTGGTCGAGGAGCATGCCCCGACTTGGAAGTTGGCCGAATTTGGGCCAGGCGAACCAATCCGATCAATTCAACTGTATGGAACGGACCCACAATATGTGACCCTCGCTGTTCGCATGCTCAAGGATCGGCTTGACATCGACCACCTTGACATGAACTTTGGGTGCCCGGCTCCGAAGGTAACCCGTAATGGTGGTGGCGCAGCAATTCCGGTGAAGCGCCGCTTGCTGGCAAGCATCGTGGAATCAGCAGTCAAGGCTGCCGGAGACGTCCCTGTGACGATCAAGTTTCGTAAGGGAATCGATGACAACCATTTAACATTTCTTGATAGCGGCAGAATCGCTCAGGAAGCAGGATGTGTCGGCGTTACTTTGCACGCTCGCACGGCGAAGGACCTCTATTCAGGGCACGCTGATTGGGACGCAATAGCCCAACTTGTGGAGCACATAGACATCCCAGTATTTGGTAACGGCGATATTTGGGAACCGTGGGATGCCTTACGAATGATCCGACACACTGGAGCCGCAGGAGTGGAAATCGGGCGGGGTTGCTTAGGTCGACCATGGCTTTTCTCGGACCTGGTTGCTGTGTTGAGTGGAAGCGAGCCTGAACTGACACGGCCGACACTTGGACTCGTAGCTGATGTGATGCTGGATCATGTTCGCCGCCTACTTGAGTTTTATGACCAGAGCGAAGGCGACGTGATTCGTCGCTTCCGAAAGCACGCTGGTTGGTACGTGGCGGGATGGCCAGTCGGCAAAGAACTCCGCCGCCGCTTGCACGCAGTAGGCAGTTTTGACGAACTTGCGACTATAACGGCGGAGTTTGATAAGGAGATTGTCTTACCGCCTGAAGGGGTCCGTGTGAAGCGAAGCCACACGGGCGGGCCAAGGAAAGTGGCGCTTCCTGACGGTTGGTTGAGCGACCCCCTTGAGGAAATACGTCTCGCTGCTTCTGCGGAGGTCAACGTAAGTGGAGGCTGACCTCGGTCCTGTCACTGAGAAATCAACTTGGCGCAAAAGGTTGCGTCAACTGCGAGCATCCCCTGAGCAGAAAGTTGAACAACAAATAGTTGCAGGGTTAACGGCGTTCCTTGGTCAACGAGCTGGATTATTTTTGTTCTACAGGGCCATGCCAACAGAAATCTCGCTTGACGCATTGGCTGACCAGTTGGGGTGGGAAAGGTTTGTTACTACCAGAACCCCGCAATCTGGTGTGCTTACAGTTCACCCGGCGGCCGGACCCATGGAACAGCATCCCTACGGTTACGCCCAACCCGTGGCGGGTGCCGCAGAAATTTCGATTGAACGTATTTCAGTCGCTCTTGTTCCGGGGCTGGCCTTCGATTTGAAGGGCAATCGACTAGGTCAAGGCGTTGGCTACTATGACGAACTGTTAGCGCGGGTTCCAGATGACTGCTTACGGGTCGGCGTCACTACCGATGAATTTATCTTTCCCGAACTTCCCGCAGAGCCACACGACGTTTCGATGACGCACTTAGCGTCAGAAAGCGGCGTAACCGCCATGGGAGAACTACCCACTTAAATCAGATCGGCTCAGTACGCATCTGCCTCCATCGCGAAGTGGCGGTTGTGAGTTCGCTCATATCGTTCGACAGCAGTACGGATTCTACGTAGATGTCGCGTTCTTTTACTGCCACCACCCATGCCCGTCCAATCACCTCATTAGCTATGAATGCCGGCCTTAGGTACCTCAAGTGCATCTCAGCTGTCGCGCACGCTAGGGCTGGTGCTTCTGACGGAAGCGACCCGTGGGCAGCGACGCCCATAACTTCGTCCAAGATTGCGGCCTGGATTCCGCCGTGGATGACGGTGTCAAAACCGCAGTGATGTTCAGCGGTTTGGTGTCTCGTTTCGACCGTGCCGTCGCCGTATCTGAAAAACTCGAGGCGCAAGCCTTCGGTATTAGATACCGAGCAGCCAAAACAGCGGTCTACACCAGACCGCTCAAGCGGATAAGGCTCAGCCGCGCTGTGCCCGTACGGATCCGTGGAGCTTTTTGTCACGTCTGGGATGGTACGCATTCTGGCCAATACGTGCGGGCCTCATTCCAGAACCTCTGCGACCGCTAGCTCGGCGATTTGGTCACCGTCATAACCAAGGATGTCTTCTAGAACTTCCATCGAATGTTGGCCATACGTTGGCCCCGCCCAGTTGAAACCGCCGACTGATCGTGACAGTTGATAAGGAATGCCATCAATCATCACTTGACCCGCTTCCGGGTGTGGTGCCCAAGGAAAGTGGCCTCGATGAACCAACTGCGGGTCGTTCATACAGTCAGAGGTGTCCTGCACCATATGAGCCGCAATTCCATGCCGTTGCAACCGTATTTGTAGACCTCCCGCACTCTGATTCTTCGTCCATTCGCCAATGTCATTGTCGAGCGCCACCGATTGCTCCTGCCGTTCGCTGACAGTGAGTTCGGCTAGGTCTTCGCGGCGCATTTCTCGGCAGAAGGATCGCCATTGGTCATCATTTTCACATGCGATGGCACACCAGTTGTCTACTCCCGCGGCTGGGTACACCCCGTGGGGAGCCATGTCCGGGTCGCTGTTCCCGCGACGACTTGGGACTTGGCCAGTCCTTTGGTAGTCCACTAACCCAGGGGTTAGATAGTGCGTTGCTGCCTCGGCCTGGGAAAAGTCCAGATACTGGCCTTCTCCGGTGCGTCGTCGGTGATCAAGTGCCGCTAGAAGGGCTGCCGCAGTGAACCGGGGCGACGTGTAGTCGGTATAGGCCATGTACGGTCCGGCAGCACCGCGGTCTGGCCATCCCGTGATGTCATAAAACCCGGCAACCGCGGCGGCGAGATTGCCGAATCCGGCAAAGTCTCGCATCGGACCCGTTTGTCCGAAAACGCAGCTCGACAAAAGAATGATGCCCGGGTTGATCCCGCGGAGTACCTCGTACCCCATTCCCATCGCATCCAGAGTTCCAGGGGTGAACGATTCGACTGCGATATCGGCCCATGCAGCCAAGTCGAGAACAACTTGTTTGGCCTCGGGTTTAGAAAGGTTGATTGCCAAACTCATTTTGTTGGCGTTTACCGAGTGCCAAGTAATCGCGTTTTCTTGATCAGGAATATCGTCTCGGTGACCCAAGGCTCCTCTGAGTAAACACGGGCGAGTCACCGATTCAAGTCGAACAACTTCTGCTCCCCAAAACGCAAGCAGTTTCGTCGTCAGCGGTCCCGCAGCTACCCACGAGAAATCCAAAACCTTAAGGCCTTCAAGGGGTCGGCTCGCTTGAAGTTTTTTGGCGGGTGGAGGAAGTTCGGGACGCGATATTCGCGAGACCCGAACCTCTTCGTCGTGTTGACCTAGATCCGGTGCGGGGCCCAGTCGACGCAATGGGGATTCGCTGGCGTGAATAAAAGGCCCTGGGTAACGGATCCCGGAGATGTCGTCCCAAAATTCGCGTGCTGCGAATTGTTCACTTTCGACTACATCCGCTAGGTCTGTTATTGGAGTAACCAAAAGGGTGCGATCAAGGCTCTCTTTCATGAACTCGGCCTTTGTTTTGGTCCTTGCAAACTCAGCAATGAGGTCCATGACCCGAGACAGCTCTTCGAGGGTTTCGTCACCGTTCTGAATGTGCAGGGCGAAATCCACCCAGTCTTTGTCGCGGGTCGCTTCGTCGCAGCCACCCTCCTCGCACATCCAGTCCATAAACCGCCTGAACATAGGGCCGATCATCGCTCCGAACGCGACGGTGATTAGGACCTCGCCGTCGGAACATGGGTAGGTCCACCGAAGATGCACTGGGCCCTGATGCACACCGCCTGCCATCCGTTCCTGAGGGGGTAGCCCGGCCGGCCCATGCAAGATCGCTGGGAGCGCAGTTTCTGCCATCGCTTGTTGAGTAGAGACATCGACGTGTTGTCCGTGACCGGAGCGGGATCGCTCATCGTTGGCTACTAACGCGCCAACTAATGCCTGACATGCAGAGTGGGACCAAGCTTGCGGTATCGAGATGCGCACAGGAGCGCGGTCTGCGTCTCCGTTACAGATCATTTGACCACTAGCGGCTACCAAGGTTAGGTCGGTTGCCAGCCAGTCGGCCTTAGGTCCGTCAGTTCCAAAGGGCGTCATCGACACCGTTATTAATTGCGGATTCCTGCGCCGGAGTTCGGGGAGATCTACCGGCAGCGCGTGAGCTCCGCAGTCGATAACGAAGTCAGCGTCCGCCGCGAGAGCCTCAATATCGGCAAGGTCGCTCACGACGACTGATCGTTTTCCACGGTTGTACGCCTCGAACCAATCGTCGCGCGGCCAACCTCCATCTGGTTCGGCCAAGACCACGTCGCAACCCAATTGAGCAAGTAGGAACCCTGTTAGCCAACCGCGGTGGTCGGTTAAATCAATCACGCGATAATTGTCGAGCACCCTTCCCCCTTACATCATTCGGGGTTGAGCCTAGATCGGTTTTTTTGTAGCCGTTCTGGCCGTCTCGATTTGGTTGTGCCGAAAGCAACTCAAGAAGTGATCGTTAACTATGCCATCAGCTTGCATCAGCGAGTAGCAGGTTGTGGGACCGACGAAGCGCCAGCCAAGTTTCTTCAACGCTTTGCTCATCTCTTCCGATTCGGCTGTCGCGGCGGCTACGTCCGACGGCGTCTGGACGGAATGATGGTGTTTGGGTTCAAAACTCCAAAAAAACTTCGACAAAGACCCGTGGATTTCTATGGTCTGAAGTGCGGCGCGAGCATTGGTAATGGTGGCCTCAATCTTGCCGCGATGTCGAACTATTCCCGCATCGTTGAGAAGTCTCTCGACTTCGGGGGTACCAAATTTGGCCACGACGTCTATGTCAAATCCAGCGAAAGCTGCCCGAAAATTTTCACGCTTCCGCAAGATGGTCAGCCATGAAAGCCCGGATTGGAATCCCTCCAAGCACATCTTTTCGTAGAGCCGGACGTCATCAGTAACTGGCACACCCCATTCGGTGTCGTGGTAACGCGCGTAATCCGTGTCTTTCTCGCCCCAGGAACACACCACTGTCCCATCTGCGCGCACCAAAGTTCCGCCAGCCACAACCAGAAAATAGCCTCTGGAGCGACTTTAAGCTTGAGCATCGTTTAAGTGGGAAGCTGGGGCCGCACTGTGGGAGAAATCATGGAAAATGAGCTGCGACGGCTTCTGGACGAAAACGCTTGCGAGAAGCTGATCTCCGAATATTGTCATTTAGTTGACTTCGGGAATGCCAGCGCTATCGCCGATCTCTTTACCGCCGATGGAAGCTGGACTGGTCCCGGCGTAAGCATGGTCGGACGAGACGAGATACGTGCCGGGTTCTTACGAAGACAGGCGGTGGCTAGGCGACAATCCAGGCATCTCTGCACCAACGTGTTAATTCGTGTGGAGGGCGATGAGGCAACCGGCCTCTGTTATCTACTGAATTTCCGTCACGATTCTTCGACTGGTGTTGCAGAGTTGCCAGCTCCATCCGGGTTTCCGAAATACGTCGGCGAGTATCACGATCGTTTTGTCCGCACACCCGATGGGTGGCGGTTTGCTACACGTCGCTTCGATCTAGCGTTCCTGCGGGATTGACTGCGCTCTGCGCGACGTGTGCTCCTCGGCTACAAAAATGTCATGATTAGGGCGTCAACTGAATCCACCTTGGGCGTGAACATGATGAGTCGCTTACAACTCGCTATCGACGTTGCTGATTTAACCGAAGCGGTGGCGTTCTATTCGAAGATGTTTTCTACCGAGCCCTCCAAGATCCGACCTGGGTACGCAAATTTCGCTATTGAGGAGCCACCGCTCAAACTAGTTCTGTACGAAAATCCTGAAACCGGCGGGGCGATCAACCATCTTGGCGTCGAAGTGGAAAGCGCGGCAATGGTCGCGGACGCTGACCTTCGCATGACGGAGGAGGGATTGGACACAACTGGGCTTGACGAAACTATGTGTTGCTATGCGGACAAGACCGAAACCTGGATTGCGGGCCCAGACGACGTCCGGTGGGAGTGGTACGTCAAAACAGGTGACAACGAGCAATTCGAGTCGGTTTCGGTCCCACGTTCTTGAGTGGAGTCTTTATGCCACGGGTTGGGTTTGCTCCGCTTCGTGAGTGTCGTCCTCGTGGGTCTTTCCTCGCAAGCCCGCTGTGATCTCGGCGTGAAGCCTGCGTACCTTTGAGCTAGCTGTCGAGGGAAACAAACTTGGGAGTATCGCGTGGCATGCGGCGGCCATAGCTGCGGTGACCAACTCTTTGGCGAAGTGGCTGGCGACTCGGAAATGCTCTCCATAGGTCTCCCCCACAGAGGCTGGATGTTCGGTGAAGTATCGCTTTACGGCCATATCAAGATCGTAGATTTTGATCCGTGGCATGTTGTTGCTCCTATGCTCGGCTTTTGCGCCAAAGTCACATATTTGATGCGCCATTTGTCAGTTTGACGCATTAACGTTGCTTTATGGACCTTATCGATCGGGAAATACTGCATCTGCTACAAGAGGATTCAACTCGTTCTGCGAGAGAGTTGGGGGCCGAAGTTGGCTTGACTCCGACTCCTTGCTGGAGACGGGTGCAGAATTTGCGTCGCGAAGGCATCATTCAGCGAGAGGTGGCGATTCTTGATCCAATGCGTCTCTCGTTGGGGATTAACGCTTTGGTGCAAATTAGAACAAACGACCACTCAGCGGCATGGTTGGCAGATTTCACCGCGGCGATCGAAGAATTCCCCGAGATCGTTGAGGCTCTACGAACAAGTGGTGAGATCGATTACATGCTTCGAGTAGTGGTTCCCGACATCCGCGCATATGACGACTTCTACAAACGGCTGATCGAACGAGTCGCTCTTTACGATGTCCGCACGATCTTCGAAATGGAAGAGCTCAAGCGGACGACATCTCTTCCACTCGATTACGCAACGTTTCAATCTGCGTAGATCAGCGAGACACCAACACTTCGACAGCTTTTTCGACAGCTTCTTGAGCTCGTGCATCGATTCCAACATCGTCGGCGCTCGCTATCGGATGTTCGATGACTGCAAACGGGTGGAGCGGCACACCCTGCACACGTGCCATCAATTCGGCTGCATCCGCGAAGGCCGACGTCATCACACTCATCGCGGGCACACCATTTCGCTCCGCAATCACTGCGTCATGCAAACTGCACGACGAACAGCTACCTCAATCCCCCACTCCACTTAACACTGCGTCCCATCCCAGCACTTCTTTCATCAGTTCGGCCTCTGCTGGCGCGCTGTAGTTCGCCTTGGTTCGCCGCACTACTTCCAACACGCCATATTCGTCGCGCAAAATGGACTCGACGCGGTCAAAAAACGGGATCGTATTTTCTTTGCCGTTCGATATGACCCCAATGACTGCGCCTTCAAGATTGAGAAGACGTGGCGGTGGCTCCTGACTGGTCAATCGTTGTTCATGACTTGGGTTCATGATTTCCATGACTAAGTCACCTCGCAGTCCACACATGCTCCGACGGGCACTGTAGTTGCACGACTTTTGGTTCCTAACCAAGGTGGGATGATTTGTGCGAATCCTCCTGCGGGACCGCCAGCTGCCACAACGATCAGATCGTCGGGAGAGGTCATCGCTGGGTACTCGCGATCAGCACGGTCTTTGACCACTGATCCTTTACCTACACCTCGCCAATCTCCTCGAATCACCCGCGCTTGTTGAAACACATAGTTTTGGATGTCGCTCTTTGACCAGCCTGCATCAATGAAGTGTTGGCGAAGTTGCGTCGGCAAGACAATTACGTAGTTGCCTGCCCAGATCGAGTAATGAAGTTGGTTTGCCTTAATCTCCGCTGCGATGGTGTCGCAGATTTCTTGGGGATCTGTGGTCCATTCGTTCATTATTTGCCTTGGAGCCATCGCTGCTACCGCTGTGACCGCAGAAACATCCGAATCTCCGAGACGTTCTTCTGCCAGCGACGGCCATGGTGAGTTTTCTTCGTCTTCGACAAGGCAGTACGAGAACTTTCCTGGATGGCCCAACGTTGATCGGTCAATTTCTCCTGGCCGAAGATCTAGGAGATTAATGAGGGCCAACCGAACAGCGCGGCCCACCACAGCTGAAGCCCGATCTGTGTTCCCTAATGCGTTAAAGGTCCCCGTCATCTGCAATTGATGACGAATTGGTCCGTTAATGATCAAAAGCACAGCACATCCGCCTGTTGACGCAGTAGCTCCATGGAGAAGAAATTCGGGCTGCAGCATGGCTGTGAAGGCAGTCACCACAAGCGGAAAATGCTCGGGAAGGCAACCCGCCATGACGGAATTGATGGCCAACTTCTCTGCGGTGATCACCCGTTCGCGGACGGGTTCAGTACCTACGAGATGCTCTGAGGGTAAGAGGGCCCAGTCCAGGCAGGCCTGAACCAGCTCTGGAGTTGGTGGGACGATAGGTAGGCCGTCGGTCCAACCGCGCGAGTGGTAAAGCTCCTGTGCATCCCTGAAGTCGGTGCTATCTATGCGTGAAGAAGTCAGTGCCACAACGGATCCTGTCAGGCGGTGGCCGCCAGACTATCGCCGCCTATAGGCAACTCTGAGGTGTCAATTCCGTACAACTCGGCCACGTTATTGCACAAAATGTCGATGCTTTGCTCACTCGTGAGGCCTGCAGCATGTTGATCTAGCAACTCTTGACTCCATGGCCAAGTGCTGTCACTGTGCGGAAAATCATTGGCCCACAACAAACGCTTGTGATTCACATGGTCGACCATCTTAAAGGCGACCCAATCATCTTGGAAGGTCGTATAAATGCTCTCACTAAAGTATTCGCTGGGCAGTTTCGATAGTTCCTGTCCCGGCGGCAGCCAATAACGATGACGTTTGTACGCGTGATCCATTCGG
>Ga0206679_10001528_pt1 | contig 19019 bp, 18 predicted proteins | sample M110012015metaG_FD_155464 | JGI IMG/M metagenome (GOLD analysis project Ga0206679, IMG submission 155464) | Ammonia-oxidizing marine archaeal communities from Monterey Bay, California, United States - M1 100m 12015 | ecosystem: Environmental > Aquatic > Marine > Intertidal zone | place: USA... | reverse complement strand
TAGTCTGCGGTCTCGTTCATGTAGAGAATCATGCCACCCTGCATCAGGACCTCAAAATATCCGTCCAGCACACTTCTCTTGACTCCCAATAAGGGAAAATCTGGTCTGGCCAGCAGCAGCCTCTCTCTCGCTTCGGCGGCAGTCAGCGGAACGGGAACATCGGTAGCTACTGCCGCTATGGGAAGCGCCAATAATGCAGTTATAAGGAATCTAGTAAGGGCCATAATTCACTCAGTTCACGAAAAACAGCGTTACTTTGCATTAAGAGACCCTGGTCTGCAACGAAAGGTTATGCCAGCGGGCCGATTACCCACGTGGATGGTGCCTTTGGTGGAGTTCTTTCATTCGATGCTGGGCAACGTGCGTGTAAATCTGGGTTGTAGATAAGTCGGAATGGCCCAGTAACAGCTGTACGACCCGCAGATCCGCGCCGTGATTCAGCAAATGCGTCGCAAAAGCATGACGGAGGGTGTGGGGCGACAGCTTCTTCTGGATGCCCGCGGTCTGCGCATGTGCCTTAATTCGATACCAGAAAGTCTGCCGTGTCATCGCAACGCCTCTATTGCTAGGAAAGACGCAGTCCTGGGCAAGATTTCTTTTAAGCAGTTCAAGCCGGGCTTCGGCCAGGTAGCGGGTAACCCAGAAGATGGATTCTTCCCCCATGGGCACGAGCCGTTCCTTCGAGCCCTTTCCCACGATTCGAATAACGCCCTGGCGAAGGTTGATTTCACTGAGCTGAAGATTAGTGAGTTCGCTGACTCGAAGCCCGCAGGCATACAGAACTTCCATCATGGTTCGATCACGCACACCCATTGATGTGTTGGTATCCGGCGCCGCAAGTAGACGTTCAACGTCCTGCTCCGTTAGCGTTCCCGGCAGTGGACGACCAAGCTTAGGGTTTTCTACCCGAAGTGTTGGATCAGCGCTCAGCATTTTCTCTCGCAGCAGGTAGCGATACAGAGCACGAAGACACGAGAGACATCGAGCGGTCGATCGCGCCTTTAGCCCTTCGTCCATCCTGTGTGACAGGTATCGAAGTATATCTTGACGACGGATGGCGATGATGGGGTTGGCGTGCCTCTGGGCCCAGTCGCCGAACTTCTCGAGATCACTTCTATAAGCCTTGAGTGTGTTGTCACTCAAGCCTTTCTCTAACCACAGCGCATCAAGAAATCGATCGATAAGCGCCTGGTCGGATGCGGTTGTCATGACACCATCTTACTCCTAAAACAAAAAAGCCCGGATAAACCGGGCTTTTCTTGATAAGGCTGCTCTAATTGAGCTTCTCTTTGATTCGAGCTGCTCGACCACTGAGCTCTCGAAGATAATAAAGCTTCGCCTGCCGAACATCACCGCGACGTTTGACCGTCACGCTGTCAATCTGCCGGCTATGTGTCTGGAAAGTTCGCTCTACGCCAACACCATGTGAAATCTTACGTACCGTGAATGCAGAGTTCAGACCGCGATTACGCTTACCGATCACAACACCTTCATAGGCCTGAAGTCGTTCCCGTTCACCTTCACGAACCCGCACCTGCACGACAATAATATCACCACTACCGAACTCAGGGAGATCTGATTTCATTTGCGCGTTTTCGAATTGTTCAAAAATTTTATTCTTGCTCATTTCCAGTTCCTTCAAGTCTCGCGTTTCGCAAGGTACTCATCTAATAGTTGTTTCTCTTCTTCTGTCAACGTCCTGGCTGTTATCAGGTCAGGACGTTTTATATACGTTCTTCCAAGTGACTGCATCTTTCGCCAACGTGCGATCTGACCATGATCGCCACTCATCAATACCTCCGGCACTGTCAAACCATCTTCGGTTTCCGGCCTCGTGTACTGAGGATAGTCCAGCAGACCATTCGAGAATGAATCCTGCTCAACCGAGTCCGCGTCACCCACCGCGCCTGGCAGTAGCCGCGTTACACCATCTATCAGCAGCATGGCCGGTAACTCTCCACCACTGGCAACAAAGTCACCAATGGACACTTCCATATCAATAGCCGATTCAATTAACCGCTCATCGATACCTTCATATCTTCCTGCGACCAGGATCACCTCCGGGAGCAACGCTAAACTCGCGAGATCAGCCTGTTCAAGCGGCTTTCCCTGCGGCGACAAATAGATTACCGGGCACTGCGCCTGCGCTTTACTTTTCGCCGCATTTATCGCGTCTTTTAGCGGCTGGACCTTCATCAGCATGCCCGGGCCGCCACCATAAGGCTTGTCGTCAACCGTACGGTGTTTATCTTCTGCAAACTCACGAGGGTTCCAAACTTCCAGAGTGAGCAATCCATTTTCAACTGCCCTTCGAGAGATACCGTAATCCGTGACGGCCTTAAACATCTCAGGGAACAACGACACGACACCGATCCACATGACGCTACCCTTTCCCTCTAACTCGTAATCTGAATCCCAATCACCTATAACTGCTAGTAGTCCGAATCCCAGTCTACTGTCACAACGCCGGTTTCCTGGTCTACCTGTTTAACAACATCACCCTCTAAATAGGGGATCAGCCTTTGTTCCTTATCGATGCTGTCATCGGTAGGTTCAACTACCATGACGTCATTCGCACCGGTCTCTAACATGTGGTCAATCTTTCCTAGAACCTCGCCACCGCTGTTCTTAACCGCTAAACCTTCGAGCTGAAACCAGTAGAACTCTCCTTCTTCAAGGTCTGGCATCGCATCAATGTTGACATGAACTTCATACCCGATCAGATCCTCTGCACGATCCCGGGTATCAACGCCCTCAAGTTGGACAATTAGCCGTTTGCCGCTGGCCTGCCCATTCTTGATCGTGATTTCTTTTTCGGCTCCACCCTTACGAAGTATCCAGGGCGAGTAATCAAGAATTGCTTCCAGCGGGTCGGTATAAGAAAAGACTTTGACCCAACCCTTTAACCCGTGAGTGCCATTAATACTACCCAGACGTATCTCATTCACATCTGGCATTCACGTATTAAGTTATGCAGCTTCTTCGCTAATCGTACCCGCAGTCGCTTTGCGGTAATCCTTAACGACTTTTCTTACTCGGTCCGACATCTGCGCGCCTTGACGTACCCAGTAATCGACTCGTTCCAGATCGATCCGCGTGCCTTCTGAAGCACCACGGGCGATTGGATTGAAAAAACCCACTCGCTCAATAAATCGACCATCTCGGGATACACGGCTATCAGCCACGTGAACGTGATAGAAAGGGCGCTTCTTGCTACCACCTCTCGCCAAGCGAATAGTGACCATCTAATTGTTTTCCTTTAATAATTTGTGTTTTGAAGCCCCGCGGGACCCCGAAAGGGGGCGTATTGTACGGGAAAGACCCCGGAAATAAAACAGCTCGTGGCTTAACAACCACCACGAGCATTAATACCCATAAGCCATTGTTTATTAAGCTTTATTTATACTATCTGCCGGGGAATCCGCCACCCGGCGGCTGCATCATGCCTCCCATACCTCGCATCATGTTGGTCATCCCGCCTTTTTTGCCCAGCTTCTTCATCATCTTCTGCATCTGTTTGTGCTGCTTCAGCAATCGATTGATGTCCTGGATCTGCGTCCCGGAACCGCCGGCAATCCGCCTCTTTCTGGATCCATTAATACGATCAGGATAATGCCTCTCCCCAGGTGTCATTGAATTGATGATGGCTTCCATCTGAATGAACGACTTATCGTTAATTTTTTCCTGGGCAGCCTGGGGCACCTTGCCCATACCGGGCATCTTGTCCAACATGCTCGCAATGCCACCCATGTTGTTCATCTGCTGAATCTGATCCCTGAAGTCTTCAAGGTCGAACTTCTTGCCTTTTTTAATTTTCCTGGCAAGTTTCTCAGCTTTCTTCTTGTCAATTTTTTGTTCGGCATCTTCGATAAGGGACATAACGTCACCCATGCCGAGAATTCGTGATGCAATCCGATCAGGGTAAAACGCGTCCAGCGCATCAATTGTTTCACCGGCACCCATAAACTTGATGGGCTTACCGGTAATTGATTTGACAGATAATGCTGCACCACCCCTGCTGTCCCCATCTGCCTTACTGAGAATCACACCGGTCAGCGGTAACACATCGCCAAACGCCCGCGCAGTATTCGCCGCGTCCTGGCCTGTCAGGGCATCAACCACAAACAACGTTTCCGTTGGGGTCAATACCTGATGAAGATCACGAATCTCCTGCATCATTTCTTCATCAATACCTAGCCGGCCGGCCGTGTCGATGATAAGCACATCGGCAAACTGTTTTTTTGCCTCTGCCAATGCTGCCCTGGCGATATCAATTGGCTTCTGGTCGGTGTTCGACTCAAAAAAGTTGATCTGTGCCTGCTCCGCCAGGGTTCGAAGCTGCTCGATAGCAGCAGGACGGTATACGTCTGTGCTCGCTACCATCACAGACTTCTGGCTTTTGTTTTTCAACCATAGACCAAGTTTGGCCGTCGACGTTGTTTTACCCGCTCCCTGAAGTCCAGCCATCAGAATGACCGCCGGGGGCTGCACAGAAAGGTTAAGTTCGCCTTCCCCGGCCCCCATAACCCTGACCAACTCGTCATTAACAATTTTGATGAAAACCTGCCCGGGGGACAGGCTTGCGGCGACTTCTATACCCAGGGCCCTGGCTTTTACGCTCTCAATGAAGTCCTTGACGACGACCAATGCAACGTCGGCTTCCAGCAGGGCAATCCGCACTTCCCGCAGGGCATCCTGGATATTTTCTTCAGTTAGTTTAGCTTTGCCGGTAATAGAGGAAAGCGCCGACCCAAGCCTCTCCGTTAATGATTCGAACACTGATTTACCTGATACTTGTTACTGGTTTGGGCTAGTATAACGAATACCACCGGCCCGTTGTGAAGTGGTGAATAATAGATTGGATTAACAATATGTTGATGGTCACCTCAGGCGTTGCCGCCAGCCTTTGCTACCTGGCTGCAACCGGATTACAGCTACAAAGGATGCTAAAAGGTAGCGGCACCGATGGCCGGGTTAAACTGCTGGCCGCACTTGCAATCATTTTGCATGGATTCACCGCGTACAAGGGTTTCATCAACACCAGTGGTTACGACCTGGGGATCTACCCAATGCTTTCGCTGATGTCCCTTTCCATCGGTGCCATCGTTCTAATCAGCAGTCTGCGGCGGCCGGTCGATAACCTGTTCGTTTTCGTCTTTCCACTCGCAATCAGCACCATCATTCTCCAAATTGTTTTAAAAGGCGACTACACGCCCCTCCAGAATATTACCGGTGGCATCTTCAGCCACATTGCCTTGTCTATTATTGCTTATAGCCTTCTGACGATCGCAGCAGCACAAGCCCTGCTCCTTTCCCTTGGTGACAACATGCTCAGGCATCACCAGCTCGTCATCCTGAGGAACCTGCCGCCGCTTGAGACCATGGAACACCTGATGTTCGAGATGATCTGGGCCGGGCTTGTTTTCCTGACCCTGAGCATAGGTTCAGGGTTTGTTTTCCTGGACGATTTTTCAGGGCCAGGCCTGATTCACCATACCGCAATCACACTGGCTGCCTGGATTGTGTTCATGGTACTAGCCTGGGGACGCTATCAGCTGGGCTGGCGCGGGGCGATAGCCTCAAGATGGACGTTGTTCGGTTTTGTGCTACTCGTTCTGGGCTATTTCGGCAGTAAGCTCGTGCTCGAGGTTATTCTCGGGAAAAGTTGAGTTTTACGGCACTTGACACCGAAAAGGGTAATCCGTACAACTGCAACTCCAGAACTTCCGAGAGGTCTCCATTTTTGGACGATCCGTCGACCGGCGCCTTATTTGGTTCCATTGCCCTACTAGTCATCATCTCTGCCTATTTCTCAGGATCTGAAACCGCCATGATGGCGCTTAACCGCTATCGGTTGAAGCACCTATCAAATAAAGGACACGGCGGCGCATCTCGAGCGAGCAAACTTCTGGAACGACCAGACCGACTGCTTGGCGTCATTTTGATCGGCAACAATCTGGCTAACTTTACCGCCGCATCTTTGGCGACCGTGCTGGCCATAAAACTCCTGGGCGAAGATGGCATCGCCGCGGCGCCTATTATTTGCACCATTGTATTTCTTGTATTTGCAGAGGTTGCACCAAAAACACTCGCCGCGCTTTACCCGGAAAAGGTCGCACTCCCTTCTTCCTACCTCCTGCAATTTCTTTTATGGATTTGTTATCCCTTCGTCTGGCTAGTGAACACTATGGCGAATGGGTTCCTGAAGTTATTTGGTGTCAGTCACGACGATGCCGCTGAAGATAGCCTTAGCATGGATGAACTGAGAACAGTGGTCTATGAAGGGTCCCAGATTGCCGGGCACCACCAGGACATGATGCTTGGTGTACTCGACCTGGGCAACGTCACCGTAGACGACATCATGGTGCCGCGAACGGAAATTATCGGCATTGATATTGATGACGAGATAGATGAGATAGTGACCCAACTGCGTTCGATACAGCACACCCGCCTGCCCATATTCAAGGAAGATGTAGACCGTATAATCGGCATGTTACATATCAGGAACGCGGCCCGATTCCTGATCGACGGGGAACTAACAAAATCTGCACTGCTACAGGAATCCGTTGAGCCTTACTTCGTTCCAGAGAGCACTCCGCTACAAAAACAGCTGATTAACTTCCAGAAAGAGAAAGAGCGTATCGCGCTTGTCGTTGACGAGTACGGAGATATCCAAGGAATCGTCACTATCGAAGATATCCTTGAAGAGATCGTGGGCGACTTTACCAGTGATATTGCAGCGACCAGCGTAGACATACATCCACAGGACGATGGGAGCTTTCTCATCGACGGTGGCACACATATCAGGCTTGTTAACAGATCGCTAGGCTGGACGCTGCCCGTTGAAGGACCCAAGACCCTGAACGGCTTAATCACCGAATATCTTGAGACAATTCCTGACGCAAACGTCGGCTTCACCATCGAAGGCTATCGATTCGAAATCATCCAGATCCAGGACAATATGATCCGGACGGCCAAACTCTCTGAACCTCCGGAACCATTCTAAAGGCTCACCCCGTCATCCCGACCTGAGCGCGAAGCGCGGAGTGGAGGGGTCTCTGCCCAAACAATACTACGTGACTCCGACCAGGGATCCTTCGTCTCGCAGTCTGCGGTGTGCGCTCAGGATGGAAATAGAGATCGCCGAAGGCTATCTCTATTTCCACTTCCGGTTGATCGCTGCGATAATAGACTTGAAAGCAGCCGTGATCGTGTTTTGGCTGATACCAACACCATAGTACTTGTTGCCATCCTCATCGGTGATCGCGAGAATACAGATTGCCTGGGCCTCGGAGCCCTCATTCAAGGCATACTCCTGATAATCAGCAACGTTAAGCGGCTCATTCAGCGTTTCCACCATCGCGTTGATAAACGCATCAATTGGACCGGAACCAATACCAGCGACATCAACTTCACTGTCCGCAACCTGGATCTTCGCCTGGCAACTCTCACTATCGTTTCCTTCCGCCTGAACACGATAGTCCAGCAGCTGGTAAGGGCCCTCAACTTCTATGAACTCTTTGACAAATGCCTGCCAGATGACCTCGGGCTTGAGTTCTCCACCATCAGCTTCCGAGATCGCCTGCACAATAGGGCTGAATTCGAGCAGCACTGATCTTGGCAATGAAACGCCGAAGTAATTCTCAAGAATGAAGGCAACTCCACCCTTTCCAGATTGGCTATTCACTCTCACGGTTTCACGGTACGAACCCCCAACATCGGAAGGATCGATGGGCAGATACGGTACTTCCCATGCGCTATCACTACCAGATTCAACAAACTGCATCCCTTTCTTAATAGCATCCTGGTGAGAACCCGAAAATGCTGTAAACACAAGTTCACCCGCATAGGGTTGCCTGATGTGAATGGGTATCTTGGTGCACTCTTCGGATATCTCAACGATTCTTGACATTTCACCGAAGTAAAGTTGCGGATCAATACCCTGAGAGAACATGTTCATCGCCATGGTAACCAAATCCAGATTACCGGTGCGCTCACCATTACCAAAGAGTGTGCCTTCTATTCTTTCCGCTCCGGCCATCAGTCCGAGCTCGGAGGCAGCAACACCAGTCCCTCGATCATTATGCGTATGCAAGCTGATGATCGCGTTTTCCCGGTTAGGCAGATGCCGAGTAAAGTACTCAATCTGATCTGCATAGACATTGGGCGTTGCCATTTCAACAGTGCTAGGCAGGTTCAAAACAATCTTGTCATCGACAGTTGGACACCAGACATCCATCACCGCCGCGCAAATCTCAACCGCAAAATCCATTTCAGTCGCTGTATAGCTCTCGGGTGAGTACTCCAGCGTGAGGGCTGTTCCCGATGCAACCAGTTCACGGGTATTATCTTTGACGATCTGGGTCGCGTCCGTCGCGAGCTTAATCACTTCCTCACGACTTTTATTAAACACAACCTTTCGTTGCAAGGTCGATGTTGAGTTGTACAGATGAAAGATGACTTGCTTGGCGCCTGTCACTGCTTCACAGGTTCGCTTGATTAATTCCTCTCTCGCCTGACACAACACCTGGATCGTGACGCCGTCCGGAATACGATCTTCTTCGATGATCTTTCGGACAAAATCGAAATCAGTTTGTGATGCCGCAGGAAAACCCACCTCGATTTCCGTGAATCCAATGTCCAGCAGCAAGTCATACATTTTCTGCTTTTCGTTTGGCGTCATCGGTTCAATCAGCGCCTGGTTGCCATCTCGCAAATCGACACTGCACCAGCGCGGGGCGTCAGTGATGACCTTGTCCGGCCAGGTTCTGTCAGGCAAGGGAATGGGCTTAAAGGGTTTGTATTTCTGGAACGGCATCGTCTTTCGCGTGACTGCGCCACTCGTTCGAGAGGGGTTTGTCGATTGATCTTCAGCATTCATTGTTGGTATCTCGAGTATTCAGTTGGGAAGCTGCTGTTTAAGCAGAAGTCGAGTAATGCAGGAGTTTGGAAGGCCGCCTACAACGGCAGTCGTAGCAGCGCCAGAAGACCAGGCGCAGACGCAAGCAGCAGCGCGGGTCTGCTGGCTGTTGGAACCATGTCGTTTTTAACAGTGTTCATTGTCTGCTTTATCGATATTAATCGTATTTGTTCTTTCAAGGGCAAAACTATAGCTCGCTCAGCATAATTTGCAAGTCTAACGATCCTACTCGGGGCCATATTATTTCAGTGGTTTAAGGTCTTTCCTGAATCGCCTGAAGTTTCTTACGTACCCCTGCGCACTCATTAGAAGACCCTTAATTGCCGTCTCGTTAAGCTCACGTACGATTTTTCCGGGAGACCCCATTACCAGGGAACCATCAGGTATTTCCTTGCCTTCAGGGATCAGCGCATTGGCACCGATCAGGCAGTTTTTACCTATCTTGGCCCCATTCAGGACGACGGCATTTATGCCAATCAGGGAGTTGTCTCCAATTGTGCAGCCATGAAGCATCACCTTATGACCTATTGTTACACCGCGCCCGATCGTCAGAGGCATACCCGGATCAGTATGCAGCACCGAGCCATCCTGAACGTTGGAACCTTCGCCTATGGTAATAACATCGTTATCGCCACGCAGCACCGCGTTGAACCAGACACTTGCATCATTTTCCAGAACGACAGACCCGAGTACCGTCGCACTATCTGCAACCCAGCAGTCCCCATTCATTTCTGGCGTCCTGTCCCCCAGCGCATAGATCATGATTTATTAACTCCTGATTGTTCTTACGAATACTATTTGCGGAAACTCTAGCATACTGCCACGTCAGTCAACGGCTACTTCAACCCAACCTTCATGAACTCTACGACTATCATTGAAGTCAGCCCCCATATTTCATGCCCATCAAACTTGAATACCGGAACCTGATGAGATTCCCCGTGCCTGGAAATATCGTCAATACGGACAGGTATTGCTGTCGAAAAATAGGCCAGGGGAACTTCAAACACTGATGCAATTTCATCAGGATTCGGACGCAATTGAATTCCCTGGCAAACAATCCCCACGAAGGGCTTTACCAGCAATCCATGCTTGGAAATAAAAGGTCGAAGCGATCCAATGACATCGACATCATCGGGAGAGATGCCCAACTCCTCTTCATTTTCGCGCAGCGCGGTGAACTCTAGCGAGCGATCCGCTCGATCTTCTTTGCCGCCAGGAAACGCCACTTCACCACCATGACTGCTTAGCCCACCGGCACGCTCTGTTAACAACATACGATGGCCTGACCTATCCGCCAAAATAGGCACGAGCACCGCCGCACGGGCACGATCATCGTGAATCGACTCGAGTTCCGCGGGTTTGTGCTGCTGCAGGTTTTTCCTAATATCGCCGATCACAAGACATCCTATATACTAGGCCACATGAAATATTGTAGCCAATGCGGCGACACTGTGTCGCACATCGTTCCCGAAGGGGACAACCGCCCAAGGTATGTTTGTACGTCCTGCAAAACCATCCACTACCAGAACCCCAAGTTGGTGGCCGGCTGCCTGCCATTTTTTGAAGACAAAGTACTTTTGTGTAAACGTGCGATTGCACCCCGCAAGGGCTATTGGACCCTGCCCGCCGGATATCTTGAAAACGGCGAGACAACATCCCAGGGGGCACTTCGAGAAACCATAGAGGAAGCCAATGCCAACGTTGAACTCCTCGATCTTTACACCTTGTTCAGCTTACCCCACATTTCCCAGATCTACCTGTTCTACCGTGCACGACTGACAGATCTTGATTTTTTTCCAGGAGAGGAGACCCTGGAAACGAGGCTATTTTCTGAACACGAGATTCCGCGGAACGAATTGGCTTTCCCGGTCATCACCGAAACCCTCGAACATTATTTTCAGGACCTGCCGAAGGACCACTTCCCTATAAGGTCAATGGACATCGTGATCGACCGTAAACGGCACCCGATCAAATAGCTGATATTAATTGAAGACTAGCCGACCCAGGCGCGAGCATTCCTGAAAAGGCGCATCCAGGGCGCGTCCTCTTTCCAGTCATCCGGTCGCCATGAATATTGCACTGCCCTGAACACCCGTTCAGGATGAGGCATCATGGCCAGTACCCGACCATCTTCACTCGTTACAGCCGTTAATCCGCCGGGGGACCCATTCGGGTTACAGGGATAGCTCTTGGCAGGCTCACCATAATGATCGGTAAAACGCATCGCAATTTGCTCGTTACGCTCGAGGTTGTCCATCGCCAAACTGGTCATCGTCGCTCGACCTTCACCGTGGCTCACTACAATCGGCAGCAAAGCGCCGCGCATACCCGTCAGGAAAATCGATTGCGTCTGCTCGATACGCACAAGAGACAGCCGTGCCTCAAACTGTTCTGACTCGTTACGAATAAACTTGGGCCAGGAATCTGTCCCTGGAATCAGCTCTTTTAAGGTAGCTAGCATCTGGCACCCATTACACACACCCAGGGAGAAGGTGTCGGGTCTATTGAAAAACCGCTGAAATTCGTCCCGAACCCTGGGATTGTAAAGAATGGATTTCGCCCAACCTTCCCCCGCACCCAGGACATCACCATAGGAAAAACCGCCACAGGCCACCAGACCTTTGAACTGTTCCAATGTTGTTTTCCCTGAGATCAGCTCACTCATGTGTACATCAACCGCTGTAAAACCGGCCCGCGTGAAAGCCGCGGCCATTTCCACCTGACTGTTTACACCCTGCTCTCGGAGTATCGCCACCAGGGGCCTGATACCGGTGGCGATCATCGGCGCGGCTATATCCTGGTTGATGTCGAATTGATGTTCGACTGATAGCCCCGGATCATCATCTTCAGCGACAGTATTGAATTCCTCCTGCGCACACTTGGGATTATCACGCAGCCCTTGAATCTGGAAACTGCTCCGCGCCCAATGTGTTTCCAACTCTTTTCTGGACGACAAAATGAGCTCTTTCTTTCCCTGTTTGATACTGATCGCCTGATCAAGACGGACACGTGCAATTTCCTGCCCGGTCAATCCATGACTCGCGAGCTCTTCCATGACGCTTTCCAGCGTCCTGGCCTGTACCTGAATCGCCACGCCGAGTTCCTCGTTAAAGAGGAAATCAATCGGGTCATTCCCAGAGGGAACGACAATGTCCAGGCCGGTTCGCGCTGCGAATGCCATCTCCAGCAACGTCGTGATCAAACCTCCGTCAGACCGATCATGGTATGCCAATACCTCGTCCCAGTTTTTCTGCAGAAATTGGAAGAGTTTTTTGAGCAGTTCAGGGTTTTCCAGATCGGGCGCTTCCGTTCCCATGGTGGAATAGGTCTGCCCCAGGATGCTTCCACCTAAACGCTGTTTGCCTTCCGCAAGGTCGAGCAAAAGTATGAGTGTTTCCTCCGGCAATGGGCGAAGTTCCGGCGTTACTGCTTCTCGAATATCAGAAACGGGTGCAAAAGCTGAAACAATCAGCGATACCGGTGAAGTCACCGCCTTGAAATCTCCATCTTCCTGCCAGCGTGTCTGCATCGACAGGGAGTCCTTACCGACAGGTATGGTGATACCAAGCGCTGGACACAGCTCCATGCCGACTGCTTCAACAGCGTCAAACAACGCTGCATCTTCACCCGAAGAACCTACCGCGGCCATCCAGTTCGCCGACAAACAAATGTCTTCGATTCTCTCAACTCTTGCCGCGGCAATATTGGTCATTGCCTCGCCAATTGCCATGCGCGCCGAGGCGGCACTGGACAAGATAGCCAGCGGAGTTCTCTCACCCATCGCCATCGCCTCACCGGTATACCCGGAAAACCCTGAGGCGGTCACCGAGACATCTGCAACGGGTGTTTGCCAGGGACCAACCATCTGGTCACGGGCGACAAGCCCGCCAACAGAGCGGTCACCAATAGTGATCAAAAATTTCTTGCTGGCGACAGTAGGATGACTCAATACCCGGAGCAGCGCCTCACCCAGATTAACCCCGGATTGCAGCGGCTTTGTTTTTACAGATTCACGAGAAACGGTCTTGTGTAGTTTCGGTGGCTTACCAAACAGAACGGATAAGGGGATATCGACCGGCGAACCGCCAAGCATTGAATCGGACACTTCAAGCTGATCGCCTTCTTTAGCTTCGCCAACAATTGCATAAGGACATCGTTCCCTTTCACAGATCCTCGCGAAACGTTCGACATCCTTGACCGGGACCGCAAGCACATACCGCTCCTGGGCTTCGTTGCACCAGATTTCACGCGGTGTCATACCAGGCTCAGCATTGGGAATTTTTCGAAGCTCGAAAGAACCACCGACACCACCGTCCTTGACCAACTCAGGAAGGGCGTTCGACAGTCCACCGGCGCCAACATCGTGGATGAACTGAATGGGATTCTCACCCCCCAATTGCCAGCACTGGTCGATAACTTCCTGACAACGATGCTGAAGCTCTGGATTTCCGCGCTGCACACTCGCAAAGTCGAGGTCCGCGGTGCTTTCTCCTGATGCCATGGAAGAGGCTGCACCACCGCCTAACCCAATCAACATCGCAGGACCGCCGAGTACAATCAGTGCTGCCCCGATCTCAATACCGTCTTTCTGGACATGTTCTGCCCGGATGTTCCCCAAACCGCCGGCGATCATGATGGGCTTGTGGTAACCGCGAACCTCGCCATTCACCTCCTGTTCGAAGGTCCTGAAATACCCGGTAATATTAGGGCGACCAAATTCGTTATTGAAAGCTGCACCGCCGATGGGTGCATTAATCATGATATCCAGGGCAGACGAAATCCGATCTGGTTTACTGGCATCCATTTCCCAGGGTTGTTTCGAGCCGGGAATATTGAGATTGGAAACCGTGTAGCCCGACAATCCCGCCTTCGGTTTACCGCCCCGGCCGACAGCTCCTTCGTCCCTGATTTCCCCACCGGAACCGGTTGCTGCACCGGGGAAAGGTGCTATTGCTGTCGGGTGGTTGTGAGTTTCCACCTTAATCAGGATGTGAACGTCTTCCTGATACTCTTTATACTCCCTGTCGCGAGGATCCGGGTAGAAACGGTTGGATAGATGTCCCGAAATAACCGCCGCATTATCTTCATAGGCAGACAACACCCCTTCACCTTTGGTCTTGGCGTACGTGTTTTGAATCATGTCCATCAACGAATGGGCTTTTTCCTCATCATCGATGGTCCAACTGGCTCGAAACGTTTTGTGCCTGCAATGTTCGGAATTCGCCTGGGCGAACATCATCAGTTCCACATCGGTAGGATTGCGGTTCAACTCAGTGTAAGCATCTTCCAGGTAACTAATTTCGTCACTGGTCAGCGCCAGGCCAAGATCCATGTTGGCGATCTGCAACGCCGAAATCCCTTGACCCAGTAAATCAACCCGCCCCAATGGACCGGCCTCTTGTACTTCGAACAGGTATCCGACTTCAGTTGTACCGACGACTTCTTCCGTCATCCGATCATGAATAAACGGATCGGCCGCATTAGGTTTGTCTGCGTCAATGCGATACGCGATCCCGCGCTCAATCCTGATGACCTTGTCCAGGCCACAGATTCGAGCAATATCACTTGCTTTTGAACTCCAGGGTGAGATCGTGCCACTTCTTGGCACCACCAGGCGCAACAGATGATCGGACGGCATCAGCTCGCGGCGCTGGTTCTCCTCTGCGCCATAGCGCAGTAAGCCAGTCAAGACAGCTAGATCCTGCTGATTAAGCTTTTCGTTCAGATCGACAAAATGCATGAACTGTGTGTCAATCCTGTTGACATTCAGGCCCTCAGCGGCCAATTCAGAGCGAAGTTTACTCACCCTGAACGACGACAAAGCAGTCGGCCCCGGAAAAACCAGCATGACCATTAGTTTCTACGCTCCTGAAAAAAAGCTGACATCAACGCTTTGCATTCCTTTTCCAGCACACCTTCAATCACAGTCACTTTGTGATTCAGGCCCGGATTATCCAATACCCTGGAGGACGAGCATACCGCTCCAGCCCTTGGTTCTCTTGCACCGAATATTAGCTGCTCAATTCGGGCGTGAACAAGCGCGCCAGCGCACATGGTACAGGGTTCAACGGTCACCACCAGTGTGCAGCCCGGTAAACGGTAGTTCCCCAGGGTTTGCGCTGCATCCCTGAGCGCCATGATCTCTGCATGGGCGGTCGGATCATGACCGCTAATGGGCTGATTGAACCCCCGACCTATAATTTGGTTTTCACGAACGACGACCGCACCCACGGGCACCTCATCGCGCGTGGCTGCTTCCTCGGCAAGCCCCAGAGCAACCTGCATCCACTCTTCGGACATCAATCCCACACTATTATTACCAGCGTTTTACTGGATTTATGATCAATCGAGGAATGCGCCGGGGGCGCAAAGGTAAGTGCTGAGGATCGAGCGGTCATAACGTCTGTCGTTTCTCAAGTTCAACGCGCGGCGGCTTCATTACATCATCTACCACTACAGACCGCGTCAATGGATTTCACCGGCAAATTGACTACAAATCACAAGCAAAGGCAAGCTGAAATGGGCGATAAATTTCCTGTCAACAGATTCTCAATTCTTGTGCCGCATTTTAGGGTAGTTCGTGCCCGACGTTACGATCAAACTTGACTCAAGATTCCTGCATCCATAATTCAGGCGCGGGCGATGCGTTCGATGCCCGCCAAAATATAGGTCACCGCGCGTTCGATTGTCTCGTTCCTGTCAAGCCTTTCGCTCGCGGCAAGCTCTGCCGCGGCGATAGAGGCGCCAGACGACATGCTGACCACCATCATCGCTTGACGCTGATCCAAGTGATACTGCTCGGCCGCCATGCGCACCAGGAAACGAGCAACCTGGCGACTATGTTGATCCCGTTTGGCTTTAATCTCTGACGCAATTTCCGGTTGAGAAAGCAGCAGCGGCAAAATATTCCCGGGCGCGTGGTGGTCAAAATTACTGGTAACGGAAAGCCGGACGATATCTTCAAAGTTTTTCACTTCTCGCACCACTGAAGTGAACTCGTCGACAAAGCGCTGATACTCCCGCAGAAGGAGTGCTTGCAGCAATTCCGAGCGATTCGAAAAATAGTTGTAAACCAAAGGCGCTGATACACCCGCTGTTTTTGCTAGACCTTCCATGGTGAACGCTTGCAAACCGCTGGCAATCAACATGGTAAGCGTCGTGTCCAGTAACTGATTACGCCGCGCTGTCGGCGAGAGCCGGGTTCTTACTCGCTGTTTCTCCATAACAGCATTCTATCTTTATTATTGACAATCTAAAATAGTGCGGTTATTTTTGACTGTCTAAAATAACCATAAACAGAGGTTAGTCATGACCTACGCTGCTCATCGACGCGTTATTGATGTCGATTCACACCTGATCGAACTTGATGACTTTCTACACAATGCCGCCAGTCCCGAACATCTGGATCTTGTGCCTTCAATGCTCGAGCAAAAAGGACTCCCAGTCGTTAAAGCCGGGCTGGACCGCGGCCGGGAATTATTCGAAAAAAGGCAGAATGACCCGTCAAGCATGGCTAAATTTGAAGCCTCGCTCATGGACAACACTAAAAATGGCTGGAGCCGACTAGGCGCTTTTGACCCCAAAGAGCGTTCGCACACGCTCGACCTTTTAGGGTTTGAAATGCAGTGGGTATTGCCGACCTTTTCTTTTCATCAAACCCTGGCCGCTGCCAAAGGAGAAGCACTCGAGGCGACTTCAATAACGCTAAACAAAGCCATGGCGAATTTCTGCGCCCATGACGATCGACTAAAGGCAGTAGGTTACTTGCCGCTTAACCTGGGACCAGAAACAGCCAAAGCCATCATGGACGAAGGCTTCTCCCAGGGTTGCTACACGTTCCTGCTGCCCACCAACGAACCGAACCCAGAAGGTCGCTCATTCACGCACCCGGACTTCGACCCAATATGGGCAGCCTTCGCGGGACGACAAACGCCCGTTGGCTTGCACGTTGCCGCCAATGGTGATTACAACCCGGTATCGCCCAGCTTCAAGAATAACGGCAAGTCAGAGCTTGCTTTGGGCGGCGATGCCCCGACCGGCGAATTAAGCCTGTTAAATATTGGCGCCAGCGCCCAGTTATTTTTATCCGCTATGATCTTTGATGATGTCTTTGCACGTCATCCCGAACTGCGCGTTATCAGCATGGAACATGCTGCGTCTTGGTTACCTTCTTGGATGCACCAACTCGACTTTACGGCGAAATTGTATAAACGTATGAGAAAATTTGAAGAGGCACCCTCGGTAACGGCCAAGCGCCACCTAAAAGTCTCGCCATTTGCCGGTGAACCTGTCGGCTGGATAATCGACAACGTTGGCGAAGACATGCTGGTGTTTGCATCGGACTACCCTCATCCAGAAGGTACGGGTGACCCTATTGCGAAGTTCGAACGAACCATGTCGAACTGCAATCAAGCCACCATGGACAAATTTTACTTCGGTAACATGCTGGACGTCATGGGGCTGTCCTAAGCCCCAATCATATCCCTTGTTGGTCCTAACGCAGACGCGTTTTTAACGACAAGCGTTAGACCGGATAACCCATGCGTTAGACCGACATTATCGCCTGTCTCATGTGACGCATTCATTATAAAAAGAGGCAAAGTGTTGCTCTCTGTTATCTTTCAACATTCCAGCGGTTTCATCCATAAACCTATTTCGATCGCTTCTGGTTCTAAATATCCAAATGCACACGGTATCGTTGCTGTGGTAAATCGCTTTTAACTCGTCATCAATATCACAAATTTCTTGTGGAATATCTGCTTTGATGCAAATCATTTTACCCCCCAATCTGCATCCTATATGCAGCTGATCAATAACAAAGTTCTACCACCATTAGACAGCGCGCGACTCTCTCTAGAACTGCCTTTAGCTCCAGCTTGTAATTTTTACATTTAATCCTGTTTCCCTATTTGTAGTTAAAAACCGCTTCTAGAGGGACACTAAATTCAATGCAAATCTTAAATGCAACTTCCAAGGAAGGAGAATATTTATCTTTCTCAATTGCAATTATTGTTTGACGCGTTACCCCAACCTTTTCCGCTAAAGTTTGTTGAGACATCTCCCCTGCCTCAAACCTCAACTTTCTAACGTTGTTGCCTATTTTCTTCGACAACTTAAAGCCCTTTTCGGTAGTAATAAAGTTGAGTTAAAAAATGAGTAACCTCTGCTAAAACAAAGAACAAAAGTAACAAATGAAACATACCACCAGGCGTCGTTAAGATGGGTAAATGATCAAACCAGGCATTCAGCAAAATGTGCCCCATAAAAAACCAAATGCAGGCACTTAAAACCCAGTAGCTATATCTATAAGAAATTTTTTCGATGAGCTTGTCTCGCTCATCTGCTAGTTGTGATTTATTCTTAAAGCTTACAAACGCCTGAATGATGCTTTCTAAAACAGCAATCCAAACAATCAGGATAATGATTTCAACAATGCCTGGCGGTTCAGGGTTTAGTTTTAAATTTGTAAAGCTTCCGTAGAAATACCATCCGAATACCAGCAAGGTAACTCCTAAAGAAGCGATTAAACCTTTTTCTTTATACGAAAAATCCATAAAACTCTCTATGTCTACTTATTTTTACATAACGTAAAATATCTTTTACACTCAGTCAAGGAGAGATTATTCATTACTTACGGTTAACAATCGTCACCGTCGTGCGTCGCGATGCGTGTTTACGCTAGTGCCAGACTATAAAGAACGAGCGTTCAGGAAGAAGTGTGCCGTAACTGTGTTGTAGATAAACCCTTATAGAATAGGGGTTTCAGAGGGTTTCGCTATTCCCACTCAATAGTGACGCTTTTCAGAAGCCTTATGCCACATAGCTTTGAGGGCAGCTGAAACAGAGTGTGTTGTGACTGTGTTGTAAACAGGTTATTTTCAATTTGTTCCCTTCCATCATTATCAATAACCTACCATGTTCTAACTACACAGTGTGTGGTTCTATACCTCTCTTATACAACCTATCTTATTCATATTTAGTTTGTTCTTTTAGATTCAAGCTTAAAAAGATCAACAATGCGAAAGTTGTGTAATCTGCTAATCTTTGCCACAAACCTAATAGATCAATTTGACTTGGGTTAAGCATCATAAAAAATCCT
>Ga0206679_10001526_pt1 | contig 19036 bp, 14 predicted proteins | sample M110012015metaG_FD_155464 | JGI IMG/M metagenome (GOLD analysis project Ga0206679, IMG submission 155464) | Ammonia-oxidizing marine archaeal communities from Monterey Bay, California, United States - M1 100m 12015 | ecosystem: Environmental > Aquatic > Marine > Intertidal zone | place: USA... | reverse complement strand
ATTGGTATCTTTTTACACATTTCAACCACTATTCTTTTTGAAAGCAGTGACGGACATAAGTTTAGTAGCCAAAAGATTTTAGCAATTATTGTAGGGTCAGTTATTGCTATATTTAGTATTTAATGAATCAGAAATACATAATTACTGGAGCACCAGGAACTGGGAAAACAGCTATTATCAATTTACTTAAAAAAGAAGGTCATTCTTGTGCTGAAGAAATTTCACGAACAATAATAGCTCAGCAAATTGCAAGTGGTGGTGATGCATTGCCATGGAAAAACTTAGCTGCTTTTTCTCAGCAAGTAATCGCTCTTAGGAAAGCACAGCATACGAATGCCCCACAAGATAAAACTTATTTTTTTGATAGAGGAATTATTGATGTAATTGCCTACTTAAAACATGATGACCTATCAGTGAATGATGACACGATAGCAATGGTAAAAAAATTCCCTTATAATAAGACTGTTTTTTACACGCCTATTTGGGAAGAAATTTATGTAACCGACACCGAAAGAAAAGAAGATATTCTCACTGCAAAAAATATAGAAAAATCTTTACTTACTACTTACGAATCCTTTGGCTATACTTTGGTGGAAGTTCCTAAATTATCCGTGAGTGAACGAACTGCTTTTATTCTGTCCAAACTGAAATAATAAGAAGGATTTTATGTAGTTTTGCAGAAATTTAATAATTAAAAAAATAAGAAATTATGTCAATATTAATCGGTAAAAAAGCCCCTTCATTTTCTGCACAAGCAGTAGTAAACGGAGGTGAATTTGTAAAAGGATATTCATTAGAACAATTTGTAGGAGAAAAGCCAGTTTTGTTTTTCTTTTACCCAAAGGATTTCACTTTTGTTTGCCCAACAGAATTATTTGCATTTCAAAATAAATTAGCTGAATTTGAAGCAAGAGGATGTGCAGTAGTTGCTTGTTCAACCGATACAGAGCAGTCGCACTGGGGATGGTTACAAATGCAAAAAAATGAAGGTGGTATTCAAGGAATTACTTACCCATTAGTTGCAGATACTGACAAAACTATATCAGCAAACTTTGGTGTATTAGCTGGAGAATACGAATTGGATGAGAATGACAACATGATTGCTAACGGACCAATGATTGCTTTCAGAGGTTTATTCTTAATCGACAAGAATGGAGTAGTGCAACACCAAGTGATTAACAATTTCCCATTAGGAAGAAATGTTGATGAGGCCTTAAGAATGGTTGATGCTTTACAACACTTTGAAGAAAATGGTGAAGTTTGTCCTGCAAACTGGAGCAAAGGACAAGATGCAATGAAAGAATCGCATGAAGGAGTTGCTGATTACTTATCAAAGCACTAAGCAAAACACACATATAAAACAAAGAAGCCCTGCATTTTGCAGGCTTTTTTATTACCTTTGATTTTATGATAAGAAGAAGAGTTTTACGCTTTGTACTCAATATTTTTCCACCCCTTTTTTTCAATCGTATTGTACTAAAAAAAGTATCGGAAGATTATACTGAATTTAAGGTTGTACTTAGGAAGTCAATCCTGAATATGAACTTCCATAAAACTATTTTTGGAGGAACTATCTTCTCTGCTTTCGACCCTTATTTTCCTACTATGTATTATAATATCTTTCATCAGAAAGAGAGGAAATTAGAAATTTGGTTAAAGAGTGCAAATATAAAATACAAACGCCCAGCCAATACTGATTTACACCTTACCTTTACCATAACTCCTAGTGATATTATTGAAGCAGAAAATGCTTTAAACAAGGATGGGAAATGGGAAAAATGGCATGCTGTACAGGCTATTAATACTAAAGGTATCGTTTGTGCAGAAGCAGAAATGCTCGTTTACCTCAGAGACAATAAAATTAAAAGTAAAATAGGGTTTTAAACCCTATTGATTAAAACAGTAGCATAAGCAGAAACACCTTCCTCTCTACCTACAAAACTTAGTTTTTCAGTTGTAGTCGCTTTAATAGAAACTAAATCAGCATCTACTCCCATACAATAAGCAAGCACTTTTTGCATCTCAGGAATATAAGGTCCTATCTTTGGCGTTTGCAAACAAATAGTAGAATCAATATTACCAATTTCATAGCCCTTTGCTCTAATTAAAACCATTACTTCTTTCAGTAAAATTTTACTGTCAATTCCTTTGTACTCAGCACTAGTATCAGGAAAATGTTTCCCAATATCACCTAAGTTAGCAGCCCCTAATAGTGCATCACAAATAGTATGAACAAGTACATCTGCATCAGAATGACCAAGACCTCCTTTAGTATGAGGAACAATTATTCCTCCCAACCAAAAGTCTAATCCTTCTTTTAGCTGATGTACATCAAAACCAAAACCTATTCTAAAACTCATAAATTAGTTCATTTCATCCAATGCTCCAAAATCAAATACAAGCGTAAAACGCATAGTATTCGCTAAAGGATTATTTCCATTAATTGCACGGCTAGCGTTTATCAAATAAGAAAAGTCAAGCGCAAATACATTGTACTTTACTCCAGAACCAAAAGTGAAGAATTTTCGTCCTCCTTTAGTATCGTGCTCAAAAAAGTAACCTGCACGGATAGCGAACTGATTAGCGTACCAATATTCTGTACCAATAGAGTAATTAATTTCTCTCATTTCTTCTTTAAATCCACCTGGAGCATCACCAAAGGATTGGAAAATACCAGAAACAACTGAAACATCAGGCTCTTGCCCTTCTACTATTTCACCATCCTCATATACAGGAGGTGTTGGTACTAATAATTTATTAATATCTAAAGCTATTGACATTTTATTATAATCATCAAACTCAGTTCCTAAAGCTGTACCTAACCTTAAATTAATTGGAATAAAATCACGCACTGCCGTTTCAGTATAAGAAATTTTATTTCCAATATTAGAGATGTTACCTCCAATAGCTAAATCAACATCTTTACCACTAATTCTGATAGGCTTAGTATAATACCCTGCAATATCAGCTGCTATGGATTGCCCTGCAACTGTAGGAATACCTCCAGCAGACTGACCACCTGTAAGATTAGAATAAATATATCTACCAGAAATTGCTAATGAAAAATTATCAGAAAGCTTACGAGCATAAGAAGTTCCTAAAGCAAACTCACTTGGCTTATACTGCCCAATTGTAGTTCCTAATATATCTGTAAACGTTATGTCTCCCAAAGAGAAATAACGCAATTCTAAACCAATTGACTCATTATCATTTAATTTTCGGTAACCCGCTAGATAAGACAAGTTAATATCTGGAACTAATGCCCTTAGCCATGGAACATAGGACATAGAAAATCCCATATCATCACCTACAAAAGCTAATTTTGCAGGGTTCCAATGTATCGAATTTGCATCAGGAGCAGTAGCTACACCAACATCACCCATAGCACCTGCTTTTGAATCAGGTGAAATTAATAAAAACGGAACAGCAGTTGTAATTGTATTTAACCCCCCTGTCAAGTCATCATAAGATGGGTCGTCCTGAGCAAAAGCATTAAACACTAATGATAATGCACAAATTATTCCTATTATTTTCTTCATTTCTTAAATTTAGTTTGCAAATATACTTCTTTTTTATGTGGACTTGAACGAAACTATTGGGGTAATAGTATAATTCGGATTGATTTTGAAGTAAAATCGCCATCAGAACTACTAACGCCTAATTTTGCAATATACATTCCTGCACTCAGTTGTCCTCCATATTCATCTTTTCCATTCCATGGAATAGGACCAATTCTATAGCCATTATCACTATAACTTTCTTCTTGTCTTTTCACTAAAGTTCCTGTTATAGAATAAATTTCCAAAACTACATCTAGGTTTTGATTTGCCTTGTTGTGCTGAAAATATATGTCAGTAGAATTAGAAAAGGGATTAGGGTAAGTAATATAATCAGAAATTGTAAACTCATTTTCATCCGCCACAACAAAAGTAATAGTTGCCTCAGAAGAATTATTAAATACATCCCACACTTTTAAAGTTAAAGTATGCTCTCCTTTTTCCAAATCATAAAAAGGGAAACTAATCACCCCTTTAGTATAGTTATCTTTTGCTGCTTCATAAAAATCATTCAACACATAGGGATTAGCCGTATTTCCATCTAACACAGCAGTAATATCATGCCCGATACCATTGCCCACAGTATTTATTCCACTAAAATCAAAAACATCAGCCAATAAAACAGGGTTAGCATCTGTAATACCTCCATCTAAAAAGTTTCTTGTATTTATAAATAATTTCAATTCAGCACCCTCATAATCATACACAATATCATCAGCTGTACCTCCAATCACAAATCCCTCATCACTTCCTCCCGCATCTACTGGGTCATCATCATCCGAAACTGCATAGTAAGAAATTTTTCCGGCACCATAATTATAAGCAATATCCTTAGGAACAATGAAGGAAAAAGAAAACTCTCCATCAGTAACTGTAGCCGCTCCTTTATATAATATATTATTTTGATTACGATAAGGCATAGGAGTACAGCTTTCCTGTCCTAATGTAGTACGAATGATTTCTTTATCATAAACCGTAACATATACAGTTCCATTGAAAGAATCTAAAATACCTAAATCATCTTGAACTTCACCAGAAATATTCACCTCTCCTAAAGCTTTTAAAGTATCCGTAATGCTAGTAGTTTCCACATTATATTTTGGATAAGCCAAACAAAGTGCAGGATCACCTAAAAGTGTAAAATTTCTATTATTTGCAGAAGTTCCACTCAACACTTTTGTTTGCTTAAATACATCTCCTAGTCTTGGGAATTCTCCACCTGTTTTTTCAAAAAGTGTTTTAATAAACTTAGTATTCAAATTATAATTAGGAGCCGAATACACCAAACGAGTTGTACTTAACAAAGCAATTGCTCCTCCATTAGAGTTTAACAATACGTATTCCCCTGCTGAAGTTTCTGCAGGATTATCAAAATGCGAAAAATTACAGGTTGCTGTCATAAACAAAGGAAGTTTATTACTATTACTCCATTCATTAATCTGCTTTACTTCAAGTATTCTTTCATTAGTCCATCCTAACTGCCCCCCATGTCCTGTATAATTTATAAGCAATGCTCCCTTATTTATTCTATTATTTATTGCCGCCTGAGCATCAGGGCTTCTATTTCCACCAGTAGTAGATTCCTGTAAATAATTATCCAAATAAATCTTTTCTATATTAATGTCATTATAATTATCATCAACAATATTTGCCAAACTATCTGCTTGCCACATGTGTGTGTTACCATCACTTCCATCCCCATCATCAGCAATAAAAGCAATATTATTGCGCCAACTTCCAAATGATTCTTTTGCATAATAACGCTCTACTTTATCAACCAATACATTAGCTTGAGACAAGGTTGAAACAGGAAACCTTCCGACCCCAATATCTACCAAATCATTATTAAATAATCCTTCATGATCATCTAATAATCCAAAATAATCATCCGTAACGTACGACAATGTTTTATGGGTGGAATTTACGGACTGATAAGTAATAATAAAGTTTGTATTATCTTCAACCCTATTCTTTGGATCATAAGAACCATCCCCAAAAAGCAATACATATTTCAATTTTGAATCTTGTCGTTTGTACAACATTCTTAAAAAATTACGGATAGCACTTACATCTTGTGCACCTGATGAAAACTCATTATAAATTTGATCTGGAGTAACAATTACAGATTTTAAATTATCTTGAGATGCATGAAAATCAGCTAATCGTTCAGCTGCACTTAAGAAATTAGGGTGAGATACAATTACATATTCTACATCAGAAGGAATATTGTGTAAATTTTGGTTAGCTACTTCTCCTTTCAAAATAGGCGTTAAGTAAGCACTACTATTAAACGCAATGTATTCATGTAATTCATTAACAGAATCATTAAAAGAGAGAATACTCCCATTTATTGTAGTAGACATCTGAGCTACTGATGTAGGATCAGTAATATCCCAAATGCTTATTCCTGAATTAGCATTTGACAACTCAAAAATTCCTACCTCATTCCCTAATGATAATGCGTCTCTAAACAAAAGAGTGTTTCCGGACATCTTTAGCCCTCTTCTCGCATTTATCTCAATATAATTCAACCATGCTAAAGCGCCATTATCTGTTGAACTATAATCAAGAGTAATTGATATAGCTGAAGAATTAGCATTAAAACTGGAAGTAACGGAAGCTGTTTTAGCATATTCTGTCGCATAAGTGCTCACTACTTTATTTACATTAATAGCATTTAGTTGAGTAGAATTAGCTTTAACAGAAAATGAAGAAGCAACAAAAGAACGAGCAACAACAGCTGTTTTTACACTTACAGGGCTTGATTGATCAAGATTAGAAAATGTAAAGTTAAAAGATTGACTATTTTGAATATCAAATCGCTCTCCAAACCACTCTTTTCCTGAATTTATTAAATTTTCAGATTCATTTTCATGGAAAGAAAAATCATTAAATGAAGTGATTGTTTTTGTAGCATTTTGAATCAACTGTTGTGATGGAATTCTCTTTCCATCCGACTGACTATCAATAGTTAAAAAATAATTTACCTCATCAGAAAACAAATGGGTTTCATGTTGAAATAACCCAGATTGAGCATTATAATTCCAAATATGAGGAGATTCTCCATAAAACAAAATATAGTCACTACTTTCAAAAACACCATTTTTGTTTGAATCATAAACTTTTATTGCATTTTCTACCAAATCATCATGCCTAAAATCAGAGTTTAATTTTGGCAACATTCCTCCTCCATTTCCAAACAGTTTTATAGCTGAAATTTGCAAACTATTTACATCCACCCCCAACCCTTCTAAACTAGAGTAAGTAAGCTGATAAACTCCTGATTTATTAGTGGCTATTTTATACCAATCACCCTGTGCTAATACTGAGCTATATTGCCCAAATACATTTACCACAAAAAGTGTAAAAATTAAGGTTGAAAGAAATATCTTTTTCATTACTGCAAAGTTACGTATCATTTTAAAAACAAGGCTAAAACGCTAAAAAAAATAATTATTATACAATTTCCTTCCTAGTAAAAGTAGATAATAAATAATTTGTTTATTTTTGTGAAATTGAAATTAAGAAAAAACCCATTTATGTTGAATAAATTTTCCAAGATTTTTATTGCAGTAGCTGCATGCATTTTTATTAGTAATGATGCCAATGCGCAAGACCCTGCATTTAGTCAGTTTTATGCCAATCCATTATATTTAAATCCTGCATTTGCTGGAGCAACTCCTAAGGGATGCCCAAGAGCAAACTTAAATTACAGAGACCAATGGCCTGGAATAGGAAGAACTTATGTAACTACTTCTGCTTCATGGGACCAACATATCAATGCAATTGGAGGTGGACTTGGGGTTATGGTAGCGCAAGATAGAAGTGGTGCAGGGCATTTAAACACTACACACGCTTCTTTACTTTACTCCTACCACTTAGAAGTAAATCGAAAATTCTCAGTAAAAGCAGGTTTTGAGGCCTCATACAGAATGATTAATTTAGACTGGAATGACCTAACTTTTGGAGATATGATTGACCCACAAAGAGGGTTTGTTTATAAAACACAAGAAGATATAGCAAATAATGCAACAACTAAAAGTTTCCCTGATTTCTCAGCAGGTTTTATAGGATATTCAGAGAATTTATTTTTTGGTTTTGCAGCACACCATTTAACCACTCCAAACCAAGGATTTATTAGCGAGAGTCAATTACCAACAAAACTGACTGCACATATTGGAGGGACAATTCCATTAAACAAATACAGCAATAATGTAACAACTATTTCTCCTAATTTCTTGTATCAAAAACAACAAGACTTTCAACAGTTTAATTATGGAGTTTATGTAAATAGAGGACCAATGGTTGGGGGATTATGGGCAAGACATAGTTTGAAAAATATTGACTCATTCATTCTTATGATTGGGCTTATTCAAGATGCTTTCAAATTTGGATACAGTTATGACATCACCTTAAGTAATCTTAAAAATAGTAACACCCTTGGCGCTCATGAATTATCATTCACTTTATTCATGCCATGTCGTTCAAGAAGCCGATCGTTCAACACAATAAGTTGTCCACAATTTTAGTTAGTAGTTAAATAAATTAATCATACAATAAAAATGATAAAATCAAATAAATTAATATTAATAGCAAGTAGCTTATTTATCCTAGCCTCTTGTTCAAACAACCGACAAACATCAAAAACAGGATGGAAGTTTAACGATTCTAAAAATGGAGGGTTTGAAGTAAATGACAGATTCAGAGAACAAGAAACTGGGCCAGGATTAATGTTTGTGGAAGGAGGTTCTTTCACTATGGGAAGAGTTGAACAAGATGTAATGTATGAATGGAACAATGTTCCAAGAAAGGTGACCGTATCCTCTTTCTATATGGATGAAACAGAAGTGAGAAATGTAGACTATTTAGAATACTTATACTGGATTAAAAGAGTATACAACCAATCTTACCCTGAAGTATATAAAAAGGCTTTACCTGACACCTTAGTTTGGAGAGATAAATTAGGATATAACGAGCCTTACGTAACTCAATACTTAAGACACCCTGCCTACCAAAACTACCCTGTAGTTGGAGTAAGTTGGGCACAAGCTAATGACTATTGTATTTGGAGAACTGATCGTGTAAATGAGCGTATCTTAATTAATGCAGGTATTCTTAGAGAAGACCCTGAACAAGTTGATGACAATACTTTTAATACTGAAGCTTATTTAGCTGGACAATATGAAGGAATTGTAAAAAGAAACCCAAGGAATTTAAACCTTGCTACAGGAGAAAAAACAAGACAAGTTCGCATGGAAGATGGTTTACTTTTACCAAAGTACCGCCTACCAACAGAAGCTGAATGGGAATTTGCAGCTTTAGGATATGTTGGAAATACACAAGAAGAAAACACAAGCGAAAGAAAATTATACCCTTGGAATGGTTCTTCACTAAGAAATGGAGATCCTAAAAACCAAGGAGAAATAATGGCGAATTTCAAAAGAGGTAGAGGAGACAATATGGGGGTTGCTGGAAACTTAAATGATAATGCTGATATAACTTCCCCTGTTAGAGCTTTCTGGCCAAATGATTACGGTTTATATAACATGGCTGGAAATGTATCAGAATGGGTAATGGATGTTTACCGTCCTGAAATAGAACAAACAACTATTGCTGACCACAGAAATTTTAGAGGGAATGTATATACTACTCAAAAAACTGATGAAGATGGATTTATTGCTGAAAAAGATAGTTTAGGAAGAATAACTATGGTACCTGTAGATGCTCAAGGAAATGTATACAGAAGAAACTACAAAAAATCTGATAATATTAATTACCTTGATGGAGATATTGAATCTCAAGTGGGTATTGACTGGAATAACTTTTTAGATGAAACAACTACATCAGATACTGCTAGAGTAAAAATTGACAAATGGAATCAAAAAGCAGATCAATATAAAGATAAAGCTAAAACAGGAAACTCTAGTGAAATGTATGTTTATGGAGAATCTTCTTTAGTTACAGACAGGACAAGAGTTTTCAAAGGAGGTTCTTGGAAAGATAGAGCATACTGGCTAAACCCTGGAACAAGAAGATTCTTAGATCAGGACCAATCAACTGATGCTATTGGGTTTAGATGTGCAATGGATAGAGTAGGAGCGCCAGTTAGTAATCAAAAAGAAAATACAAGAAGAGGTTCTGATTACAGTAAAAAAAGAAACTAATAAATAGTTAAGTACATATTTATAAAACCCCACTAATAATGGGGTTTTATTTTTTAATAACATGAACATTAAAAATTTATACTCAATCTTTAAAGAGCATTCTACTATTTGTACAGATAGTAGAGAGATTAAAGAAAAATCTATCTTTTTTGCTTTAAAAGGTGAGAATTTTAATGGCAATGAATACGCTTTAAAAGCAATTAATGATGGATGCTCCTACGCTATTATTGATGAAATAGAGTATAATACTCATCCAAATACAATTCTTGTTGATGATACACTCAAAACTCTTCAAGAAATTGCTACTTACCACAGAGAACAGCTAAGTATTCCTATTATAGGGATAACTGGTACTAATGGGAAAACAACTTCTAAAGAATTAATTAACTCTGTGTTGAATAGTGAACTTAATTGTTATGCAACAAAAGGAAACTTAAACAACCATATTGGGGTTCCTTTGAGCATATTAGAAATCAATAAGCAACATGAAATTGCAATTATTGAAATGGGGGCGAACCATCAAAAAGAAATTGAGTTCCTATGCAGTATTGCTCAACCAACTCATGGAGTAATCACAAATATTGGCTCTGCACACTTGGAAGGATTTGGAAATCTTCAAGGCGTAATAAACACTAAAAATGAACTATATCAGTTTATTGCCAAAACGAATGAACAGATTTTTGTAAATTCAGCTGATGATTTATTATTAGAACTTGCTGCTTCAATAACAAAAAAAACATATGGAGAAACAGGAGATATAAAAGGCACAATTGAAAACAGTACTCCTTTCTTAACCGTAAATTATCAGAACTCTACTATTAATAGTCAGCTAATAGGTAACTTTCAATTTAGCAATATAATGCTAGCAATTTGTATTGGAGAGTACTTTAGTGTTTCAACTGAAAATATCAAAAAGAGTATTGAAAGCTATACCCCTAAAAATAATCGCTCACAGATTATAGAGACAAAAAATAACACACTTATTCTTGACGCTTACAATGCAAACCCATCAAGCATGAGAGCAATGTTACTTTCCTTTTCCGAACAAAAGTATTCTAATAAACTTTGTATTTTAGGGGATATGCTTGAACTTGGAAAAGACTCAGAAAAAGAGCATCAAGCAATTATTACACTCTGCAAAAAAATGAACTTAAACTGTCATTATATTGGAGAAGAATTCAAGAAAGTGACCCAACAAGCATTCAAAAGTAGAAAAGATTTTGAGGGAAAATTAAAGCAAGAAGGAATTTCAAGAAAAACAATTCTACTAAAAGGCTCAAGAGGAATTGGTTTAGAGAAGCTAGTTAATCACCTCTAGTCTACTCAGCTAAAGCATCTTTAAACAACTTCCTAAAAATAAAGAAACAAACAGATAAGAAACCCCCAAGGAAAGCACCTAAAATACTTAATACAGTTTTCGACAACTTTTCCTCTTCCAATGGTAATATTGGCTTATCAATAATATTAATAATTGGAGTCTGATTTAACAAAGTAATTTTTGAAAGCTCTAGATTCTTTACTATCTCTAAGTACATAGCATTTAACACCTCAACCCTTCTCATTAATTGTAATTCTCTTAATCTTCCTGATGCCTTTACAATTCTCTGATTAATATCCTTAACCTTAGCAAACTCTTGTTCAGCAATTTCTAGCTCTTTAAAAACTGAATCTGCCCTATTTTGCAAGAAATCAAGTGTATTAGTAGCCTGTGCAGTTTGATGCAATACATACATCTTACCCATTTGTTCAATTAAAGCTTCTACAAAATATTTAGCGAACTCTTGATTTAAAGATAGGTAAGATAATCTAATAATATTAGCATCATCAGATTGAAGCTGAACAAGCAAATCCTCCTCTATTAACTGCAACCAAATCAAACCACTTACACTATCATGAATATGTGTTAAATTATCATAAAAATTTATAACCTCAAATTCACTCTCTATCCAATCTTTCTTAATCTCATTAATCTCAAGATAATGTTCAATTAATAAATTATTCTTTCCCTTTACCTTTCGACTTTGCATTAAAGCAGCCTCTACTACACCTCTCGACTTTAATAACTCTAGAATATTACTTTGGCTAAAAGTTGCACTAGACCCTCCTCCTAAATCAAAACCAAACTGGCTTGCAATACCTGACATTGCACCTAAGGAAGACCCTTTCTTTTCATCTTCAACAACAAAAGTTAACTCCGCATTGTATTCCGTATCAGCAGAAATAGCAACCAAAATTCCAAACACAAAAAACAACCCTGACAAAGAAATTATTGTAATTTTTTTCTTTAATAAATAGACTTTATACTCTGATAATTTAATCAGAATATCTTTTAACTGTATTTCATCATTATACTGTTCCATTATTGTTGAGGTGTTACTTTATCAACAAGTAGCCAAAGAGTAAGAACTGCAGTCACCTTTAACATTGCGTTCTCAATCTGCTTATTCCAGTCAACAGGCTTCTCATTTTTCTTCTTTTCGTTTATAAGTTTATTTGAAACAATGATTATTGATCCTTTTTTAACTCTTGGAGAAATCGTAAACAAACCAAAATTCATTGATTTTTTTGTAATACCATTTGGATAGACAACCACAGTATTTCCTTTTTTATTTGATTTAGTGAAACCGCCTGCAAAATTATTTACATAATAATTAGCCCTTCTTGTTCCAAAATAAGGTGCACTTATTGCCTCTCCTTCAAGGTTCATTAATTCACCCTTAATATGAACAAAATCCATTGTTTTAGGAACAATAATACTATCTCCTTCCAATAAAACCAAGTTGTGTTTAGACTCATTAGAATGTAAGGCTTTATCCAAGTTTAGATACACCTTATTATACATTATCATTTCCTTAAATTTCTCGAAATTCTCCACTCTCATATTTTGTAATTCCTCTTGATAAAGCAGAGATAAACTTGGATTAGAAAGAATAGAATCCAATAACTCTTCAGAAAAATCTTGAAGGGAAATATTTTGATTTTGATCTCTATTTAATACTTCCTTTCTAAACATAGTTACCCCATCAAGGTATGCATATTTCGTAAGCCCTCCTGCTCTTTTGATTACTGATGAAACCTTTTCATCTTTTGAAAGAAGCGTGTAGATTCCAGGGTACTTTACCTCCCCTGACAAAACAATATTTTTAGCAGGTTCAAAATCAGGATTTTCTCTAACAAAAATCTGATCAAAAGGCTGTAGCAAAAATTCTTCAGCTTCAGCACTTAACACCAAGTCATCTCCAATTTTAATTGTTTTCACAATAGCCATTCTTGGCTTTAATTTATTGGATAAAATATCATAATCCATAATTCTACTTACTTCTACTCTACTTCCTTCAGCATGCTGAGTTAATCCTCCTGCTTGTAATAAAACATCCTGTAAAGTCATTCCATCACCAAAATCAAAGCTTCCATCTTTTCTAACTGCTCCTAAAACTGACACCAAAAATTCATCATCAAAATCATCAATAGAGAGTACATTTACAATATCATATTCTTGCAAAAGGATATTATCAACATGACTATTATCTTCCAGAACTGCTCCTAAATTTACAGCAATATGCGTTTTTGTTCTATCTTTATTCAAACGGATAACATACACCTTATCCATAAATGTTTTTTCAGCAATACACTTTGCTCTCTGTAATAAATCCAATAAATACTCTCCTTGGATAAACTCATAATCACCCGCAACCCCAACACTTCCCTTCACACTTACTACATTCGATAATTTATTAGAAATCGTATTCACCACAATCTCGTCTCCATTCTGTACAACAGTAGAATTTAGATGGTCTTTATGCACATCATTTACTTTTACTGCATTATAATCAATACGCTTAAGCGTGAGCACGTCCGTAAATGCATTAGTAGTATATCCACCAGCATACTTAATTAAGCTTGCAACAGACTCACCTGTTTTTGCCTCATAAGTATAAGGACGGTTTACAGCTCCTTTTATTTCAATAATATGCTTTGCAGGAGGTACAAAAAGATAATCCCCATCTTGCATATAAATATCTTGTGATCGAGTTGGGTTAAACAAGAACTGATAAACATCTAAAGAATCAATAGTTTTGCCATCACGCTTAATGTAAATATTACGCACTGTACCCAATTGGCTAGGTCCATTGGCCGCAATCAATGCATTAAAAGCTGTATTAATAGCCGGTATTGTGTATGAGCCAGGATTATAAACCTCTCCAACAATATGTACTGTAATTACTCGTGAGTAAGAAAGGGTAACATCAATCTCCGAGTTTTTCATATCCAAGAAAGAACCAAATTTACTTTTCAATAGAGAACGCATCTTTTTAAAAGTCAATCCTTTTACATAAATCCTACCGTAAGAACTTGGAGTAATATACCCTCTTTCATCAACCATTAAGTTTTCAGAAAATTCAGAATACCCCCAAACTGAAATAGAAATTTCATCTCCACTTCCTACCTTATAATTTTCAGGAGCTTTAGCATCTAAAGCCTTTTGAAAAAAAGATAACTCATTATTTCTAAAAATATCCTGTCCGTAAATTCTGGCTTTAGGATAAGAAGTAGTGTCTATTGCTAAAGTATCCCCAAAACTTTCATAAAACTTTGTAAGTGCAGAATTATTTCCAATAGTATCCTGAACTCCTTTAGCGTATTTACCTTTGCTAAATTTAAAGTCCATTGCTTCTGCAACTTCTGCATCAGAAAGGCCTATTTGTTTTAACACTTGTTCTGATGGAATATCAGAAGGACGTAAATCCTCAGGGTTTGCGTTAGAAGGCAAAAACTTTAAATAAGCAGGGTTAATTTTTGATTTATCATAATTAATTTGAGCACTTGAAATCAAGGCCAAACAAACTACTAATGACAGTAAGATAATTTTCTTCATAGTTATTATTTTAAAACAGAACGAGAGATTACAATTCTTTGAATCTCAGAAGTTCCTTCATAAATTTGTGTGATTTTTGCATCACGCATCAAGCGCTCTACATGATATTCTTTTACAAAACCATAACCACCATGCACTTGCACTGCTTCAACAGTAGTTTTCATAGCCGTTTCAGAAGCAAATACTTTTGCCATTGCTCCAAGTTTATCATAATTTTGGCCGTTATCTTTTAGCCATGCTGATTTTAAACATAGCAGCCTTGCCGCTTCAATTTCAGTAGCCATGTCTGCTAATTTAAAGGCAATAGCTTGGTGTTGTGAAATTTCTTTTCCGAATGCTTTTCTTTCTTTAGAATATTTTAATGCTAATTCATAAGCGCCAGATGCTATTCCTAAAGCTTGTGAAGCAATACCAATTCTACCTCCTGAAAGTGTTTTCATAGCAAAAGTAAACCCGAAACCATCTGCTCCAATTCTATTTTCCTTAGGTACTTTTACATCCGTAAACATTAAGGAATGCGTATCAGAACCTCTAATTCCTAGTTTATTCTCTTTAGCTCCTACCACAAAACCATCCATTCCTTTCTCAACAATAAAAGCATTTATCCCTTTATGTTTTTTTTCTACATCCGTTTGTGCAATTACTAAATAAACTGAAGCAGTACTTCCATTTGTAATCCAGTTTTTTGTTCCGTTTAACAAATAATGATCTCCTTTGTCAATTGCAGTAGTTTGTTGTGAAGTTGCATCTGATCCCGCTTCAGGCTCTGATAAACAGAAAGCACCAATTATTTCACCTTTCGCTAAAGGAACTAAGTATTTTTGTTTTTGCTCTTCAGTTCCGAAAGTTTCCAAGCCCCAACACACTAATGAGTTGTTTACTGACATTACTACAGAACAAGAAGCATCTACTTTTGAAATTTCTTCCATTGCTAAAACATAAGAGATAGCATCCATTCCTGCCCCTCCATATTTAGGATCAACCATCATTCCTAAGAAACCAAGTTCTCCTAACTTTTTAATTTGTTCCTTAGGGAATGTCTGATTTTCATCTCTTTCAATTACTCCAGGCAATAATTCAGTTTGAGCAAAATCTCTTGCTGCATCCCTAATCATCTTATGTTCCTCCGTCAATTCAAAATTCATTATTTGCTTTTTTTAAAATTCACGCAAAAATACATTTTTTAAACTATTTTTGAAAACTGATGAGTAAGAATATAAAATACCGTGTTTTAGGAGTAATGTCTGGCACTTCATTGGATGGACTAGATTTAGCAATTTGCACCTTTATCAAAAAAGAGAATTGGGAGTTTAAAATTGAGAAATCCGACACTTTAAAATACTCTAAATTCTGGAAATCAACCCTAGAAAATTTACACGTCCAAAACAAAGAAATAATTAAAGAAACTAACATTAAATATGGTGCCTTTTTAGGAGAGAAAGTCAATACTTTTTTAGATAATGAAAAAGTGGATTTTATTGCCTCACACGGACACACTATATTTCATCAACCTGAAAATAACTACACGCTACAAATTGGAGATGGAAAAACAATTGCTAAAACAACTGGCATTACAACCATTAATGATTTTAGAATTTTAGATGTTTCATTAGGCGGTCAAGGAGCTCCATTAGTTCCGATTGGGGATTTACATTTATTCCCAAATTACAAATACTGCATCAATTTAGGGGGATTTGCAAATATCTCCATAAAAAAAGAAGGTGAAATTACTGCATTTGATATTTGTCCAGTAAATATTGTTCTCAATGAAATTTGTAAAAAATTAAATATCGAATTCGACAATAATGGTGATATTGCCAAGAGCGGAAAACTTATCCCAACAATGCTAAAACAACTTAATCAATTAAGTTTTTACGAAAAATTACCGCCAAAATCATTAGGAAGAGAGTGGGCTGAAAAGCATATTACCCCCATAATTCAAAACCAAAAACCTGAGAACACTTTACATACTTTTTGCGAACATATTGCAATTCAAATAGGAAAATACTTAGAAAATGAAGCAGCATTATTTACAGGGGGTGGCGTTTTCAACACTTATTTAATGGACAGAATAAAACACCATTCATCTTCTGAAATCATAATCCCTAGCAACACTATCATCAATTTTAAAGAAGCATTACTCTTTGGTTTTCTAGGCGTATTAAAAGCAAGAAATGAAATGAATTGCTTACAATCTGTTACGGGTGCAGACAGAGATAATTGTGGTGGGGTTATTCATCAAATCTAAACCTAAATTTGATACATTTGCAAAAAAATAAAACCAAGAGAAGATGGAAGAATTATTAAAGAAATTTGAAGATAAAAAACCTGAAGTAGTTTTTGAATGGAAAGATGACAAAACAGATGCTGAAGGATGGATAGTCATCAATTCATTAAGAGGTGGTGCAGCAGCAGGAGGGACAAGAATGAGAATTGGCGTTACTAAAGATGAAGTTTTAGCATTGGCAAAAACTATGGAAGTTAAGTTTACTGTTGCCGGACCTCCAATTGGTGGTGGAAAATCAGGAATTAATTTTGACCCAAGAGACCCAAGAAAAGAAGAGGTTTTAAGAAGATGGTATGCAGCTGCAAAACCATTATTAAAAACTTATTACGGAACAGGTGGCGATATGAATGTTGATGAAGTTCATGAAGTAATGCCAATGTGTGAGGAGCAAGGAATCTTATTCCCATTAGAAGGAATTGTAAACGGACACCACAGGAGAGATGAAGCAGGGAAAATGAAAATTATTAATCAGTTACAAGAAGGAGTTCCTTTAATTGTTAGAGATAAAAACTTAACTCCTAACCCAAACAATGATTATTCGGTAGGCGACTTAATTACAGGTTATGGTGTTTCGGAAACTATTTTGCATTACTACAATATTTACGGTGGAGATGTAAAAGGAAAAAGAGTAATCGTACAAGGATGGGGGAATGTAGCAGGTGCAGCAGCTTATTATTTAGCGCAAGCAGGCGCTATTATTGTAGGAATTATTGATATTGGCGGTGGAGTAATAAATAAAGATGGATATACTTTTGAAGAGATCAAATCACTTTTGGAAGACCGTTCATCCAACTTTTTAGAAGCTGAAAATATGTTAACTTTTGAGCAGGCTAACGAAAAAATATGGAGTGTAGGTGCTGAAATATTTGTTCCGGCAGCAGCTTCAAGATTATTATCTCAAAATCAATTAGACACTATGATTGATAACGGACTAGAAGTAATTTCATCAGGAGCAAACGTACCTTTTGCTGACAAAGAAATTTTCTTTGGCCCTATCTCAAAAAGTGCTGATGAAAGAGTAAGTGTATTGCCTGACTTTATCGCAAATTGTGGAATGGCAAGAGTTTTCGCTTACTTGATGGAAGATAAAATTGAAATGACTGATAAAGCAATTTTTGCTGACACTTCAGATTGCATTAAAAATGCATTAATAAAATCACACGCAATTAATAATAGTAAAACGCACATTTCAAAAACAGCTTTTGAAATTGCATTAAAACAATTGGTTTAAAAATTAAATTATGGATACACAATTCTTAATGACCGAAATACTAGGCAATACAATTCAAGATTACACTTGGTTTATTGGAGCAGTTCTTTTAGGGTTTATTTTTAAAAAATTAATCTCAAAATACTTAAGTCATCTCCTTTTTAAAATTGTAGGAAAAAAAGGAGCGGAAGTTGGAATTGATAAATTTGACGCACTATTAACCAAGCCAATTGGGTTTTTCATTATGCTTTCTATAATTTACTTAGGAAGCTCACACATAAACTATCCAGAAGTTTGGGGCTTAGTAAGTGAAAAGGAATTTGGATTAAAAATGCTCATCAACAGAGGGTTTTCACTTATTTATGTTTATTCTATTTTTTGGATTATTTTAAAAGTAATTGATTTTGTCGGATTAATTTTAAATAAAAAAGCAGAAGCTACTGACAACAAAATGGATGATCAGCTTATCCCTTTTATTGTTGAAATTGCAAAAATTATCACCTACATATTCGCTTTAGTAATTGTAATGGGGAATGTTTTTAAAGTAGACATTACAGCCTTAGCAGCAGGTTTAGGAATTGGAGGTATTGCTTTGGCAATGGCATCCAAAGAGAGTTTAGAAAATCTATTAGGCTCTTTCACTATCTTTTTTGACCAACCTTTTACTGTGGGCGATACCGTTACGGTTGGCACGGTTACAGGTACTGTGGAAAAAGTAGGATTCAGAAGTACAAGAATCAGAACTTTTGACAAGAGTTTAGTTACTGTACCAAACAAAAAAATGATTGATGCAGAACTAGACAATTTAGGAATGCGTCCTGTAAGAAGAGTTAAATTCCATATTGGACTAACTTATGAAACAAAGCCAGAGCAAATAAAAGCAATTGTTACTGAAATACAAGAAATGATTAATCAGCATCCAAAAACAAATCAAGAAGGAAA
>Ga0206679_10001523_pt1 | contig 19050 bp, 13 predicted proteins | sample M110012015metaG_FD_155464 | JGI IMG/M metagenome (GOLD analysis project Ga0206679, IMG submission 155464) | Ammonia-oxidizing marine archaeal communities from Monterey Bay, California, United States - M1 100m 12015 | ecosystem: Environmental > Aquatic > Marine > Intertidal zone | place: USA... | reverse complement strand
GGAATATTTCAGTGTAATAAATGAAAATAATACAAGCGGATTGTTTATTGAGGTGGCGCATAGGCAAAGCAAATGGGGAGTACGATGGCAATCAAGGTGGCAATAAATGGATATGGCACTATCGGCAAGCGTGTTGCAGATGCAGTAGACGCTCAGAATGATATGGAAATCGTTGGTGTAACAAAGACCCGTCCTGCATTTGGTTGCGATTTAGCTGTAAGAAAGAACTACCCAATTTATTGTACATATGATGATTCAGAAAAAATCGCAGCGTTTGCTGAAGCAGGATATGAGTGTCATGGCGGGTTATCAGATTTACTTGCAGCAGCAGATATTGTAGTTGATTGCTCTCCAGGTAAAGTAGGTGCTGCAAATAAGGCAAAATATGAGGCTGCTGGAATAAAGTGGATTTTCCAAGGTGGAGAAAAGCATGCAATGACGGAGAAGTCCTACACTTCTTCCGCAAATCATATCGAGAATTTAAATTGCAATGGAACTCGTGTAGTTTCATGTAATACTACGGGACTTTCACGTACTCTAGTTCCTCTTTACAATCATTGTGGACAACTTAAGGTTGAATGTACAATGATTAGGCGCGCAGCAGATCCTGGTGATTCAAACAAGGGTCCAATAAATGCAATAAAGCCAGTCCTTCATGTTCCATCTCATCACGGCCCAGATGTAATGACAGTAAAGCCTGAAATTGAAATCAATTCAATGGCTGTCGCAGTACCTACTACTCTAATGCATTGTCATTCAATCGTTGCAACGCTGCCAGAGGGGCATGGTCTTACAACAAACTCGGTCATTGAAATGTGGAAAAACTTACCAAGAATCATCGTAATGAATGGCGCTCAAACCGGAATTTCAACCACTGCAGAAGTCATGGAATTCGCTCGAGATATCGGCAGGAAATGGGGAGATTTACATGAGATATTCGTATGGGAAGATGGCGTTAAATTGGATGGTAATACTCTATATTACTTCCAAGCGATTCATCAAGAATCTGATGTAATTCCAGAGAATGTCGATGCGATTAGAGCCTTGATGGGAACAGAACAAGATTGGAAAGCAAGCGTCGCAAAAACCGATGCAGCGATTTCCCTATACAACAACCTTTGACTTCCTCCGTAGGAGGAATAATTGAAAACAGTCAAGGAACGCATTCAAAAGTGGTACGACCTTCGCTATCGTCATGATGTCCTCCCGTAAGGCAATATTAATGCTATCAGTATTGTTGGTGACATCGCTTTCTCCTGTGTTAGCAGATGGTTCAGTAGCACAAATTGACAATGATAATGGGGTGACAAATGAGGCCTTTTCAATAATTTCAAAGCAAAATTATTTGTCCACTTTGGATGAAGAACAAAAGTTGCAATTAGCGATTGACCATTGGAGCCAAATGAGTACACCACAAATGATTGAATCAAGTATTAAACCATCAACTGGAATGCTCAATTTAGCCATTGGTTCATTTGATCCGCTAAATGAGCAGTTGCCAAATTTGGATTCTAATCTACTCCGCCATAATGATAACATAATTACTGGATTGGCTATTATTCAATTATTTTCTCATAATGGATTAGTTCTTGAATCATTAACAAGTGATTATGATTTAACGGTTCTTGATTATATTTCGGATGAAGGATGGCTGGTTCGTCTTCCTCAAACCGGCGTTACGTTATTAGATCTACAACAGGATTCTAGAATTCGTTGGGCGGGAGTTGAACACCCTGCAATGAGAATCTCACCACAGATTCTAGACAACCCCGCAGCCTCGTCAAAACTCGCTATTGTTCCAGCCTCTGATTTGGCAGTTGCTGGTTTGAGCGATCTTTCTAGGGACCTCATCTCATACGGTGCTGAATCAGCATGGTGTGGAATAGGAATTTGCGAAGTAAATATTGCTAATGAAAATATAGCACTGGTCGTCAAGCAAATAGCTTTTGATGGTCGCGTTATTTGGCAGGAGCCCAGTTATGACCTAGAATTGCATAATGCTGTTGCAGGTGCCGTTTCTGGAGTATTAGGGGTGGCTAATAATGCAACATTCACTCTTGATGGCTCGGGTGAGATGATAGCAATTACAGATACGGGACTTGATAGAGACCACCCTGATATTAATGGGAGAGTCATTGGAGTTTACACTCAATTTGGACTAGACCCTTCACCGGCCGACACAAATACTGGGCATGGAACTCACATTGCTCTAACTGTTGCAGGTGATGGAGCAAGTGACGCATCTGCAAAGGGTATTGCACCAAGTGCAAACATTGTAGTCTATGCGCTTGAGCATGATGCTACTGGAGTTTTCGGGCGTCAAGGCTCAATATATGATATGCTAAAAGATGCGGAACAAATGACCGCAAGGATTGCAGTTAATGCATGGGGATTGAATGGAAATTACGGACAATACACAGCAGATTCACGCTCAGCAGATATCTTGGTCGCTGATAAGACTGCTATGCTACCTGTCTTTTCAGTCGGTGATGGAGGCGCAAACGGTGCAAGCCAAGTAACTGCTCCTGCAACCGCAAAGAATGTTCTAGCAGTTGGAGTATCAACTACTGGGACAGGTGGGTCGGCAGCAGTTGGTAGTGTCGATGCAATTTCTTCACTAGGACCTAGTCTTGATGGTAGAATCAAGCCGGATGTAGTTGCACCTGGTATGGAATTATGCTCGGGTCGCGCTGAAGAAGCAAAGTATCCAGCAGGCAATACTTGTGCAACTGGTGCGCACGGAAATGGTGCTTCACTGTATATGTCGGTCTCTGGAACAAGTCAAGCAACTGCTGTTGCAGGCGGTGTTAGTGCACTAACTCGTCAATTTATTCGTGAAGAAGTAGGAATTAGCGCACCATCTGGTGCTCTTGTTAAAGCAGCGGTAATTAATGGTGCTACAGATCTTGGTGCTGCCGATATTCCTAATTCTGCTGAAGGCTGGGGGCAAGTAAATCTTGAAGGCACTGTATTGCCGATGGATGGTAGTACTGTGTTGGATACCTACTTTGACCAAGGTAGTGAGATAAATCCAGGATATGGGTTGCTATATGCATTCGATCTTGACCCAAGTCATGGTATTGATATTACTTTAGTTTGGACCGATGAAGCCGGTAGTGCAAATTCTCCACAGAGTGAATCACGTCTTGTAAATGACCTTGATTTGATACTAGTTGACCCGTCTGGTAATGAATGGCTGGGCAATTTTTTCAATAATGGGTTATCTCAAACTGGTGGGCAATCTGATGACGTCAACAATGTTGAGAGGATAAAAATTGCTCCAGGCGCTTCTTCAACTTCAGGACAATGGTTGGTCAAAGTTATGCATAGAGGCGGTAATGCTCAATCATTTGGTTTAGTAATGAGTGCAAAAGCAACACCTAGCCCCATGGCAGATTATACAACATTTGATGGTAGCATTGCTACATCCTCAACAAATCCTCTCAAGAATGACCTAGTGACTCTTAGAATTACTTGGAATAATCAAGGCACAATCGATGCAGGTTCTATGCATGTTATCCTTGAGGATTTGACAACTCAAACCATTCTATATGAGGCAGATGCTTCTCAATTAGGCCCTGGTGAATTGGCTTCAGTTTCTATTTATCATTCATTCACAACAACTGGTATTCATCAATTAAAATTGAGCCTAGATACCAACGACCAAGTTACTGAAATGAATGATGCAACTTCGGGTGTTGATAACAATATTTGGATTGAGGATATTGAAGTAATGGCTCTGGGTGTAAGAGTAGTTGCACACAATCCTGACGGATCAATTCCTACTACTGCGGAAGATAGGGCTAATTCAGCATTGCGTGACTTTGATGTGGCCAATAATACTGGAATTGATATTCCTTTGACTATTTTACACGAAGGAACTGGCAATCAAAGTGTATCTATTTATGTTACAAATGTGCAAATGCCAGACCCACAACGGCCTGATTTGTTATTGCCTCCTTCAGACACATGGTCAAAATCGTTATCGGTTGTCGGTCCATATCCGTTAACGGCACAGGGAACTGCTGGCGATAGCACCGCTGTCACCCTGCATCTTGAAGACGAGTCTGCAAATTTGGACGATGAAGACGAGCCAAGATACGCTAGATTTGGCGTGTTTGTTGTCGATGTAACGGTTAGTTACCAATTCCATCCAACAGTGGCTCACACGCAACGATTGACAATTACTATTGACAAAATAGACGATGTCAAAGTAGTCGCTGCAGGTACAAATGGATTGACTGCAGAACCTGGTGAATCAACAGCGTTTTCAATTTCTGTAATGAATACCGGAAATGCTCCATCTCAATATCAAGTTGATTGCGTATCTGAACACAGATGGCAATTAATGTTGGGAGATTCTAATTCTTCTTCTTTGCAATTTGAACCATTAGATATTAGAGAATATTTGCCTATGCCGATTCGGATTATTGTACCGCCAGTGGCGCAAGGTAATCCTTTAGCAGGTTCTACTGACACAGTAACTTGCTGGGTTACTTCTCTAACAGATGCATCCATGAATCATACCGAGGAAGTAATTATTGAAGTATTACCTCAACTTAATTTCAAAACCGATTTAACAGATGATTACGGTCCAATTGGACCAAGTGCATTAGCGAAAAATATTGCTGTTAAGGGTGGCCAGCAAATACATTTGAATTTGTCTATTGAAAACACTGGCAATTTAGATGTAGACTTAGAAGTTGGAATTCAGCCAGCAGACCCAAATTGGGCCATTCTAGCTAGTGTTGAAGAACAAAGTGATTCAAGAATAGTAACACTTTCATTAATTCCTGGACAAATCAAAGTAGTGCACTTTATCATCGGAGTTCCAGTAGTAGCGGTCGAAGGAGACTTCAATTCTTTCACTATTAGAACTGAGAGAACTTCTCAAGATTTTAGATCTAACACCACATCATTAACGGTAGGAGATGAACTGGGAATTGACTTGAGAGCACCACTTTCGGGAATGGTTGAAACTAGAATTGATTCCGAGTTTTCATTCGGAGAATTTGAAGTCGAAAATATCGGCAATACCGGATTAGCATTGGAATGGAGTCATGGATTAACTCCAGATGGATGGACTGCAGGATTTGCAAATCCTACATTATGGCTAGAGCCAAGAGAAGTCAAAACTATTCGGTTAGGTTTTATTCCTCCTGCAAATACTCCAGTTACTAATTCAGCCTTTGATTTATTAGTTTCAGTGTCTGCATCTAATGCTGGTAGAGTAGTAGAGGATTCAGAAAGAATTGATGTTGCAGTAGTACAATCAGTATTTGCCAACATTTCAGTTGAAGATGATTCTAAGCACCCATTTATTGGTATGACAAGAGAAGAAACAATTAGCCAAAATATTATTGTTAGAAATGACGGTAATGTTCCAATTAGTGGCAACCTATCAATTGATTTATTGGACAAAGAAGGCTTAGTTCGTGACGATTGGTCAGTCAGTTTCTCACCTAATTCTATTTATCATCTAGCTATTGGCGATTCAGTCACTATAGAAGTGTCTCTTACTCCTAGTGAGTTGGCAACTTCAAAACGTGCAATGGTTACTATGAACATGACTGTACAAGGTTCTGTTGCAGGACAATTAGTAATTGAGTCAAGCGTACAAGCGGGTGTTGGAAATGGCGGCTTACTCAATGTTTTGCCATTATGGGTTTCAATGCCTTTGATTGGTATTCTAGTATCAGTTGCAGTAATTTACGCTAGAAAAATGAAGAAGAGTGGTGAATTGTCTGATTCCGGTGAAGAGTTAGTTGCACCTGATGCACATGCTAATCCAGACCATTTAGGTCTTCGTAGAGATGAAGCAATTGATATTGGCTACGCAGTAAATGAACTAACAAGTGGTGAAGTGACATCTGATGAGATTGCTGCTGCATTAGCACAATCAATTATTATTCCAAAGGAGAGAAAGGAGGCGCCCCTCGGTCTTCCGCCATCAGCAATGAAGCAATCACGTGGAGCGCTACCAACAGGACTACCACCGGCAGGATTGCCTCCAGTAGGACTTCCTCCTGCTAATTTACCTAAACAACTCCCGACATTGCCAGAATCATCTCTACCCGTTGCTGAACCAGTAGCAACACCTAGTGCTCCACCAGTTCCAGCAGAGGGATTACCTACAGGATGGACAATGGAACAATGGACGCACTATGGTCATCAATGGCTAGAAAGAAACGGTCGTGCATGAATAAATTTAGTTATTATTCGAACAATATATTTGCTTGAATCAAATAATTGTAAATAAGTATGTTGAAAGAGTAATGCTTTTTCGCTATGGATATGAGCAGTATTGTATTATTCGGACCTCCCGGTGCTGGTAAAGGAACTCAAGCAGCAAGAATAATGGAAGCAACGGGATTACCTCAAGTGTCAACAGGAGACATGCTCAGGGCTGCTGTAAAAGCAAATACTGCAACAGGAATTGAGGCCAAAGGATATATGGATGCAGGGAATTTGGTTCCAGATGAAGTAATTATCAATTTGATCAAGGATAGAATTCTCGAAGATGATGCGGTAAATGGAGTAATGTTTGATGGATTTCCAAGAACAATTCCACAGGCAGAAGCATTGTCTCAAATTACCGAAGTCACTCATGTTATTGCGATTGAAGTTCCGGATGAAAAAATAGTTGGAAGAATTTGTGGAAGATATTCCTGCGCAGGGTGTGGAATGGTGTACCATGATACGTTTAATCCAGTTTCATCTTCAGGTTGTGATTGCGGTAACTGGCAGGAAAAGCGTCGTGCTGATGACAATGCCGAGACTGTACAATCTAGGTTGGATACATATCATCAACAAACTTCACCTCTTGCAGATTGGTATTTGGAAAAAGGGATTTTTCATCCAATAGATGGCGACAGAGCCATTGATGAAATTACGGGCGACATTCTTGTCGCTTTAGAGTGAAGGTGATTAGATGGGCAGAGGGCGAAATCGCTCAAAGTCTAAACTTGACAAAAAGGTGAGTGCTCAATATAGTTTGGACAAGTTGCTTATTATTCTAAAGCAACCACAGCAATATGACGAAAGAATAGTCCGCTCTGCCGCTTCACATTATGTCAAAATATCTAGGCGCAATAGAATGCCTTTGAGTGCAGAAGCAAAGTTGCTGATATGCAAGAAATGTACTGCACCTCGTCTATATGGTTCAAACACAAGAGTTAGAATCTCTAGCGGGCAGAAAATTACTACTTGCTTAGAATGTGGAGATATTCGGCGAATCGGCGGTGGTCCAAAGTCGCACCGACACCAGTAATGAGTAGTTCTCAATGGTCACCTTGATGAATAGGGGCTTACCGCAATGTGTTGAGGGAGTTCGATGAGTAAGGAGATACCAAAGTCAATTCATGCCCTTGCAACCTCTCGCGATTTCCAACCTAGCGTTAGAATTGGCAAATCTGGCATTAGTGATCTACTTATTGAAGAAATCAATTCACAACTTGACAAAAAGAGTGTTGTAAAGATAAAAATCAACAAAGGGTTATTTGAGAAAAAAGACATCAAATCAGTATGGCAATATCTATCTGATGAAACCAACTCAACTATTGTCTTGGCGCGAGGAAATGTAGGCGTTCTTTGGCGATAATGACGAACTTTTTGGGAAATGGTCAAAGGATGATTTTCATACGGGGTTAATATGGTGGCTGGATTATCACTCAATGAGCGTCTAAAACGCCACCCTGCTCAAAATGTTGCGATGGTGCTCTTACTTATTGTCGGTAGCCTGATGTTTGCAAGTGAAGTATTTGCCCAAGGGAACCTTACAGATGCACATTTGGAATTGTCTGTGAAAGCTGGTTCAGAGAGTACCGCCATATGGGTTGGGCTTGCAATATTGCTTGCAGTTTATGCTCTAATAATCACAGAAGCAGTACATCGCACACTCGCTGCCTCATTGGGTGGTCTTTTTGCAGTACTTGCATTGAATTATTTTACTGAAGAGCCAACATTAACTCTCCGTGCAGTTACTACAATGATAGATTGGGAAACTATCGGTCTTCTTCTTGGTATGATGGTTATGGTTGGAATATTATCAAAGACTGGAATATTTGAGTGGTTTGCTGTTGAAGCATATAAGAAATCAAACGGTTCTATTTGGACTTTGGTTGTAATATTATGTTCTGTTACTGCAGTTCTCTCTGCTTTCTTAGATAATGTGACTACTATGTTACTACTGACTCCAGTTACAATACAATTAGCCAAAGTATTGGATTTGAAGCCAATTCCAATATTGATATCAGAAGTATTGTTCTCAAATGTTGGTGGTGCTGCAACTATGATTGGAGACCCCCCAAACATCATGATAGGATCTGGATTGTCACCTGATGCAATTGCCGGTAAGGGGTATGATCACCTCGCTAGTTCAGGTGTCACCTTCAACGATTTTATTACTGAAATGGCACCTGGAATTTTAATGACAATAGTTCCAACATTTATGTTAGTTAGGTATCTATATCGTGATGAATTTGCAGGTGAACGTCTACGTGATGTTGCAGAACTGGAATCCAAATATGGTGTGAAGGATGCAAAATTATTGAAGATTAGTGGATTTATATTAGGAGCCGTAATAGTCGGATTCTTCCTCCACCCAATAATCCATATTTCGGTTTCTTGGATTGCTCTATTGGGTGCGGTTCTAATGCTATTAGCAACTGATAGACATGACATCGAAGAATCATTAGAAAAAGTGGAATGGACAACACTGCTATTTTTCGCGGGTTTATTCGTTCTAGTACATTCACTTCAATATCTTGGAGTCATTAATTTCATTGGAGAATATGTTGAGAAAGGAATCCAATTCTTCCCAGAAGGAGAAGGTGGATATATTCGTCTTTCAGCTGCAATATTAATCATATTGTGGGTATCTGCATTTGCTAGTGCTTTCATTGACAACATCCCATATACAGCAACAATGATTCCTATTGTTCTACAAATATCAGACTCCCTTTCTATCGAACTTGGCCCTCTAATTTGGGCATTAGCATTTGGTGCTTGTCTAGGAGGAAATGGAACACTGATTGGAGCTTCGGCGAATGTTGTAACAGCGGGAATATCCGAAGAAGCAGGATACCCAATTTCATTCAAAGAATTTTTCAGAGCAGGTTTCCCTGTAATGATTCTGACGACAATGATCATTTCAGTTTACATGATAGCAGTTTATGTATTCTCTGCAGATCATACATTCTATGCGAAATTCGTCTTGATGGGTATAACTCTAGTTGGTGTTGTTTTGCAAATTTCCCGTGGTAAAACAAAAGGTAAATCATTTTCTGAATCTTTAGTAGATGATGATTATGATGAGATTAAGGAAGTTGTAACAGATACAATTGACGAAATGAAAAGTACGATAATGGCAAAATTAAGTGAAGAAGAATGAGACTTAGTAAATGCTTCAACTTGAAAAACTCAATTATCCGTCGTATTGAATAGCCCTAGCCGCTTCGTTGCTTTGAGGGCGAGTCTATGTATGAGTGCAAAGTGTGTGGACTTCTATCATTAGGTGGAGATGCATGTCCAGCTTGCGGTAGTCAAATCCGTACTGATTTGTCAGTGGATGACCAAGATAATAGTCCACTTCCTAATGAGATTCCAGGACTGGATGAGGCTGCAGAATCTTGGTACCAATTAGACGGCAATGAACAATTAGAACCTGAAGAAGTTTCTGAACAAGGTGATGAGAATTCTAACTCAAGTAAAGAGCAAGGAGGCTTACCTTTTGGGTTCAATGGTGATTCCAACACCAATATACCCAATCTTCCTTTTGGTATTGGTAGTAATGCACAAGGCGTACCTTTTGATGATGCAGGGATGGATAAATTACCAAGTGTTGTAGTCAAACAAGAAAGCATTGCTGATGAACAAGAAGTAATCGTACAGGATGAAGATTTAATTTCAATTCCGCAGCCCTTAGCGAATCAACCTGAAGCACCCCTTATTGTGCCTGCGCCAGCAGTTGAGGTCCCTGAAGTTCACACAAATCCACTTTTTGAATCAACAGTAGAACCGCAACAAGCAATAGAAATATCCATGCCAGAGCCAGAAGCAGTAGTTGAGGCTCCACAAATAACCGACGCGAGTGATGATAGTGAAATATGGACAATTAATGCCGCAACTCCTGATATGGAGGAAATATATTCTACAGAAGAGCAAATCGTTGAATATGTTCATGAGTCGGATGAACCCGTAATATATGCGACAAATTCCGAATCACATTTTAATCCTGAGATGAATATAAATTCGCAGAGTACAGCACAAGAATTTAATTCACCTCTCGAATCAATTCCTGTAGATAACCAATCACGATTGATCTTGGAATTACATCCTGCAAAAGCACTTGGAGTCGATTTGAGTGAGCATCCAAATCTAGAAGAATTACTAGCAGAAGCATTCTATTCAATCAGTATAGAGGACTGGAATCGTGCAGCAGAATCGTTTCAACAACTAGCAGCATCTAAACCGAATGATGCCAATATTTTCAACAATTACGGGCTATCGTTATTGCAACGAGCATTGGCAATGAATCAAAGCCAAAAACCAGAAATCGTATCTCAATCTGAAATTCAATTCCGCTCTTCAATATTGTCATTACGAGAAGCTGCTAAGACACAACCAGAAAACCCCACAATCTTACTAAATCTCTCTCATGCATTATTGGCCAGTGGTAGAACTGACAAAGCATTACAAATAATTAGAGTCCATAATTCGACCAATAATTCCACCGAAGGGCAGAATTTAGAGGCCGCCGCACTGGCTGCGCAAGGAAAAGGCGCACTGGCCAAACAGATGCTCCAAGCAGTACATAATGGACTAAATCAGTCCTCAAAATCTCATCATTCAGATAAAATTATCTCTTCAAATTTAGCAAAATTCGCGTGAATTTGGTGGCCGATTTTGGACATTTTACAGCAATTATTGAATAATATAGGGCGAAAAATTGCTTGAATCTTTCAATATTGGAGCATTTATTGATAAAAAATAGCTAAAATTGTTCCAAATATTATCTAAAAATTATTCCATTTTCACCTCAATTATAGATGTATAAAAAATACCTAAAATCATGTTAATTTGTTCAATCGTCAAATGAGGCGCTGTTGCCTTAATTTATGGGTGATATTGCTGGGGGTATTAACGGTGCCTAAACCGAGCCTTTGATATATGGGTGGTAGGTCGGGGGGTTGCTTAAGCACCCTTGTATGCTCGGCGTATAGGGGGAAGGGCTGAGGAGAACCACCTTGAGGAGTGGTTTTCTGTGGAGGCCGAATTGGCATTACTAGATACCGAAGGGTTACTCATATGGTGTGGAAATACATACATGTGATGCTACAACCCAACTGGGGGATCGCTCGGCTCGAATGCCGATGAAGGTCGTGACAAGCTGCGATAAGCTGCGGGGAGGTGCATGTATACCATGGATCCGCAGATTGCCTAATGGGACTTCCTGTTTCTTCGGAAACAATCGCAATGCGATAGGGAACCCTCCGAATTGAAGCATCTTAGTAGGAGGAGGAACAGAAATCAATAGAGATTCCGTGAGTAGTGGCGAATGAAAACGGAATAGGACAAGCCGAATCCTGAAACGAAAGTGAAGGAAATGTGGTTGTTAGTCTATCGTCTAAGTAATAGAAGGTGAAGTTGCCTGGAATGGCACATCCAAAGAGGGTGAAAGTCCCGTAACCGTATATTATATGACCACGTGACTAACATAGAGTAGCATGCGTTGGAAATCGCGTGTGAATGTGGGAGGCATAAACTTCCAATCCTAAATACAGTTCGAGACCGATAGTTTACAAGTAACGTGAGTGAAAGCTGAAAAGTATCCTTAGCGGGATGTGAAAAGAACGTGAAACCAGTTGGGTACAGGCTGATAGGGCGTGAAAGCGAAGATATGAGCAGCGTCCTATCGTGCGTTTAGAAAAATGCCCCAGGGAGTTTTGATCAATGGCGAGGTTAAGGGGTTGATCCCCGAAGCCGGAGGGAAACCGACAAGTCCGCAGCCTTAGGGTGAGGGACGAAGTGTGCTCGCTTGGAGTCATTGGTGGAAGACCTGAAGCCCGACGATCTATGCCTGGCCAGATTGAAGCCCGTTGAAAGATGGGTGGAGGATCGAACCGTTGCTGATCTGCAAATCGCTCGGATGAGCTGGGTATAGGGGTGAAAGTCCAATCGAGTTGGGCAATAGCAGGTTCCGCGTGAAACTACTCGTAGGTAGACGTTAGTGGAGATTGATTACGCTGTAGAGCACTGATTGCGCATTTAGGGGGAGCGATTCCTCGGTGCGCTGCCAAACTCCGAAGGTGTGATCGTTGTAGATACTAGCAGTGAGTGATGGTGGGTAAGCTACCATTACGTAAGGTGAACAAACCAGCCTGAAGTTAAGGTCCCTAAATATCAATTAAGTGTCACAGACAAACCGTGTCCGTGGTCGAAAACAACCAGAAGGTGGGCTTAGAAGCAGCCATCCTTGAAAGAGTTCGTAACAGATCACTGGTCTAGCTTGCGGGCCGGGAAAAGGGACGGGGCTAAAATTGATTACCGATACTTCAGACCATCGAAAGATGATGTGGTAACGCGGCGTTGTGTTTGGATGGAAGGTGGGCTTTGAGGTCCACTGGACCGAATACAAATGAGAGTCTTGGGAAGAGTAGCAGCACAGTGTGGTGAGAATCCGCACCGCCTTATAAACCAGGGTTCCTCGGCACTGTTTATCAGCCGAGGGTTAGCCGGTCCTAAGGTCATTCTTAACCGAAATGATCGAAAGGGAATGACGTTAATATTCGTCAGCCTCCTGTACAATATATGGTGACGGCTTGGGCAAAACTTGTGAGTCATATGTCAGGCTCACTTGCAATTATATTCTGGAGAACTGTCACAGTGAGAAGGAATTAAAGTCCCAGGTCCCATGAAAAGCCGTACAGAGTCCGTACCGAGAACCGACACAGGTGTTTTTGGGTGAGTAGCCTAAGGCGTATCGGATACAAATATCGCGAGGGAACTCGGCAAAATAGCTCCGTAACTTCGGGAGAAGGAGTGCCAGATTAGAGATAATCTGGTCGCAGTGACTCGGGAGCTCCGACTGTTTAATAAAAACATAGGGGACTGCCAGATCGAAAGGTTGTGTATAGTCCCTGAATCCTGCTCAGTGCTGGTATCTTAAATCGGGTTTCAACCTGACGAAGGACCAGTAAACAGCGGGGGTAACTATGACCCTCTTAAGGTAGCGTAATACCTTGTCGCTTAATTGGCGACTTGCATGAATGGTCCAACGAGGGCTCCACTGTCCCCGCGATAAGTCCGGCGAAATTGACTTTACTGGCGCACAGTCCAGTACATTCTACCCGCAAGCGAAGACCCCATAGAGCTTTACTGCAGCCTGTCGTTGCATTGTCGCTTTCCATGTACTGTGTAGGTGGGAGACGTTGATCCCTGAGACGCTAGTCTCGGGAGTAGTCGAAAAAAGAGACACCACCCTTGGAAGGTAACAATGCTAACTCTTTATGAGAACACCGATTGGTGGGCAGTTTGGGTGGGGCGCCACGCGCTCGAAAACCTAACAAGCGTGCCCAATGGTCAGCTTAAGTGGTTCAGCACTCCACTGTTAACTGTAAGGGGAAAAGCTGGCTTGACGTGGATCCGCACAATGAGGATCGACGATGCGAAAGCAGGGCCTAACGAACCTACCAACCTTATTTATGAGGGTGGTAGATAACAGAAAAGTTACCTTGGGGATAATTGAGTTGTCACCAGCAAGAGCTCACATCGACCTGGTGGCTTGCTACTTCGATGTCGTCTCTTCCTATCCTGGGTCTGCAGCAGGACCCAAGGGTGGGGTTGTTCGCCCATTAAAAGGGATCGTGAGATGGGTTTAGACCGTCGTGAGACAGGTTTGTTGCTTGGTGGTAGAATCGCATAAGGTGTTTGATGGAAGGGATCCTTTAGTACGAGAGGAACGAGGGTTCGGGGCCACTAGTTTACCAGTTGTCTGACAAGGCAATGCTGGGTAGCCACGCCCTGACGGATAAGAGCTGAAAGCATCTAAGCTCGAAGCCACCCCAAAGACGAAACACCTCAGAACGCTCGTAAAAGACGAGATGATAGACTGCGGATGTAAGCATGAAGCTTCGGCGACGTGTTCAGTCCAGCAGCACTAATGTTCGAGCATCTTTTTTTCGTGTATAGTACGACCGCACCATGAGTGCCCTTCGTCTAATAGTTAATGCCAATTCATTTGCGACGTTTATGTCGCACCCAGATATCCGATTCGAAGGAAGATGGGTGCACGGTCATAGCGGTGGTGTTTACCCGGTCCCATTCCGAACCCGGAAGTCAAGCCCTCCTGCGTCAATCCCAATACTGTGGTACGAGAGTCCACGGGAAAGGATGTCACTGTGCCCCTCTTCTTTCACTCGGAAGTCTATCCTCAAACTCTACTTCGGTAGGGCGCTTGGCCGCTTCTCCTTTTTGGAGATGCGGCCTTTTTTGCGTTTTATTGATTTCAATAAACTGATTTTGAGCCGATATTTGTGCTAGTTCATCATCAATGCTTAGATAGTGCGGGCTGTGGGGCGGTTTGATAGCAATGCCAATAGACACCGCTAATATCTTCGGCAGCGACCAAGTGGGAATCCATTTAGCGACTATCGGTAACGTAGTGCTACATCCTCCTGAACTTCCAAAACCAGTACTTGAGATCATTGAGAATTCACTTTCACTCGAAATGTGTGCAATCTCAATAGGTGGTTCAAATTTGGTTGGAGCACTTGTTGCTGGTAATAGCAAGGGTATGGCAGTTGCAGATATTGCTACTGAGCGTGACATCGACATCCTAACATCATTTGGCGATGTCGTAGTGATGGAAGGTGGTGTTAACACCGCAGGTAATCTAATTCTTGCTAATGAGAATGGAATAGTTGCCTCACCATGCATCCCAAGTGCTGGCCTAGAGATTATGTCTGAAGTAATGGGTGCTCCAGCAGTAGTCTCAACAATAGCTGGCCATGATGTTGTAGGTTCTCTAGGTGTAACAAATGACCAAGGCGTATTACTTCATCCTGATGTTACTTCTGAAGAGGTATTATTGATTGAGGAAATTCTAGGAGTGCCACCTATGGTTGGAACTGTTTCTTTTGGTTCTCCATATGTCGGTGCTGGTGTTTGTGCCTCAAATCTTGGTGCAGTTTCAGGTACTGAAACTACAGGTCCGGAATTGAATAGAATTGAAGATGCACTTGGATTAATTTGAATTTGACTATAATTCTAATCAAATTTCAGGTGAAATGTTCAAAGACTGCTGTCAATGGCAATAGGTCATGGGAGAAATGCTCTATCAAGGTAAGGTCAAGCAAGTTTGGTCAACAGATGACCCAGATATTCTTGAGTTTAGATTTACAAATCAAATATCGGTCTTTGACCAAATAATACCTTCGTTAATTCCAAGAAAGGGTGAAACGTTAAACCGAACAACAGCACATTGGTTTAAGTTGGTTGAGGAAGAAGGTGTATGCGGTACACATTTAATTGAATTGAATGCACCAGACCGATGTTTAGTGCGCAAAGTAACAGTCATTACAGAGCCTGGTGCGATTCCACGCGATATGGAATGGGTATTCGTTCCTTTGGAAGTGATTGTTAGACATTACTTATCAGGCAGTGCTTGGAGAAGATTTGAGCGTGGTGAATTAACCGCTGAACAATTAGGTGTGGCTGAAGACTGCCAGTACGGGGCGAAATTAGCAAAACCATTTGTTGAAGTTACAACAAAGTTTGAGGCCTTTGATCGTAATATCGGCAAGGAAGAAGCTTTAGAAATTTCAAATATCACTGAAGATGAGTACAATTCAATCGTTGAGGCTGCATTGAAAGTTGATGAGATTATTGAGCGAGAAGCCGCGAAGAATGGACTAATTCATGTTGACGGTAAGAAGGAATTTGCTTTAGGCCCTGGAAGAAAAGTTGTTCTTGTTGATACCTTTGGAACTTTGGATGAGGACCGCTGGTGGGATGCTGAGGCACATGCAAATGGAGAAACTATTGAATTGTCAAAGGAGTTTGTTCGTTCACACTATATTGCCACCGGTCATCAAGCAAATCTCAAAACTGCAAGAGATAATGGTACAGAAGAACCTCCTATTCCAGCACTACCACAAAGTGTAATTGACCAAACTGCTAATTTGTATTCTTCAATGTTTGAACGTCTAACATCAGAAGAGTTTTGACTTTCACTGATGAGAGCGTAGTACAATTCCAACTCCATTTCGTTCTGCTGCCTTTAGAATGGTTGACAAGTGCTTAACAACATCTCTAACCCCTCCATCGAGGGGCTCTTCGCTTGAAACACCCCATCCTCTTCCTGCCAAACCCTTCCTCAAAGTATAGACTTCTTCACTATCTAGGAATCCACGAAGATCTAAACCTGCATTCCCAAGTTGGTAATTACTATGCCCAACAACTTCATCACTACATTGGCTGGTTAATTTTTTCAACAAATCGACAATTTCTTCACAGTCAATTCTTTCAACAATTGCCACATTTGACAATGGAGGTCTGATGAATTCTAGTAGGTAATTCAAAGATGAACCATCACCCCATGGAAATCTACCAAATCGGTCTCTAATACGACCATCACCCAAGGAATAATTTTGGCCCGACTTATTTTTTTCAACACATGAAACAAATAAAAGCGTAGCATCATCCCAAATTATTGACACTCTATCTTCTGGAGTCTCCAAACCCTGTACACGAAGTCGAGCCCTCAAAACATCATCGCTAGTTATCAGTTCATGCCACTTCGAATAATCATCATTACGACAATTCTCAAGAGCATCAATAACCTTCAATGCCTTTTGCCCATCAAATGCATCTAATGTGATAAATGCAGTAGTGGTATTGCCATGGTCTGCGACATCCATATGGTTCGGCGGCAGCGCGAGTGTCATAAGGACTTGTGTTACAATTTTTCTCTGTTTTAATCATCAAAGAATTTATCCATTCTATCTTCAATCGGTCCAGAAGGTGTTTCAATATCATCATCACCTTGAATTTCACGTCTTAAACTAGCAAAACGTCCAAGCGCAGATACATCCTCAGGTTCTGGCTTTTCAATGACTTCAATCATTTCCATATCTGCAGTTATATTTTGTGCAGGTGTAATTCCATCATCTGAATGAAGGGTAATTTCGTCATCCATTTTCGCTTGCTGCTGCTTTATTGCTTCTTCTTTTGCAGACAAATTACTTGTTGTTGAATCATCTCTTGCGCTAGTAGTTGATTTTTCCCGTTGTGAACTAGTAGATGGCCTAGTAATAGTTTCAATAGAACTTACCTTGAACAGGCCAGCAAACCACGCAATTACAACCAATATCACAGCCAAGCCAGCAGCAACGACCATTTCACTACCTTCTATGACTAGAGTTGAATCTGCCTTGTAAAATGTACTCATCACATCATCATCTGAAATATCATCAATATCATATGGCTGTCCACAGGAAAGTGTTGCAGTCAATTTCATATCCGTTTCTAGAACACCTGGATTCTTGATTATAATTGTAGGTGCATAGTCAGAAGCAGTAATATCAATAATTTTTGTCACTTCCCAATCACTTCCATCTGTGATTATATTGATTTGACAAATTGTATTCGCAAGTCTTTCGTATGTTGGTGCTCTTTCAATTCCGATTAGAATATCTCCTTCAGCTGTGAAAGAATGTATTCCAATATTCCATCCACTTGCTCTTGAAATTGTTGTGATACTTTCTTCAGCAAGTGTTCGTCCATAACTATCAATAATTAACAATGATATCTTTACAGTTCCTGCGGAAGGAACCCAGCCGCTAATATTTGCTTCAATAGTATCATTTTGTCCTGTACCAATTACTATTGATTGCTGTAGTAATTCAACTTTCTCGCCCGCATCGGTTACGATCATCATAGTTGCATGGAGTGATTCATCTTCTGATGCAAATATCAAACAATCTCCAACACTACCACTTAACTCAATTCTACCGAGGTTTTCAAATGAGTTACTATTCAATGTACAGTCTACTGTAACACTCGGAAGCGCCTGACCACTAACATACACTTTCAGTGGTGTTTGGGAATTAGGCTGGTCTAGTATTATTTCATTAGAAGATGTACCTAATGTGAAACTAAGTATATCTTCAAGTTGCTGGAATGAATCAGAACTCGATAGTTGAATATTTGAATTAAGTGAAACAGATAGTTGTTGGCCGTCTATTCCGAATAGCACTGGTGAAGAAGTAAATGCAACTTCACTACCTTCTACCTCAATATCATATGAATGAAGGCCGAGAGTCGGGTGGGTGACCTCAATAGACACAAGGAAACGCTGTCCGTCCCAATTAGCATCTGGAATTAGATTGATTGGAATCCCCAATGATTGCCGTGGAGCAATTACCATCTGTGAATCTCCAGACACTTCCCAGCCACTTGGCAAACCATTTACGTTCAACTGCAAAATTGAAACGTCATTTCCAATATTGTTCACCCATGCTGTAGGTAAACCACCCGTTTGTGAAACCAACCAAATACCTCTATGCTCTATGTTGATGTTTGGGGCAGCACCAACACGAACAGGAATTTCTTCTACAATGGAGCCGGAACCATCCCAATCTGATATTCGTAATCTCAACACTCCAACTTCTCCAGCAACTGCTTCAGTTGGTGGGGTGACAAAGACAGTGATAGTGGACATTTGTCCCGGTTCTATAACACTACCATTAGAGGGGATATCAACCATCCATCCTTGCCCTGCCTTTGTGAACCATGGTACTTCTGGTGAATTACCTAATTGCTGTACTGTCAGTGTAATATTTTGACCTTCAGGAATAACTTCAAGTGAGGTTTGACTTAGATTAAATCTCCATCCTGACACATGGTCAACAGTAAGGTTAACAATTGTTTGACCAATCATTATAGCCCCACTATACAAATCAATAGTCATGGTAGTTTCAGTTCCAGACCAAGTATCAAAAGGTATGCTAACAGGTAAGACAACATTTGTACTAGCGTTGATTTCAACGA
>Ga0206679_10001518_pt1 | contig 19073 bp, 10 predicted proteins | sample M110012015metaG_FD_155464 | JGI IMG/M metagenome (GOLD analysis project Ga0206679, IMG submission 155464) | Ammonia-oxidizing marine archaeal communities from Monterey Bay, California, United States - M1 100m 12015 | ecosystem: Environmental > Aquatic > Marine > Intertidal zone | place: USA... | reverse complement strand
AGATTGGAATTCTATCTCAAGACGTTCTGACCAATCAACCTTCTTGGCTTCGTATTGAGCGCCTAATTGGTCTCGTAATTCGGATTCTCTATCATATCTAAAGCGAGCAAGACGATTTTGAATTTCTGCCTCTCGGGCATTGCGATAATTATTGAATTCATCTTCCATTCTCAAGTCAAGTTCGGATTCCACTTCATTCTTCAATGAACGTGATATGTCATCAACTGCCTTGGAGAAGGTGATGTCATACTTTTCTCGAAGGCGTGATTTTCTCTCTCCGAGTCTTTCCGAATGTCTTTCCTCTAATTGGCGGGCAATTTCAACACGCAACTCATCACGACGTCGTGCTATTGCAAGTTCGACATCTTCACGCATATTTTCTTCAAGATCGGTTGTTTCCTGGCGTAATCTTACTTCCAATTCCTCTTGTAACTGTTGAGCAATGTCTTCTTCCAAACGTAGACTACGGCGCTCATATTCAGATTTGAGTCTGGCTTCTCTTTGCTTTAGTCTACCGCGAAGTTGTTGTTCGAGACGAGTTCTAATGCCTCGTCGCAATTGTTCTTCTCTTTCGGCTAAGCGAGAGATATGTCCTTCTTCAAGACGATTGATTTCAGCAGTTTCCATTTGTTTGAAACGGGTTTCCATTTCATGTTCAATGTTAGCTTCAATATCTCTAACCCTTCGTTGTAATTCTTGATTGTACTCAAGTGATAATCTCTCTTTTTGAATATCAAGACGTAAACGGTGTTCTTGTTGTAACTGTACTTCAATATTGGATTTAATCTGATCTTTATGCTCGTTCAGTCTTCTATCTTGCTCAACTTCAATTTCTTCACGCATTGCCTCTAGTTGGCGTTCAAGGCGTAAATCTAGTTGTTTTCTCATTCTCCCTTCTTCTCTGGCTAATGAATCTCTTTCCATTTCAGCAAGTTCTTGCTCCATGCCTTCTCGCATTTCTTTTTCTAATGCATCTAGAGTAAGTTCGTGACCAACTGCCAAATCTACAGCAACTGATTCTTTCATTGCTATGATTCTTTCATCTATTGCTTGTTGACGAAGTCGTTTCTCTCGACGAATGTCGGCTCTTAGTCTCTCTTCTTGACGGAAACGAGCACTGCCTAATTTCGCTTGATCTAATGACATTGATTTACTGGAAGTAAATTGAGATCTTAATGATGATAATGAGACTGCACCGGACCCTTTGCGCGCAAGTGGGGTTGATTCAACCTCCTCAACTGTCTTGCTTTCGCTGACTCCCATAGTATCCCATCCATTCTCTCATCCTCGTCTCATCATAGTTAAAGAGCGCGACTGATAACACCCTTAGAATGGCGTTTTTTGTAGGTAAATACAACTTGCCAAATAGCATTATTGGTATAATTTGAATTCCAACTATTCTTCTGAAATACTTGTTGGTTCAACCGAATCATTTGATTCTATAACCCGTTCGCCTACAATAATATACGCTAAGACCAATATTGCTGAAACTACAAACAAAAAGAATGACAACTCTAAACCGGCTACTTCAGTACCATATTTTCCCTGTTTAGAATCCATAGTATGCATTAATGTATGTGTTATTGCAACTAAGATTAGAACTAATTGTAACATACTGAGTTTCATTACAATACTTCCTTTTAATTTGGACAATGGTCTATCGGAAATCATTAATCCCCCGCTGATGAACATTATTGGTAGCATTAAGAAATCGAAATATGGTTTCGCGGTACCCTTTCCGAAGCAAATTGAACAATCCCACGTGGTTAATTCTGGACCTAATCCTGTTGATGGTTGAATCCAAATAAGTCCTGCAAAACTTAGCAACAATAACGCATTTGCTGGACTGGATAGGCCAACGAAATAGTTGAGGTCTGATGCTTGTTCATATTGAAAGCGTGCCAATCTCAACATACCTGTTGCTATTATCCAACAACTGGCAATTGCCAAAGATACAGTCCAGAAAGGTGATGCTTCGCCCCAGCGACCAAACATTACGAAAATCAATAATGCTGGAGCAACGCAGAAGGATAAACAATCCGACATAATATCTAAAGAACCACCGAGTAATTTTCTTTTTGAATATTTTCTGGCTATTGGCCCGTCTATAATGTCTCCAATTACCGATGCTAGAATACAAAGCATTGCTAACCAAATATAATGTGTTTTTAATCCGCCTTGGTAATATGGTTGATGTAGGTCTTCAACTGCTAAAATAATGAATAATATTGCAGCGGTCCCAAGTAATCCGTTGAATAAGGTGATGAAATCCGCTATTCCCATCATTCGGTAGGTTGTCTTCACTCTATCACCTCAAAATGTAACCTTGAATGATGTTGAACATGCGGGGCAATCAATCTCTCTGCTGCCAGGCTTTCTTTTCATACGCAAGCGCCTTTCACAACTAGGACAGGATACTTCAACACGCGGTACATTTTTTGCAACTGTAAAATGAGTCGAGCAAGATATACATTTCAAGTGGGCTGGTCTTTTGTCAACTCCAACAACTAGAACTTTGGAACATTCTGGGCAACTAATCTTTTCATTTTCCCAGTTGCGACGAGTAACAGGGTGTTTTACATCTACTTTTGATGAACAAATAGAGCAGGTAAGGACGCCCAAGTCCGAAGGAAGTAATGATGAGCACTTTGGGCAAGAGAGGGCCGGTGGAGCAATTCTTGACTCAACTATTGCTTCTTCATCCATACCTAGCCCACCACGATATGCTTCTTGAGTTTTTGTTGAAATATTTAGCGCCCTTTGCCAATTAACGCGATTCCACCTGGAACGAAAGTAAATGGTAAGTCAAGTTCAATTCCGTAGTCATTTGCTAATGCTTCAAGCATTTTCTTTGCCCCTATTTGCTCACGAGAGCCGTCTAAATTGACAATATGAATATCTCTCCCTTGAGAAATTGCATCGGCGAGTGCCGCTGGAAGACCTGTCGTATCGATGGCACTAGCAGAAACTGCTGGCACAGATTGGATTTGTACTTCTTCACTTCCACCAACCAATCCTGGTAATGTCACTCGTTGTGTGACTTTCCACCAGCGAGCCCTTCCAACATCACGGTGGTTTTCTACTAATCCTAGGGAGGCGAGCTTCTTCAAGTGGTGATACAAATTGTATCTATCAACACTTACTGCGGTTTGGAGTTGAACTGTACTCATCTCTTCTACAGCCATTAGCGTGGAATACAAATTCCTTCGCGTTGGGTGTACCAATGCGGTAGTCACTGGGTCTGCGTGTAGTCGTGCCAATGTCTCACCATGTTGAAAGGAGCGCCCTTTAGTAATGAATATGTCGCGTGATTTTAATTAGAACGATATTTCAAAAATAATACATTGAATGAATCCTTAGTATCTGCGAATAATGATTTGAAAGTTTGAGAGAGTAATTTCAATGCACCGGAATTACCTGCTAACCTTGCACCATTCAAAATTACAAGAATTACTGATGATTCGTGGATCAGTACTCCAACCCACAATTTATCATACATTCCATTGATTACCGCGAATACCAATATTACAGTAATAGCAACTGAAAATACAAGATTGCCAATTAGAATTCGCTGAGCCTTTCTTGCTAAATCAATTAATTCACATAACATACTCGGGTCTTCGGCTGGAATCAATACATCTGCAGCATCAAGATTTACCGTTTCTCCACAACCAACTGCAACTCCTACATCAGAGACAGCTAATGCCGCAGCATCGTTGAATCCATCACCGACCATCATGGTAATGTGGGTTTTACTTCTTCCTCTAACCCATTTTACTTTGTCTTCCGGACTTAAATTACCATGTGCTGCAGATTCTGGCAATCCTACATTATTGGCAAACTTCGTGACTGCTGATTGTGAATCTCCACTGAGAATTTCAACATTTATTCTTCGCTTATACAATTCAGGTATCAATTTTTCAGAACCTTTGCGGGTATCATCATGGATGAATGTGAATAATGCAATCGGAGTTTCTTCTTTGCACAGAATACTCGCACCATGGCCTAATTTGTTAGCCTCATCGAGTTCGCTTTGAATCTCGGATGGAATTTCAATTCCTAGTTTGGAAAGTCTATCGGGGCGAACCAATGAAACTTGCTTACCGCCACTGATGCCGACTACACCTGCCTCAACATCGCTATGTCCATTGATTGGGCTTGGCTTGTAACCATTTTCCGTAGCCAGTTCCATTATTGCAAGAGCATATGGATGGTTGGAGCGAGCCTCTAATCCTGCGGCGATTTTAATCGCCGAATCTCGGCGTTTTCCTTTAGCAGTAACCACTTGACCGATTTTAGGCTTTCCTGAAGTTAAGGTACCGGTCTTATCCAATAACACATGGTTGACTTTGCTCAGTCTCTCCAATACACTTCCTCCACGTGCGATTACGCCCATGTGGGCGGCATTTGCCAATGCCGCTGCATGTGGCACAGGCGTTGCTAGCAATAGGGCGCATGGGCAAGAAACAACCCATAATAGAAGAATTACTTTCCAATTATCTGGGAACATCAAATACCAAACAGCAAATGCTCCGAACAATACCGTTGGAACCCAAATTGCGGTAAATTTCTCAATACCACTTTGGATGCGCGGCGATTCTTCTCTAAAGGTATGGACTGCTTCTATCAAACCTGATAAGCGAGTATTATCTCCAACTGCTGTAACTTTGATGACAACCGGTCCTTTTGCAAGTACCAATCCTGCCTGAATATCTTCGCCTTTTGAAACCTCAACTGGAACGGATTCTCCAGTTAGTGGTGCTTTATCCAAAGCACCTGTTCCTTCAAGAATTGTTCCATCACAAGGGATTAATTCCCCACTCCTAATCTCTACTTGGTCTCCAACACGAATCAGGTCAATTGGAACAACCTCTATTCCATCACCCTCATCTTGACATGTCGCTAATGGACCAGTTCCCGGAGTTATTTCGACCGTTGAGGTTGCCATTTGTAATGAAAAACCACTTGCTTTCATCGCTTGGAGAACTCCTTGTTGATTTATCAATCTGTCACCGGACAATCTCCTTGCTGTACGTGGCAATCTATCCAGTCCACCCTGCATCGCCTCTCTTGCTTTGACAAGAGCATCACCTTCTAAGTGGGCTGTAAAGGCTACCAATATCGCTACGACTAGGGCTTCTTCCCACATCCCTAAAACTCCAGCACCGATAACTGCTAGACTGGTAAGGACTTGGAATCCTAGTTGCCGATTCATAATACTTGCAATCGCTTCCTTGAACATTTGTAATCCACCTAAAGCCAAACCTGGTATCGCAATTAATGCAATTAATATTGGTGGTAATGAAAGATATTCTGCAAGGAGAACTAACAATAATATTGGCACTGCTAACCCGCCGCCAATTAATCTCCATTGATCTGGTCTTATTTTCGCACTCTTTGCCTCAATATATTTTGGAGCAGCGCCAAGAATTGTATCCAATTTAGAGTCCCTTGCTTCTATTAATTGAGAGGGGGCATCGTTAACAAGTTGTACTAAAATACGATTATCTGAATCAATTTCGCAATCAAGAATCCCTGGTTGTAGGCGGATAACCTTCTCTAATTTCTTTACCTCAACGCTATTTCTCCTTGCTACGCCACCTGCACTAATGCCTACGAGTTGATGATGTTCTACATTTGGGGCATGGCCAAGAGAACGAAGAATGGATGAAATTTCAGAAATTGGGCCTTCTCCAATATCAACTGTAACTCTTACTTCACCTGCAGTAGCTGAAACAATTGATTCGCCCACTTGAGGAAGATAGGAAATTGCTCTCATGGCCTTTGCTGCACAATCTGGGCAATCCATTCCAAGTAATGGCCAAGCGACATCGTATACACCTCCAGATTGTGTTATCACTTCTGCATCTAATATTTCGCCATCAAAGATTTCTTCTGGTGGTGATTGGTCTGCAGAATCTGTTGCGATTGGTTTTTCTTTGATGGCCTTTTTGGCTTTGGAAAATCTTGGCTTTTTGGCCTCAATTGTCTGGCCATCGTCTTCGATGGAAAGGAAAACTTCACCCTCACCGTCTCCGACCATATACACTGCTCTGGCTTTGTGGATTTGAAGGCTATTATTCAATTTCATTTCAACTAATCAAAATTACCATTATTGCAGATTGTAATGGCTCTTTGCCAAAGTTGATGAAAACAAGGCTATTGCCTAGTAATATGCAGTGGCTTCCAGAGGATTGGAGACCGAAAATTGTCGCCGTAGATATTGATGGAACACTTACCGATGATAAGAAGAGAATCAATACTGAAGCAATACTCGCATTACAGCGACTTGAGGATGCTGGAATTCCTGTTATTCTTGCAACCGGAAATGTAAGGTCAATAACGTATGGTTTGTGGAGATTTTTGCAACTTAGTGGCCCGATTTGTTGTGAGAACGGGGGTGTGCTTTGGCATCCTCAATGGCCTGAAGTAATAATGAGGGCTGATGGAAATGAGGCTAGAGAGGCAGCGCTGTGGCTGGCACAAGAAATTCCAAATCTAAATCCCCAAGGAATAGAAAGTAATGCTTGGAGAGAAAGTGAATGGTGCTTATTCCCTTCTGAAGACTTGCAATTGATAAAACAAAAGATCTCAGAGAGTGAGTGGTCTCACCTAAGTGTGATACGCACAGGTTTTGCAATTCATTTAATGTCTCCAAACCTGTCTAAAGGCAAGGGTATTGAGGTCATCTTAGAAAAAATGGAATTAGAACCTCAAGATTTGTTATGTGTGGGAGATGCTCCAAATGATTTGTCAATGTTTGAACTTGCTAATTGGTCCATTGCGGTGGGAGGTTCTTTTCAAGAAATTCAAAATGCTGCCGATGTTGTTTCGCCATATCCACATGGCGATACCTTTCAACCGCTCGTAGATGCTATACTCAATGAAGGGTGAGTTAGTACATTTCAATACCAGTATTTGTTCAAAATAGGGCATCCAGTGTATGTTATTTGTGTGGTGCCGAAGGCAGGATTTGAACCTGCGAAGCATTATGCAGAGGAGCTTGAATCCACCCCCTTTGACCACTCGGGTACCTCGGCTTGTAGTTGAGGCGTGATGCCTTCTCTTCTTGACTATTCCTCTTGACTATTATCGTCTAAATCAACTGGCCGAGGCGGTGCGGATGAATGAATTGCAACCAACTGCCCAATTCGCTTCATTTCATACTCCTCCATTACTTTCTTTCTCTTTTGACTTGCCATGAATAATCCAATTGAAGAAAATACGACCATGAGGATTGAAAGCCCCAGTAATCCAGAGGTTGAAGAAACTGATTGTTGCTGATTCGTTGTCACATCTGCAAGAGGCACTGGAACTTTTCCTGAATAATCTATTATTTGCAATGATAACCCAAGCCTTCCAGTCTTCCACGCCTCTATCGTCCAATTGAATTGCTGCCATTCACCGCTGTCAAGATAGATATTTTCTGTTTCATGTATCGTTCCTTCTGAATCGATTAGTTGTAAAACGAGTTCGCCGCCTAATACTCCTTCATTTACAATCCGTGTTGTAATATTGATTTGTTCTCCAACTATTGGCCGGTAGGGGGTGGCTTGAATTATGTCAAATCTTGGTTCGAAGTCAATCCAACGGAATAATGGCTTGATTGGAGTGGCTGAATCCCCATATCCTTGTAACTCATATCCGGATTTATCTGTGATTTCAAACCAAATTTCAACACGATCTAGTGCTTGCAAAATGGAGTGGTCCTCCAATGTCATGTCAACTATTGATGAAAACGTCGTTGTAGTTCCCGTATGAGAATGATAAGGTATTGTGGCTTGTCCTTGACTTCCCATTATGATATTGTTCACTCTTCGGAAATGCCAATACATGGTAATATTCGTATTTCTAATGCCTCCTGCATCTGAAATCAGTGTGACGACGTCTACTTCATTCATTTTGTCCGAATCTATTGTGGTCAAATATCCTGCTGGAATTGTCAACATTGGAGGGGCGTCATCAATTGTAATATTGACCAATAATGGTGTTGGAATCGCATAATTTAGTGAATCTATGTACAACTCAAGAGTCGCAGTTCTATGCTTAATAGTCTCTTCATCGATTGAGATTATCATATGAATAATTCCATCAGTGCCAATTTCTGCGACATCTGTTAATTCTCTCTCGCCGTCGCTTAATCGCCAATTTAAGATCGCTTCAGGAGGGAAATATTCGGCTGCAAATTCTGTTCCTTGATGTTTTAGTATTGTGAATAATTCAATCTCATCATCTCCATAAACCCAGATATCATTGGATTGGGAATATCCTATCGGTTCAGTTAAATCGGTCAATGTATCAATTTCAAATTCAACATCAAATGATGGTTGCCATTGGAAAATACTGATTTTACTTAATCCCAAGCCGAGGTCTTGGCCTTCATCATAAATTTTCAAAGAAGGAATTCCACCACTTTGTGCGTTATTATATGACCCACTCCAATCCAATCTAAAGATGAAATCAACATTCCAAGTTGATGAGTGGGGATGTTTTTCAACCAATACTTGCGGATTTGAATAAATGCAAATTGAATCATATTCAATTGTTGAATATCTCGGGTAATATGTAATATTACAATTTGAATATTCTTCTCTTCCTGTTAAGGCCAATTCTATTTTATCTAGTGTTTGAATACCATTACCATCTGTAATATTAAATGAAAAATGATGCTCTTTTCCTGCTAATAAAGTTCCTTGGACTGTATCAAAATAAAGTGATTGTTGGCTAATTACAGTATCTTGACGAGTTGCCACAGTTATAGTTGCCAAATCATTTTGCTCACCAAAAGTTCCTCCATTCTCAATGTAATTTCCTGCTAAATCTTTGCCAACAAAATATATGCTTGCCCGGCCTGACATTTGGGATGGTCCCTTTATCTGCTCATCATCTAATAATGGCAAATCGATTACGCTTGATAATGACCCGTTACTAAATGTAACACTGAATTCTCTATATTCATTGGCTTGCATAATCCCATCATCATTACTATCATCGTGATTTTCAAGCCAATAATACATCCTTAATGGGCTCTCCAATCCATCAGAATCTTCAACGAATAAACGTAATGCAAGAGATTGTCCGGACATCCAAACATGGCCATCCGCAGGAGTTAATCCACCTGAATCAAGTGCATATATTCCAATAATATCAGGTAGTTCCGCATCGATAATAAATGGAGCAAATACTGATTGCGCAGTAGTATCAAAACTGGTCGAAGAATCCTCGCTGGTTGGTCCACTGCGGATAATTGAAGGTCGTATTTCAAAGCGAGTCCCTGTAGGAAATTGTCCAAGTGGTTGAGGCACGAGAATATCTCGGTTGAATTGTGAATTGTGATCCAAAGTTGAGTGCCATGTTTGTGACCAATTGATTGGTTCACCTATCCATTCATCTATCCCACCGGATTCATTCTTTGGAGGTACTGCCTTCATTTCAATTTGAATTTCAGCGGAATTTGATGGAGCCCATGCATTTACTATGCCCTCAAATCTTACCTTACCAGAGACTGAAAGTGTTTGTTGCGGCTTAAGATGGAAAGGCCACATTGGGTCAAATGTGTTACCCAATTGTTTTGAATCTCCTGCCATCACATCAAAATCAATGATTTCTAAATCATTTTCAAATTCATTGAATGGAGTTGAACGTACAAGGTGGTTTGGACCAACTTCAAAACCGTTCTCATCGGTTGATAGTAGCAGAAAATGAATTTCATCAATATCATCCATTAGCCAGTGGGCATCCAATGACCAATCAATTTCCACACTATTCAGCAACACTTGAATTTGGCAATCTGCAGCATTCAAACTTGCCAGACCGCCTCCCTTCAATTGACGGAAGGTTGGATTATCCTGGGCATCCACAACTTCAACCTCAATGAATGAATCATTCATCAAAGGTGATGTTGAAAGTAATAGTTTGATATTATCTATTTCAACTGGGAAATCAAATAATGGGTCATCGCTCTCAGTTCTCCAACTCGTTGTGGTCAAATCTATGCTTTGACCTGGGACCCAACGTGCTGAGTCAATCGATGAAATGCTTTCTCCCATTATGGGTTCATCGGCCCAACCAAAATCAACTATTAGCGAACCTCTTGAGGTTTGAACCGTCATTGGTATACTTACAATTTCTCTTGTACCACCTTGGTAATATTGATCGATTAAATTGTCTACATCCGTAGCATTCACCGGGAGTAAGATATTATGGAAGAGTAATTGGTCTGTACTTGTTTCAAAAATAGTTAGATCATTGCCCAAAGTAATTATCACATCTGTAGGTGCAAAAAGACAGTCCGGTTCAAACAATACCGAACTTATCTCGTCGCCTGTAAACATTGTCAAACTCAATGTAGTTGAATTTCTAAAAGCTGCAGTGCTTGACATTTGATAGATTGTTCTAGCCGGTGATTCCATCCATTGTTGTTGATTTACTATTAGTCCTGGATGGGAAATTGTAGTATTATCTCCAACGATTGTCAATCTACCATTCTTCATCGAACAAGCCGCATTAATATCCCATGATATTGAGGCTTGCCCGATTGTACTGATTTTCATTCCATTTGAATATTGAAGATTTGATTGACCGAAAATTGAATAATTTCTTGATTGTTGTTGAAGGTGGAATGCGTCAAAATATGAATTGGTTCCAAAATTCAAATTTTTCAATAATGGAGTTATCAATTGTGAGGTTGTGCTCATTCTAACCCTTACGCGGAATTGTGAATGTACACTACGGTCCAAATCAATTGATAATGGCAGAGTTTTATTTTGCAATCCACTTATTTCAGTCCCATTCGCTGACAAAATATCGAATCTAATATGTGCGCCCTCTTTCTCTTCAACAAATCCATCCAATATTCCTCCATTATGGAAATCGTCATCAAATGAGATCAAATCAGAAATCCATTCTCCTTGTGTCTCATAGATGTCAACTTCAACACCTGCATCATCAATATACCAGCCATCTAATTGAACATAAGTGTCTGAGAAGAAAGTAAATCTCGCCCTAACACTTTGTCCAGTCAAATTGCTGAGGTCTGCTTGCTTCAAATCAAATCCTCTAACGACATTGCGGCAGCCACCATTGACTTTTGAACCATCGAAAATCCCTTCACCATAGAATGGAGATTGTGTATTGACTTGAGAAATTTGGTCATGGAATCCATTCAGATCTGGTGGAATATACCACCAACTTTCTCCACCATCTGTTGATAGTGAAACTGCACCACCATCCCAATTTGCTTCTGTACAAACCCAACTTTTGAAAGTAAGTCTAGCAGTAGAATTCTCAGGAATTTCGTAAATTGGTGTAATTAAATGGGTGTGCATATTGTTGCTATATTTATTGGTCAAATATGTCCCAGCACCACTGCTACCAGAAGGCCATGCTGCTGGCCCGAACCCCGCAGCATTACTTACATTACCGACTTCAAACTTTCTTGAATCAGGGGATTGAATTGACCAACCGGCAGGAGCCAAGTTGCCTGTATCAAAGCTAACATATGTGTCCATTGGACCATTTGCTCCAAGAAGACTTGTCCAATTCCATTGATTTGGGTTTGGGTTGGAATAATTTAGCCAACCGCTCTGATTGCCATATAGTCCATCACTTGGATTTGTGAAATTAGCAATTATTCTTTTTTGAGCATTTGGTGAACTGCGATTTGAATATACAATTATATCATCAATCGCCATTCCTTCCCAACCAGAAGATGAGAGTCCTCCATAATTCACGTTTGAATTTGTTTGAACTAAAAATCTGAATAACGCGTTGCTTGCATTGGCATGACTGGAAACATTAGCAGGAAGGGAATAGCTGATAGGTATCCAACCTCCCGATTCTGTTCGATAATAGGAGCCCTTGTACCAAAGTCCATTACCTGGATGACCTGGTGAGAGGGAAAGTAAGAACCAACTTGTACCATTGTCAAGAGATAGCCAAGTGGTCATTCCATCACTAGAACCGCCTTCAATATCCCAATTAGTGAAAAGTTCAACTTCCATTGGCCCACTCATATTGCTAATATTTGCTGGAATAATCAATCTTCCATTGGCATTTGGCAAGTAATCTCCACTCAAACTTCCATGGAGCCAAGCACCCGATTGGTCACCATCATTGTGTAACCTCATATCGTCGATAAAGACGCCTGCGCGAGCGCTGGTAATCGAAGAAGTTTGCAAACAAAATCTGAATCTAATTTCACTAATTTGAGAAGATATTAGTGAATCTAATTGAAATCTCTGATCAATCCATGCATTAGTTTGACCCGACCAAACCATTGCAGGTGAACCATTCAATGAACTAGAATTACTGTAATTTGAATCTGGAATAATAGTCTGCCATGAACCTGTGTTATTCATCGCTTCAAACCATACAGCATCTGAATCCAATAAAGAAACCCAAATCTTTGTTGTCAATGAATAATTATTCACATAAGTTGGAGTTTCAAAGGTTTTTGACTGGATACATGAACTATAATTTTGAGAAATATCTCCCAATGCCCTTGTACTCAGATAGCCCATTCCTTGGCCTGTAGTGGGAGGAACTTGCTGATTACTTGTGGTGTTAGTTGTGTCAATTGAGGGGCGCAGGATGTGCCAGATATCATCATTTTTTCCTTGCCCTAACCAATCTATCGGAGTGATGACATTGTTTTCAAAATCAGTAAGTGTACCCAATGATGAATTGGTTGCTAATGTGAGCATTCCATTATGCCCAATTCCATTGGTCTCATTGTGGGTGCCATTCCAATTATTTGCTGTGTCTGGGCCAAATAATGTTCCATTGGAATTTGTAGATGTCAACAATGGTTGAATTGAAATTTCTGCCGCACTTATACTTTGATTATGTGGAATTTGAATAGAGGAATTAAGAGTTTGATCAACCCCTGATTGATTAGCAATTGGATAAAATGAATCTGGACCTGACCAGTGTTCAATCGAACCCGATGATTCTCCTGCATTACTTGTAATGTGTTGTAATTGTTGACTTGTTTGAGAATTGTCAACAAGTGGAGAGTATGTTGTAAATAATAAAATTGTAACAATGAGTATCGCTGTCTTGCAATAAGGATTATTATCACTCAAGCCTATATTGATGCTCATATTCCAACCACCTCGCTTAGCGAGGTGGGGTCTTTGAATATCAAAGTGAGTATTGATTGTGTGAAGTGGTTTTAGTGAAGGGTTCAAGAATCGTGGACTATAGGGTCTCATTATGTCGCCCCCACGTGAACTCGATAGCGCCCAAGCGCACGAGGTGGAGGAGCAATTATTTACAACAAATCGGCAACAATCTGGAAGAAATGTTCCTATTCGTTTACCGAGAACTGATTTCTGGGAGAATGTTAGAAGGTTACTTTCTGATATTGATTTAGACATTCAAGATATGTTAAGAATGGGTGCAACTGGTATTCGGTTGCAGAATCTACAGAAAAGACAAGCAAATATTCGCCGCATAGCCAGTGAGTTAACTCGCAAAAGGATGGTTGCAATGATGCAACATGCGGCGAGTCAATCGATGAGAACTACCGCTAATTCAGGAATGAATCAAGAGTTGCCTTCTCTTGATTGGCAACGGCATGATCCTGAAGAGAAGGCTTTCTATCACGGATTAATGATTCAAGTTGACCGTTTTAAGATGGGCGTTGATTGGAATGGAATGCAGAATGGAGTGGCCGGTGAAGGCATTTCCAACAAGGTGCTTCATGCACCAGGAACTATGCAATTGGATTCATTTTCTAAAAACAGTTTGACCGGCAATCCACCACCTGCTTTGGCCTTTGAAGATGATGGGCCGGATGTTATTGATATGATGGAGGCTGATGAAGAAGAACGCTTTTCAGATGCTGAATGGCCTGATTTAGATGAACACATTCACGCTGATTTGAATGAAAATGTAGTGGTTCAAGAAACGGTAGGCTCTGCCAATGAAGGCGAAGATGAAGATATGGCTGCATTCATGCAAGAAATGGTTGGTGAAGTACGTCATGCAGCAGCGATGGAATTAGCACCCTCTGCCAAGAGTGAGGTCATCGTATTAGATGATTCAACTATTGAGCAAGAAATTGAGTCTGAGGAAGAAGATGAGGATTTAGTTCGTGTGAGAATTTTAGAATCATTACCTGAAGCGATAATTAACGCTGCAGGTGAAGAAGTGAATTTAGAAGCCGGAGACATTCATTTCTTAGATTCGTTAACTGCTGAAATGTTAGTTGAGAGCGGTTTCGCAAAAATAGCAAATCTGTGAACCAACAACATTCTGTTACACAATATGTAGCACAACGAAAGATGAGCAGCCTTACGGCAACACATGTTGTCAATAACGACTATTGTTTCAACTTCAGTTAATTGCGCGCATTGATAGTTCAATGCTAACAGTATCTGGAATTGGGATACGAGCTACTTGACGAAGTGCATTTTCATCCTTACCCGATGTAATATCCATTTCAAGAAGACGCTTGTGAACTCTAAGTTCCCAGTGATCGTATGTTTCACTACCTTCGCCATCTGGAGCCTTACGAACTGGTACGACTAATCGACGAGTAGGTAGAGGAATAGGTCCACGAAGTGAAATACCACCAGATTCACAAATAGTTTTGATTTGTGATGCTACTAAATCAATATCAGAATGGTTTTCACCGGTCAACTTGATGATTGTTACTGCAGCCATTTCAATTCCTCCAAACTTTAGATGAAATCAACTATGCTCACTTCTTGTCAATCTTTAGACAAACACCAGCAGCGACTGTCTTACCCATGTCGCGAATTGCGAAGCGGGATAATTCAGGGAAGGTGTCCATTTGCTCGATTGCAAAAGGCTTGGTAGGTTGGAAGCGAATCAAACATGCATCTCCAGTCTTTAGGAAAGAAGGGTTTGCTTCCTTTCCGCTCTTGTTTGTCTTCTCTAGAAGATCTAAGAAACGGATTGCTACTTGAGCGGTGTGTGCGTGGAATACAGGAGTGTATCCTACTGAAACTGCCTTTGGAATGTCCATTAGTTGGATTTGTCCAACGAATGTTTCGTCGTGACGGACGAACATTGGCGGAGTGTCAGTGTATCCAGCAACGTCTCCACGGCGGATGTCAACAGCTGCAAGACCACGTACGTTGAATCCAACGTTGTCACCAGGCTCTGCCTTAGGTACCATTGTGTGGTGCATCTCAATTGACTTTACTTCAGCAGACTTCTGTGAAGGATTGAAGACAACAGTCTTTCCAACGTTTAGAGTTCCGGTTTCAATCTTTCCGACTGGAACAGTTCCAATACCTGAAATCTTGTAAACATCTTGAATTGGCAAACGAAGAGGCTTGTTGATTGGCTTCTTTGGCATTGTGATCTTGTCAATAGCCTCGAAAAGAGTTGGTCCCTTGTACCAAGAGCACTTGTCGGACTTGTTGAAAACATTGTCTCCATTAAGTGAAGATGCTGGAATCATTGGAATATCGTCTGGCTTGAATCCTGCCATCTTCAATAGTCCACTAACTTCCTTACATGCTGCATTGTACTTGTCTTCGGACCAGTCAACACCAGAAATATCCATCTTGTTAACGTGTACAATAAGTTGTGAAACACCCAAAACCTTTGCAAGGAAAGCGTGTTCCTTAGTTTGTGCGTTAACACCATCATTTGCTGCACATAGTAGAACTGCTGCGTCAGCTTGTGAAGCACCGGTGATCATGTTCTTTACGAAATCACGGTGACCTGGAGCGTCAATAACAGTCCAGTAGTAGTTAGGTGTGAAAAATTCCTTGTGAGCAACGTCGATAGTAATACCACGTTCACGCTCTTCCTTTAGTCCATCCATAACATACGCAAGACCGAATCCAGCCTTACCGGATTCTGCTGCTAGTTTTTCGTTCTTTTCGATTACGTGTCCTTCGATGTGACCGGAGTCCAAAAGAAGGCGTCCAACAGTAGTGGACTTTCCGTGGTCTACGTGTCCGATGAACACTATATTCAAGTGAGGCTTGCTCTTATCTTCCCATTGAGATCCCATTGTGATAACTCCTTAGCGAGTCAGCCGACAAGAAACCCCTATTTGAATACCGCGACGCAAATGGTCTAAGAAATTGTGTTCATTATTATTTGTAAAAAGGCCACAGCGGGCTTGTGATGCCAAAACAATTGACATAATAACACTAAATGGCACACTATTGCGGAATTAGCGAAAAGAGGTTATTTCATGCCGTTTATTCTGCTCCAATAATTGTTCGATCTTTTGCGATGCGATACATTCTGATTGTACTAGTAGCACCTTTCATTGCAAGAGGACTGCCCGAAATCGCCACTACGCGGTCTCCAACATTCAATCTTCCATCATCTAAGAGCGCAGATACTGCTGCTTGCATAGTATCAGAACCTCGTTGATGTTCTTTGACGATTAAACTATCAACTCCAGGCAATAATTGAACGCGACGAGTTGCTCTAATTCTATTACTCACCGCAGTTACTGGTATCCCTGGCTGATAACCGGCAACCAATCTCGGAGCATTTCCATGTTCAGTAGCGACAACAATTCGTACCGCATTGCTAATCTTTGCTAATTCAACACCTGCATGTGCAACCGCCCTTGTTGCTTTGAATCGAGCTAACCCGCTCGGCCTAGCCCCTGAAGAATCCAATCCTTGTTCCGTAGCGATGGCGATTTTATTCATTATCTCAACCGATTGGAGAGGATATTTTCCTGAAGCGGTTTCACCAGATAACATTACTGCGGTTGCTCCAAAACGAATTGCATTAGAAATATCACTCACTTCTGCCCTCGTTGGACGTGAATTCAATATCATTGAGTCAAGCATTTGAGTTGCCACAATTACCGGCATACCTCTTTGTAGGGCCTCGTCAATGATTCTTTGTTGTGCCAACGGCACTTGTTCAAGTGGTATTTCTACCCCCAAATCACCTCTTGCCACCATTACAGCATCTGCCGCATCAAGAATCTCTTCTAAATTTTGTAAAGCGGTTGGATGCTCTATTTTTGCAATTATTGGCACATGTTGTCCTGCATTTTTAATTGCTTTTTTTGCAGGAAGTAAATCCGCAGCAGTACGAACATAACTAACCGCAATATAATCGGCTCCTTGTTGTAATGCGTGCTGTAATGCGATTTCATCATGTGGCCCAATCGCAGGTAAATCTACCATTGTACCTGGAACATTGATTCCTTTTCTCTTACTAACTGGACCCCCATCATCAACTTCACAAGTGACTATTCCATTAGACTTGTTTTGTGTTTTTTTGACTATCAATCTAATCAAGCCATCTGCAATAAGAACGGGGTCATTTACATTTAATTCCAAACTAAGACCTGCGTATTCAACTGGTAACTTTGTAGCACTTGCATCTTTCATCTTAGCCACACCACAATGAAGTTCCACTGTTTGACCCTTTACCAAGAGAACTACTCCTGTGAAATTGCCAAGTCTTAACTTAGGTCCAGGTAAATCTGCAAGTATGCAAGTAGGCTTACCTAAGATTTTTTCAAAGTTCCTAATTTGCTCATATATTGGTGTTTTTTCTTCGGGCTCGCCATGTGAATAATTCAAACGACATACATTTACGCCGGCTCTAAGAATTGATTCAAGAACTTCGGGGGAATCCGAAGATGGCCCGATGGTAGACACGATGCGTGTTCTTCTCATCAGTCATCGCTAGTGCGCTTACCGCTTTAAGATATGTAATTGTCAAATCTCTATTCTTCTTCATCTTTTTCAAAACTATTAAGGAATTCATCGATATCAATAACTCCATCTTCATTGGTATCTGCTTTGTGGAATATTAAACGTGATTCGTCCGCAGTATAATTAAATCCAAGATTTTTCAATGCATGTTGGAATTCTGATAGCGTCAAATGGTTCTTACCACCCCAATCTGCCATGTGGAACATTTCTTCACGACGGTTATGTTCTGCAGGTGTCGGATTACGGAATTCTTTTTTGAATGTGTGGAATGGTGTTTCTCTTGGATGTGCGTGGTTTTTTCCATATAGTTGGTATACAATCAATCCCATGATTATAGCTGCAACTCCACCGATTATTGCTTTCGTACCCATGATGTAAACCAAAGCGAACCCTGCTACAATTCCCCAAATATGGATGAATGGATAAAGTGGAGCCTTGAATTCAGGATTCCAATCATGTTTGAATTTGGTCTGACGTAAAATTATCACACATAAATTAATCATAATAAAAATCATTATTTTAAATCCAGATGCTAGTTTTGCAACATCTTTTACAGGAAGTAAAAGAATGGCCATCATCATAGCTATTGCAGTCAATATGATTGGCCAATGAGGAGTTTCATACTTTGTATTAACTTCCTCTAGAGATTGTGGGAGCAAACCATCTCTAGCCATTGCAAACAAAAACCTGGATGCGGCTAAGATCCCAGCAAGAGCCATCGAAATCATAGTTAGAACTGCCAAAAATGCTGCAAACACGCCTACTTTTGAACCTGCAACCGACTCTACAAATTTGTAAATGGGGTCTTCGATTGTTTTGCCATCACTGCCTATCCACCACTCCCCAGGTATTGTCGCCATCATCATGTATGTAATGCTACAATACAGCAAGGTTGCTATGGCCAAAGAAATTATTATTCCTTGGGGTAAATTTTTTCCCGGGTTTTTGACTTCGCCACCAATCGCTGCAACCTTAGTCACACCAGCATACGCAACGAATACAAATGCTGCAGTTTCAGCAATTGTCCAAGGGTCTGTTCCCATCGCAGCACCCCATGGTTGAGATAAATTAGTTGAATCATCAAAGAAAGCCATTACTGTAACAATAAGCAAAAGACACAGAGTAAACCCTAAAATCGGAGCTTGAATAATCTTGACCTTCTTAACACCTAGAATATTTATTATTGTAATAAAAACCAAAGCAACTATGGATACAAGATATGTATTCAATTCAATATCAAAATATTTGGTAACTGTGTACAAATAAGCCGAGAAACCGATTAAAGCAAATGAAGACTTTAGCATGAATGATGCCCATAATCCAAGGCCACTAATTGTTCCAACCATTGGCCCATAGGTTCGTTCCAAATAAACATAAGAGCCTCCGCTAGAA
>Ga0206679_10001517_pt1 | contig 19110 bp, 15 predicted proteins | sample M110012015metaG_FD_155464 | JGI IMG/M metagenome (GOLD analysis project Ga0206679, IMG submission 155464) | Ammonia-oxidizing marine archaeal communities from Monterey Bay, California, United States - M1 100m 12015 | ecosystem: Environmental > Aquatic > Marine > Intertidal zone | place: USA... | reverse complement strand
GTAGCGTGAGGGAGATTTGAACTCCCGACCTCAGGGTTATGAATCCTGCGCTCTAACCAACTGAGCTACCACGCCAAAATTTTAAGGGTGCAAATATATTATTTTCACTTATTATAGGATGTAATTTATTACATTTTTAAAATATATTTTTCAGAAATAATTTATTACTTAAAATAAGGCTATATTTGCCGACAGCACATTTAATTTATATGTCATATTTAACAAAATACGCCTTAGAATTCCCAATAAATTCATCAGTGAATATATTGTACAAACGCCTTAGCACTCCAAGTGGTTTAGCTGAATGGTTTGCTGATGATGTAGTGATAAAAGATAAAGTCTTTACTTTCTTTTGGGATGGAAGCGAACAAGATGCTAAATTATTAAAATTAAAAACAAATCAGTTTATTAGGTTTAAATGGGAAGATAATGACACAAAAGAGGATTATTTTGAGTTCTTTATTCAAATAGATGAAATGACTTCAGATGTATCTTTAATTGTTACCGATTTTGCAGAAGATGAGCAAGATCAGAAAGAACAATCTCAACTCTGGGAAAAACAAATTAGCCAGCTGAAAAGAGCAATTGGTTCATAATTTTTAATTTATTTTCTTTATGAAACGGCTACACCTTTTCCTAATAAAATCATTTTTAGGTCCTTTTATCGCAACATTCTTTATTGCCATTTTCTTATTGTTGATGCAATTCTTATGGAAATATATTGATGACCTAGTGGGTAAAGGATTGGAGTTTACTCAAATTGCAGAACTTATCTTTTATGCTTCTGCACGCTTTGTACCAGTTGCCCTACCTATTGCTATGCTACTTGCATCCGTAATGGTATTTGGTAAACTAGGTGAAAATTACGAATTAGTTGCTTTAAAATCTTCTGGAATTTCATTGATTAGAATTCTATTTCCGCTCACTATTTTTGTCATAATTATAAGTTATGGTTCTTTTCTATTTTCAAATTATGTAATGCCCATTGCAAACCTGAAAAATGGAAGTATGATTTATGACATTCAGAAGAAAAAACCAGCACTTAATATTAAAGCAGGGATATTTTATAAAGACATTGAAGGGTTCAGTATTAAAGTTGCTGAAAAGGATGCTGACGGAAAAACCTTAAATGATATTATCATTTACGATCATACCGCTAAAAATGGGAATGATAAAGTTATTATTGCCAAAAGTGGAATAATGCAATTGACAAAAGATGAAAAGTTTTTAGAACTCATTTTATACAATGGTCATTCTTACATTGATATTTCTGAAAATAAAAGAAAAAGGAATAACCCCTACCGAACTACTCATTTTAAAGAAGATTTAATCCGTTTTGATTTATCAAGTTTTAGCACGATAAATAATAGTGAGGCCTTATACAAAGGGCATTATGCCATGCTAAGCAATCAGCAATTAGCGAACTACTCATTTTAAAGAAGATTTAATCCGTTTTGATTTATCAAGTTTTAGCACGATAAATAATAGTGAGGCCTTATACAAAGGGCATTATGCTATGCTAAGTAATCAGCAATTAGCTACTGCCATTGATTCCTTAAATATTAATTTTGAAGAACGAAAAGTAACGTTCACTAAAAATATTACTGATAAATATAGCAATAATTCAGAAACAGATAGTTTAGTGGTTTTTGAAGACTTTACTACTATAAAAAAGAAACAGCAATATGATATTGCTATAAATAAATTACAAACGCTAAAATCGATTGCAAAGTCAAATAAAAACGATTTAGAATACCGTAAAATTATTATTACAAAACACAAAATTGAATGGCACAGAAAAATTAGTTTGGCAGTAGCTTGCTTACTTTTATTTCTGATAGGTGCGCCATTGGGAGCAATCATTCGTAAGGGAGGATTTGGCTTACCCATATTAGTTTCAGTATTTTTTTTCCTTTTCTACCATGTATTAAGCATGATAGGTGAAAAATCAGCAAAGGACTTAAGCATGCAAGCTTATGAGGGCATTTGGCTAGCGAATATGACATTTTCACCTATTGCTTTATTTTTGATTTACAAAGCTAAAAATGATACTCAATTAATTGATTTTAGTCCTTTACTAAAAAGAATTAATCAATTCATTAAAAAGAGAAAAATACAGTAAATCTTAGTATTTTCGCCCCATAAATTTACAATATGAGTTTCAACACTATAGAAGAAGCAATTCAGGATATTAAAGCAGGAAAAGTCGTTATTGTTATTGATGATGAAAACAGAGAAAATGAAGGTGATTTTGTTGCTGCTGCCGAAATGGCAACTCCTGAAATGATTAATTTCATGGCAACACATGGTAGAGGTTTAATTTGTACTCCATTACTTGAAAGCAGATGTCAAGAATTAGGGCTAGAACTTATGATTGGAAAAAATACTGCTGCCTATGAAACCCCATTTACTATTTCAGTTGATTTAATGGGGCATGGTTGTACTACTGGAATTTCAGCATCAGACAGAGCCAAAACAGTAAAAGCACTTGTTGATCCAAACATCAATCCTGATGAATTAGGAAAACCAGGACATATCTTCCCCTTAAAAGCAAGGAAAGGAGGCGTATTAAGAAGAGCAGGACATACTGAAGCTGCAGTTGATTTAGCACGCCTTGCAGGATTAGAGCCAGCTGGAGTTATTGTAGAGATATTGAATGAAGATGGCTCAATGGCCAGAACACCAGAATTGCATAAAATTGCTGAAAAATTTGATTTAAAGTTCATCACGATTAAGGATTTGATTGAGTACAGAGTGAAAAATGAATCTCTTATTACTGAGGAAGCCGACATACAATTACCAACTGATTATGGTGATTTTAAGATGAAAGCCTACAAGCAAACAACTAACGGACAATTACACTTAGTTATTTATAAAGGAGAGTGGGATAAAGATGAAGATGTACTAGTAAGAGTACACTCTTCTTGCATGACAGGCGATATATTTGGGAGTTGCAGATGCGATTGTGGGCATCAATTACAATCAGCTTTACAACAAATTGAAGCTGAAGGAAAAGGAGTTTTAGTCTATATGAATCAAGAAGGAAGAGGAATAGGATTACTTAATAAATTAAAGGCTTACGAATTACAGGAAAAAGGTCGTGATACAGTACAAGCTAATGCTGAATTAGGATTTAATGCTGATGATAGAGATTATGGTGTTGGCGCTCAAATACTAAGAGCTATGGATGTAACTAAGGTTAGACTCCTGAGTAATAATCCTAAAAAAAGAGTTGGACTTATGGGCTATGGAATTGAAATAGTTGAAAGTGTAGCACTTGAAATAGATTCTAATATTCACAATGAGTTTTACCTAAAAACCAAAAGAGATAAATTAGGACATTCATTTAAAAAATTAGATGAGTAAAAGTCCTATAATTCTAGGAATAGAATCATCCTGTGATGACACTTCTGCTGCTATTTTAAGGGGGCAAAAAATTCTTTCGAATATAGTAGCCAACCAAGAAATACACACCCAATATGGTGGAGTTGTACCTGAATTGGCTTCTAGAGCGCATCAACAAAATATTATACCAGTTGTGGATGCTGCTATCAAAAAAGCAAACATAAATAAAGAAGATATTACTGCTATTGCTTTTACAAAAGGTCCTGGACTTTTAGGTTCACTTTTAGTAGGAAGTTCTTTTTCAAAATCCTTTGCTTTGGGCATGAATATCCCACTTATTGCAGTAAATCATATGCAAGGTCATATCCTTTCGCATTTTATTGATGAAGGAGAAGAAATGCCAAAATTTCCTTTTTTATGCCTAACTGTTTCAGGAGGGCATACTCAGATTGTACAGGTTGACAGTCCAAATAAAATGGAAGTTATAGGTACAACTATTGATGATGCAGCAGGAGAAGCTTTTGATAAATCAGCAAAAATATTAGGACTTCCCTATCCTGGAGGACCACTTATTGACAAACATGCCAAAACAGGGAACATCCATGCATTTGAATTTGGGAAACCGAAAATAAAGGAATTAGACTTTAGCTTTAGCGGTCTTAAAACTTCTATACTTTATAAGATTCAGAATAATATGCAAAATAACCCTAAATTTATTGAAGAGAATTTGGAAGATTTATGCGCTTCTATTCAGCATAGTATTGTAAGTATATTATTAAAGAAACTAGAAAAGGCAATAAAACAAACAGGTATAAAAGAACTCGCTATTGCAGGTGGTGTTTCTGCTAATTCCTACTTAAGAAGTAAATTGAAAAATCTTGCAAAAACAAAAGGATATCAACTCTATATTCCAAAGTTTGAATACTGTACTGACAATGCTGCTATGATTGCAATTGCAGGTTATTTTAAGTATTTAGATAAAGATTTTGCTGACCAAAGCGAAACTCCTTCTGCTCGATTACCCTTTTAAAAAGTCAAGAGTAACATCAATTGCTTCTTGCAAATCCTTTGGGAACTGTTCCAAATCATAAGGATGAAAACCACCTAATACATGGTTTGCTCCATCAATAATATACAATTGTGTATTTGTATTCCAACTTTTAATATTTTCTGCTTCAGCAAGTAAAACAGTAGGATCATCACTACCATGAACTACCAAATGAGGTACACTAATTTTAGCTACTGCATTTTGAATATTTAAACGCTCAGCATTGCCTGTGCAATTTTCATAAAACTGAAAGTACATGGGCATGTTTTGCTTTGTTCTTCCGTTATAAATGTAGGCCACATTTATTTCCTTCCATTTAGCCAATTTCTCTCCTTTAGGTAATCTATCTAAAAAGTTAGATGGGGAAGCCCAAGCAATTACATTCGCTACTCTCCTATCTTCTGCTGTTTTTAACATAGCGATACTTCCGCCTCTACTATGGCCAAATAATGAAATTCTGGAAATATCAATTTCTCCTTTTAATTCCTCACAAGTTTCTATCCAATCTAACACTAAGGATAAGTCATCCAGCTCTTTGCAAAAGTTATTATTTCCAAATGCTTTCAAGTCTCCAAAATTACTTGGATCATAAATAGTGGTGCCATTAAATGAAAAGTTGAACTTTACAAATACAATATTCTGCTCTGCAAAATGAGTTGCAATTTTATTAAACGGTCCCCAATCCTTAAAACCCTTAAATCCATGACAAAAAACTACTACTTGCTTTGCTTTTTTATTGGCACTAAAAGTAGCATCAATTAAAATTGACTTGCCTGCTGAACCCTCAACAACTATATTATCTAACTTTTGTATCATCTCACAAATATAAAAAAAGCCGAGCATTTGCTCGGCTTTTCTTTTAGCTAATATCTAAATACTACAATCTTTAATCTAGGTTTATCCTCTTATTCACTGTTCCATCATCATAAATGTAAAAGAGTGGCACATTAGTAATTGCCTTACTTTTATGACCTAATGCATCTACAATTTTAAGTAGCTTTCTGTTATTGTTTACTACATCTTCTTCAGTTACTGCTAATACCTGACTCAACCTTCTTCAGTTACTGCTAATACCTGACTTAACACCCTTACACTATCCATAACAACTGCTACTAGCGGAGCATCATTTCCATCTGTTTGAACAGCACCTATATTTTCAACAATATTAAAACCATTGATGGTAGTACCAAATACAGGATGCTTGGAGCTTAAAGGGGCTTTATTAAAATCAAGATAAGTATTATTTACCAAATTAATAAAGAATTGACAAGTACCTGTATTAGGACCTGAATTTGCCATAGATATTGTTCCTTGTACATTACTCAATGAAATATCAAATTCATCCATTATAGCTGGAGGTACAGGTGTACCATCACCCCCTTGAATCATAAAGTTATCAATTACTCTATGGAAAATAACGCCATCATAAAATTTTTGATTAACAAGGTTAACAAAATTACTTACAGTATTAGGAACTATTGTATCATAAAGCATCAAATTAATAGTGCCATAATTTGTATAAATAGCTACTTCTGTTTGTGCCTTAGCCAAAAAAGATAAGAGCATAATAAATAAGGGTAGTAGTACTTTCATAGTTGAAATTTTAATTAGACAATGATAATCAAAAAAACACTTGACCCAACAATCCTTATGATTTACTCCAAGTTATTATCACATCTTAAAAGTATAGAAAATTAATAGTAAGCACTCCTATGTAAGGTTGCTTATTATGTCAATAAAAAATTATTCGACAATCAGTTTCTTCTCTACTGTTCCGTCACTAAACCTATATAATAAAGGCGCATTTTTAGTTGGGTTCGTTTTTCTACCCAATACATCCGTAATGTATAATAATTGCTTAGGTGCTTTCAATTCATCAATACCAGTACTTAAATTCACATTAATATTTACAGAAAAGGTATCCAACAAACAACCGCCATTTGTTAAGGCTGATAATGTAATCGTATAATTCCCACTAGTCGTATATACATGAGTAGGGTTTTCATCAAAAGAAGTAGATCCATCCCCAAAATTCCATATTACACTTTCATAATTAGAAGATAAATTAGTACAACTAATACTATTCCCTATCTGATTATAAGTAAAATCAGCATTAAAAATATTCCAAGTAGCTAAACTATCCAATACTGTACTACTCCCTATTTGTTGCAAACTGTATGCAGTAGCAGAATCAATAGCATTTGGCCAATAACTACTTCCGATTGCACTCTTTTTAAATATACTGGAATAGAAAGTACAAGCTGCCAAATAACTACCATAAATACTTGGGTGACTATTATCAGCAGAATATAAATTAATTGTGCTATCCAAAGCAATTGACTTTTTCCAAGATATACCCACTGGCGCACATGATGCACTATCATTAAAAGCCATTTCTAAATAACTTTCACGCAACCTTTGTTGCATTCCTTGGTAAGTACAAATAGGTGGATAAAACTGGCAATTTTGCTGATCGCCATACTTCCTAGCCCAAGTCATAAAAAACAAAGGCTCAGTACACGAAAAGTTATTTTCTATCATATCAACTAATTGCTCAGCATAAGGATAAGTATCATTAGCAACCTGACCTGGTGAAAAGGATGGTTCTTGACTTTGAGCTTGCAACACCACATAATCCCATTGCTGCTGATTAATTTTATTAAGCGTTTGAGCATTGGTACTGTGCGCACTAAAAGTAGAGCCTCCTGGCGTACTACTATCATGTATTAATGTATCACCAAAGGATAAAGCAATTTGTTTTACCAATTCGGGCAAATCATTATAATAAGTATAGGAATTTCCTACAAAAAGGACTTCTTTTTTTAATTGTCCGAAACTTAAAAATGGAAGGATTGCCAGAAGAAGAAATACTCTTTTCATATTATTCTATTATTAATTGTTTTTCAACTACACCATTTTCATAAATGTAGAATAAAGGAGAATTTTCAGGATGAACTACCTCTCTACCTAATACATCAATAACTTTAATTAGTTTTCCTTTTTGATGAGTTATTACATCAGCAATAGCAGTTGGTGCATTTGTTATTTCAAATTTATCAAAACCTCCTTCAACCCAATGTCCACCAAGAGCATCCCAATCAGCAGTCTCAATAATTAACTGCATAGTAGCTGTAGGGGTTATGTATTGAGCAATCTCAAACGAATTATAATTCCATTGACCTAAATCAGCTGAGTTACCTGTAACTGTTTGTAAAACTACCGTATTACTTCCGTTTGACAGACTAACCTTTAAGCTGTCATTAGGCTGTCCTCCCCATGGAAAATTGTTTTGGAACCAAGAGTAATAATTAATAAAATAAACTTGATTAGCACTTAAATCAAAAATTGGGGAAGTAAGAATAGTATTGAAATCATCTACATCATTAGTACCCACTTGCCCACCTGCAACTAAGCCAGTTACATAGGCAAAATCAGTACAATCACCACTTACATCTCCATCAGGATTATAATTTGTTCCATTATCTGATGTTCCCTCAGAAAGTCCTCTTTCCCATATCCCATCACTTGCTGAAGTTATTCCACCACTTACTGTCCAACCAAAATCAAAAGTAAAATCATCATAATATCCTTGCTCTAGGGTAATTGTATTTATTATTGATGTAGAAATATACTCATTGCCACAATAAGTAATATAACCCCATTGACCAGCAATAACTTCATAATTTCCTTCATACACATTATTAATGCTAAAATTACCACTTGCATCAGTAGTTGCATTAAAAGTAAAATCAGAATTATACACAACCACTTGAGCATTTTCAATTCCGTTTCCTGCAATATCTACTACCATTCCTCCAACATTAAAAGCAACTAAAGGCTGTAAAGCTGCATCTAAAATTGTAATTACACCATTAGTCAAACTAGCCGATAAAGTATCTGATAAATACCCTGGTTTTGAAAAGACTACATCATAGGTTGCTGCATTAGCAGTACCACTTATGTACTCCCCTAACAGGTTGGAAGATGAACTATTTGCTAAAGTTGTATTTAAAATTGTAACACTAGCACCACTTAAATTATTTCCGTTAGAAGCATCTGTTATATTCCCCTCTAAATAACAAGCTTGAGTAAACCCCCTTTCATAAATCATTAATTTAGCTGATTGGTTAGTACTACTATTTATCTCAGAAGAAATAATAATTCCTGAAGGTAAAAAAGGATAAGTACCCCAACAACCATCAAAACCATTTCCACTTCCTGAATAAGAATCATAATAAGCTACTTGTATCATATTATTTGGGTGCGTAATATCATGTACAGTAGTACCATCACGATAATAAGAAGTAATTAAAAAATTACCATCAACATGGGCATTATGCGGAATGGATAAACTCCCAGGATTTGACTGTATTCTATCTACTTCCTGAATATTTGAACAATTCGTTATATCATAAGCTGCTAAGTAAGCATCTGAAGTTTCATCAGTAGTAAAAACAAAATCACCATCATCACTCACCCAAGCATTATGTGTGAAATTATTTGGAGTACTATGAGTTCCTAGCGTGCTAGGGTTATTCTTATCACTTACATCAACAACATATAATTCACCTGCATAAATACACCCAGCATACATAGTATCCCCTCTTACCATTCCATCATGAATATAATGCTCATCCCATTCTCCTAAATAGTGAGGAGCAGTTGCATTAACAGCTACATCTAAAAATATAGCTCCATCTGATGGACTACTTCCTGTTGCTGAAGATGCTCCAAAAATATAAGCAATTCCATTTTCATCAATATAAATATTATGTGCTGCCGTAAATTCAACAGAACTTCCATTTGTAGGGTGAGTAAAATTTGTAACATGCCAATAGGTATTCCCTGTCATATCCGATAAATCAACAATTAATAAACCTGCATCAGCCTCAGTAGTTACATAGGCATAATTACCCCAAGTTTTTACATCTCTCCAGGTAGAGTTTATATCCGAAATATGAAATTCTTGCACAGGATTTGCAGGATTAGAAACATTAACACAAGCAAAACCATCATTCAAACCTACCAAAGCATACTCTCCTCCATCTAAAGGATCAACCCAACCCCAAATATCACTTCCTTCCGTGCTTGGCCATGTATAGCTTCCAATTAATCCTAAGTTAAAAGAGTTTTGTGCTAATAATAAATACGGCAACATTAAAAATGCAAATACTATCTTTTTCATATTCTTGATTCTTGTTTTTTTTGCAAAGATAAAAGAAATGCCTACTGAATTCAAGTAGGCATTTTATCATCTTATGTGTTCAGTTAAAGCTCTAGTGTTATTTGTCCTGCACTGTCATCATCAGTACTTTCATCTTTCTCAATAACATCATTAGTTATATTTAATTCAATTTCAGTATTGAGTTCAATTACTTTTTCCTCAACAGCCTCAGGCAGTATCTCAGGAACTTCTTCTACATCTACCACCTCAGTGTAAGGTAAAGGGTTTAATAAATTAATTTCTTTTACCTTTTTAGCTGTCAACTTATTCCCCATGGCTTTTGCTCCTTTTATTGAGATAAAGTCCTCCAAGTTAATAATTTCACTTTGACGGTCCTTTCCTTTTTCTTTTACAAAAACGAGTTCAACTTGTGGTCTCCAATCTGTACTAACAACCTCTAATAAACTTTCTTCATGTTCCGTTATAAAACCAAATTTACTACTTGTATTATCAACTAGGAAACGCTTAACATAATAAGCCTTTTTATTCCCATCAAAATAGATAGCTGTAATTGGTTTTTTAGGGTTGTTTTGCTCAATCAAAATCATGTCCTCATCAAAATGATTACTAATATCAAATGATTTTAGCTCCAACTCTCCATTTTGTTTTATCGTCAGTATTTTATCTTCAGCCTTAAAAGCGCCTAAAAGCTCTCCTCTTTTTTCAACATTCAACCTTTGTACATTATCATCAAACCAAATTTCACGAGCCGATAAAGTTGAAATCCCAGCTGATTTCAGTTCCACTTTTCGTACAGGGTTTTTACTAACAATATTCCCCCCTGCTCCTTTTCCTTTTATGGTTAAATCAGCAAAATCAATATCAATTTTTAAGGTTTTAAGTTTTGCTAATTTTTTAAGATGTACAGTAATAGTTTCAGCCTCTCCATTAAGGTTAGCTGTAAAATATAATACTTTGCTTCCTTTATCCGATTTTGCAAGCTGATAATCCTTACTTCTAGTGATGGATGTTACAGGAAAACGTTTCATCATTGTATTTCCTGATTTCCCATCTTTATAAATCATATTGTAAATAGTCCTTTCATCCTTCTTTTTAAAGACTGCACAATGAATAATATCTTTACCAACAAAAACTTTGCTATCTACTTTTACCACCTGCATTACTCCATTCTTTCGGAAGATAATAATATCATCAATATCCGAACAATCACATACAAATTCATCCTTTCTCATGGCAGTACCAATAAAGCCTTCTTCCTTATTTATGTATAGCTTTTTATTGGCTACTACTACTTTGGTAGCATCTATGCTTTCAAAAGTTTTAATTTCAGTTTTTCGCTCTTTTCCAGTACCATATTTCTTTTTCAGATTTTTGAAATAGGCAATTGCATAATCAGTAAGGTTAGCCAAATATCCTTTAATCTCCTCAATCTTAGCTTCTAATTTTAAGAGTTCTTCAGTAGCTTTATTAAGATCAAACTTGGTGATTTTCTTAATCTTTATTTCTGTAAGTTTCTCTACATCTTCATCTGTTACAGCTCTTAATAAATGCTTTGTAAAAGACTTCAATTCCGTATGGATTACTGCAATAATTTCTTGCCAATTGTCTAGCTCCTCAATTTTATGATAAATCCTATTTTCAATAAAGATGCGTTCTAAAGATGAAAGGTGCCATTTCTCTTGCAACTCGTTCAAATTAACTTCAAGTTCTTGTCTTAATAAATCAAGCGTATGATTTGTTGATTGTTGCAATATTTCCGACACCCCTATAAATTTAGGCGTATTATCTTCAATAATACAGGATAAAGGAGAGATAGAAACTTCACAATCGGTAAAACGATACAATGCATCTATTGTTTTGTCAGGAGAAATTCCTGCAGGAATTGTTATGGCTATTTCAACATGTTCAGCAGTATTATCCTCTACCTTTTTAACTTTTATTTTACCTTTATCATTTGCCTTTAGTATCGAATTAATAAGGGATGATGTAGTGGTTGAAAAAGGCAATTCAGAGATGATAAGTGTATTTTTATCTTCCTGGAAAATTTTAGCACGAACCCTGACTTTTCCTCCCCTTTTTCCATCATTGTAATTAGTAAAATCAGCTGATCCTCCCGTTATAAAATCAGGATATATTTTGGGCTTTACTCCTTTTAAAATTTTAATTGAAGCATCAATTAATTCATTAAAGTTATGGGGTAATATTTTTGTGGATAATCCAACAGCAATCCCCTCAACACCATGTACCAATAAAAGTGGGAATTTTACGGGTAAGGTTTGCGGTTCTTTTCCTCTACCATCATAACTAGCTGACCATTTTGTTATCTTTTTATTGTAAACAACATCCAAAGCAAAAGGCGTTAAACGCACCTCAATATACCTAGGGGCTGCAGCTCTATCACCAGTTGCAGTATTTCCCCAATTCCCTTGCATATCTAGGAGCAATTCTTTTTGCCCAATCTGCACCATAGCATCACCAATTGAGGCATCACCATGGGGATGGTATTTCATAGTATGCCCAATTACATTGGCTACCTTATGATACCTTCCATCATCCAATTCCTTAAGGGAATGAAGTATTCGCCTCTGCACAGGTTTTAAGCCATCATTAACATGAGGGACAGCACGCTCAAGTATTACATAAGATGCATAGTCCAAAAACCAGTTTTGGTACATCCCTGAAACATGAATTACTTCCTGTGAATCTTCATTATTTTCTAAAACTATATCTTCTTCCATTAATTGTTGTTTACAATTATTCTATCTAAAACACTACTTATTCTTGCAATCTCCTTTTCACTAATTAGTGTTAAATTAAATCGTTTTGCTATTCTTTTTCCTGTATCTGTTTCTATCTTTAGCATCAAGGTTTTGTTCAAAGTAAAAGGCCTATCAAAAAAGGAATAATCCTTTAGCATAGTATGAGCAATATCTACAAAATCTTTCTTTTGAAAGAAGCCTGAAACAGTACGATAAGAAGTGATATCAATTACATACGGATCAATTTTTATTTTATAATAATAAACACCTGTTACTGCAAAATAGAGAAGTATTGGAACTGAAATAAAAACATAGTTTATATAATATGAAAAATAATAACCTATCCCTGATTGAGGGATTATATACATCAATACCAATGGGAAAAAGATAGTTGTAAAACCAAAGAAGGTAATTAACAAAGTCGCTACTGTAACCTTCTTCCTATTAGTTAATTTTAAATTTATTTTACGCATCAATGATATCTTCTTCAATTCTTAAATTCTCAATAATAAAATCTTGTCTTTCCTTAGTATTTTTACCCATATAATACTTTAACAAATCTTGTATGGTAGTTTCTTTTCCTAAAATTACAGGATCCAATCGCATATCCTCACCAATAAAGTGCTTAAATTCATTAGGTGATATTTCCCCTAAACCTTTAAATCGAGTAATCTCAGCATTACTACCAATATCAGCTATTGCATCTTTACGCTCTTGTTCAGTATAACAATAATGGGTTTTCTTTTTATTACGCACTCTAAATAATGGCGTTTCTAATATATAAACATGTCCTTCTTTAACAAGTTCAGGGAAAAACTGCAAAAAGAAAGTAATTAATAAAAGTCGAATATGCATTCCATCCACATCTGCATCAGTAGCAATTACAATTTTATTATATCGTAAGTCATCTATCCCTGTTTCAATATTCAATGCAGCTTGCAACAAATTAAACTCCTCATTTTCGTACACTACCTTTTTGGTAAGTCCGTAAGAATTTAAAGGTTTACCTCTTAAACTAAATACCGCTTGCGTTTTAATATCACGCGTTTTAGTAATGGAACCAGAAGCAGAATCCCCCTCTGTTATAAAAAGGGTTGAATCAAACCTGTTTTCTTTCTTCTGATCGTTATAATGCACCCTGCAATCCCTTAATTTTTTATTGTGTAAACTAGCTTTTTTAGCACGCTCACGGGCTAGTTTCTTAACACCCGCCATGGCCTTACGCTCATGTTCGGCTAGTTGTATTTTTTGCTGTATTGCATCAGCTGCCTCACTATTTTTATGCAGGTAATTATCCAATTCCTTTTTTAGGAAGTCCTGAATAAAAGTAAGTACAGTAACCCCATCAGGTTCCATTTCGGTTGATCCTAATTTGGTTTTGGTTTGCGACTCAAATATCGGCTCAATTACCTTAATACTAACGGCAGCATTTACGGCTTGCCTAATGTCAGCTGCATCATAATTCTTACCGTAAAATTCACGAATAGTTTTAACCAATGCTTGCCTAAAAGCCCCTTGATGCGTACCTCCTTGTACCGTATGTTGTCCGTTTACAAAAGAGTAGTACTGCTCGGAATATTGGTTTTTACAATGCGTTATTGCCACCTCAATATCTTCTCCTCTTAGGTGAATAATTGGGTATAGCATTTCAGCATCAGTTCTTTGTTCTAGTAGGTCAAATAATCCGTTTTCTGAATAGAATTTTTCACCATTAAAAATTATTGTCAATCCTGGATTTAGGTAACAATAATTCCACATCATTTTTTCTACATACTCATTAATGAAACGGTACTTTCCAAAAAGCTCTTCATCAGGTATAAAGGTAACTTTCGTTCCTTTTCTGCTCGTGTTTTCTTGTATTGGCTCTTCATTGGTAATATTTCCTTGCTCAAACTCTACTAACTTGCTTTTTCCATCACGAATGGAACGAATACGAAAGTAAGAGGAAAGCGCATTTGCAGCTTTTGTTCCTACCCCATTAAGCCCTACTGATTTTTTAAATACTTTGGAATCGTACTTGGCTCCTGTGTTAATTTTTGACACGCAATCCACCACTTTCCCCAATGGAATTCCCCTACCAAAATCACGAACGGACACCTTATTTTGCTTTACAGTAACCTCAATGGTTTTTCCATTTCCCATCACAAACTCATCAATTGAGTTGTCAATTACCTCTTTCAACAGAATGTAAACACCATCATCAGGTGAGGAACCATTTCCCATTTTCCCAATGTACATTCCTGGGCGTAATCGGATATGTTCTTTCCAATCTAGCGATCGGATACTATCTTCATTATAGTTTGCTTCAGCCATTTTTCTCCTTGTTTACCTTCATCATTTTGATAGAAAGCAAATATAAAATACTAATGAATTTATTTTTAAAAAATGAGGGTGCGTTATTAACAGGGTTTTCAACCGAGCAATAGTGGTTCGTTATTGGTTGTCAGTTGTTAGAATTTATAGCATCCAAAAGCTAGAAATTAGACTATTTCTAATAACTATAAACTACTCTTTTACCTCTCTAACAACTATAAACTGACAACTAATAACTATCTTCTAAACATTAAATCGGAAATGCATAATATCTCCATCTTTCACTACATAATCCTTCCCTTCAACTGAAAGTTTCCCGTTATCCTTACAGGCTTGTTCAGACCCTAAAGTAACATAATCATTATAAGCCATTACTTCTGCTCTAATGAATCCTTTTTCAAAATCGGTATGGATTACAGCAGCAGCCTGTGGTGCTTTTGTACCTTCTGTAATTGTCCAAGCTCTCACTTCTTTTACTCCTGCTGTAAAGTAAGTTTGTAGTTTCAATAATTTGTAGGTGGATTGTATCAAATAATGCACTCCTGGCTTTTCAAGTCCTAATTCTTCTAGGAACATTTCCTGTTCCTCTACATCATCTAATTCTGCAATTTCGGCTTCAATAGCTGTTGCAATTAAAAGCACCTCTGCATCTTCATTTTTCACTGCTTCTTTCACTGCTTCCACATGCTTATTTCCTGCTTTTACTGATGCTTCATCAACATTACACATATACAATACTGGCTTTGCAGTAATTAATTGTAAGGTTTCAATTATTTCTAACTCATCTTCATTAGCATCTACACTTCTTGCAGAATTACCTGCTTCCAAATGGGCTATATATTTATCACAAACAGCCAATATTTTTTGCCCTTCTTTATCGCCTGACTTTGCAGTCCTAGCATTTTTCTCACGCAATTTTTCTAAAGCTTCCAAATCCTTTAATTGCAATTCCATGTCAATTGTTTCTTTGTCCCTTACTGGGTCAACTGAGCCATCAACATGAATAATATTATCATCATCAAAACACCTTAACACATGAATAATTGCATTGGTTTCACGGATGTTTCCTAGGAATTTATTTCCAAGCCCTTCTCCCTTACTTGCTCCTTTTACAAGTCCAGCAATATCTACAATTTCTACTGTAGTTGGCATCACTCTTTCAGGATTCACTATAGCTGACAATGCTTCTAGCCTATCATCTGGCACTGAAATGATTCCTATATTAGGCTCAATAGTACAAAAAGGAAAATTTGCTGATTGTGCTTTTGCTTTTGATAAACAATTAAATAATGTTGATTTCCCAACATTTGGTAAACCTACAATTCCACATTTTAATGCCATAATTCTATTTTTTTAAGGTCGGCAAAGATATAATTTAGATGCTATATGTATAGATAATAATTATCAAAATTAAGTAAGAAATAAGCTTGAACAATTCCTTTGTCAACAATCCGTTAATAAAAGCAAACATATTTTGCATTTAATAAATGCCGTACCGCATACTATTCCTATTTTTGCAAAAAATCACACAATCAATATTATGCCAAATATTTCAAAATTAAATGATGTTATTTCTCAAGTTAGGAGGGACATAGTTCGTATGGTTCACGCCAACAGTTCTGGTCATCCTGGTGGTTCTTTGGGTTGTACTGAATTCCTTACGGCTCTTTACTTTCATGTTATGAATCATAATACTGATTTTAGTATGGACGCCAAAGGAGAAGATGTTTTCTTCCTTTCTAACGGGCATATCTCCCCTGTTTTTTATTCAGTATTGGCACGTTCAGGTTATTTTGATGTAGCTGAATTAGCTACTTTCCGTAAATTGAATAGTCGTTTGCAAGGGCATCCTACTACTCATGAAGGTTTGGAAGGTATCCGTATGGCTTCAGGTTCTTTAGGGCAAGGTTTATCCAATGCAATTGGTACGGCACTTACCAAAAAACTGAACAAGGACGATAGCATGGTATATACTTTACATGGTGATGGTGAACTGCAAGAAGGTCAGAACTGGGAAGCATTAATGTATGCTGCTGGTAAAAATGTAGATAACCTTATTGCTACTATTGATTATAACCAAAAACAAATTGATGGTTCTTTGGATGAGGTATTACCTATGGGTAATCTTACTGCTAAGCTAGAGGCTTTTGATTGGATTGTTTTAGAAGAATTCCAAGGAAATAATATTGAGGCAGTTATCAATACTTTGGCTCGTGCTAAGGAGTTGGCTGGTAACGGTAAACCTGTCGCTATCATTATGCATACCGAAATGGGTAATGGTGTTGATTATATGATGGGAACACACAAATGGCATGGCTCTGCTCCTAATGATGAGCAATTGGCTAATGCACTTTCTCAAAACCCTGAAACCTTAGGTGATTACTAAACAATTTAAAATACTAGGTTTAGCTACTCTCCTATTCTTGGGGAGCTTTTCTGCTTTTGCACAAAAAAAGAAGGAACCTGTCAACCGTATTTTATTTATTTTTGATGCTTCTCAGTCCATGTTAGGCAGGTGGCAAAGTGGTCGTAAAATTGATATTGCTAAAAAGCTACTGAGTAATATGGTGGATTCTCTTAAGGGAATGGAAAACTTAGAGATTGGTCTTAGAGTTTATGGGCATCAAAAAGGCTATCCTCCTCAAGATTGTGATGATACTAAACTAGAAATAAACTTCCTTCCTGCACACCTAGTTGCCGAAAGGATGAAAGCAAAACTCAATATGATTCGCGCAAGGGGTACTACTCCTATTGCTCGTTCATTGGAAGAAGGAGCAAAAGATTTTCCTAGTGGAGATGCTCGTAATATCGTTATCCTTATTACGGATGGAAAAGAAGAATGTGGTATGGATCCTTGTGCTGTTTCTCGTTTATATCAAAGGAAAGGGATTATCTTAAAGCCTTTTGTTATTGGAGTTGGGCTTGATGACAGTTGGAAAAATACTTTTGATTGTGTTGGGCGTTATTTTGATGCAAGTAAGGAATCTGATTTCACAAACATATTGAATGTTGTTATCTCTCATGTTATTGACAATACTACTGCACAGGTTAATCTGTTAGATGAAAATGGTGAGCCAACTGAAACCAATGTAAACCTTACTTTCTATAATGATTTTACAGGGGTTGCAAAGTACAATTATATTCATACTATGAATAATTTTGGTAACCCTGACACTATGGTTATTGATCCTGTACTTTCTTATAAGGTAGTTGCACATACCATCCCTCCTGTTGCTGTGGATAGCATTATACTTACTCCAGGGAAACATACTATTATTCCACTATCTACTCCTCAAGGGGAATTGGAAATTAAGATGAATTCTAAAATAAAGTACCAGTATATTGTTCGCCCTGCTGGAATTGATACTACTTTACATGTGCAAGAAATCAATACAGTTGAAAATTATCTTACTGGTCGTTATGATATTGAACTCCTTACTTTGCCAAGAAAAAAGTTTGTTGATATAGAGGTAAACCAAAGCACAAAAACTACTTATACTATCCCTACTCCTGGTATTGCAAACATCCTATTACCCTCCAGAGGTTATGGTGGAGTTTACTTACAAAACAAGGATAAACTCGAGCAGATTTATCATTTTAAAGGAAATGAAATGCAGCACCGCCTTACCCTTTTACCTGGGAACTATAAAGTAGTTTTCAGAGCAAAATCGGCTAAGCAATATATTTATACTAACGAAAAAAGTTTCAAACTTAAATCAGGTCAATCTGAACTGATAAAAATTTATTAATATGGAAAAGAAAGATACACGCTCAGGATTTGGAGCAGGACTTACAGAACTAGGTAGAACTAACCCTAATGTTGTTGCACTTTGTGCTGACCTTACTGGTTCACTTAAAATGAATGACTTTCAGAACGAAAATCCTGAACGCTTTTTCCAAATTGGTATTGCTGAAGCAAACATGATGGGTATTGCTGCTGGTATGACTATCGGAGGTAAAATCCCTTTCACAGGTACTTTTGCTAACTTTTCTACTTCTCGTGTTTACGATCAGATTCGTCAGTCTATTGCTTATTCTGGTAAAAATGTAAAGATTTGTGCTTCTCATGCTGGAGTTACTTTGGGGGAAGATGGCGCTACACATCAAGTATTGGAAGATATTGGTATGATGAAAATGTTACCACATATGGTCGTTATTAATCCTTGTGATTATAACCAAACTAAAGCGGCTACTATTGCTATTGCTGATCATGAAGGCCCAGTTTACTTGCGTTTTGGTAGGCCAGCCGTACCTAACTTCACTCCTGCTGACCAAAACTTTGAAATAGGCAAAGCATTACATTTAAAAGAAGGAAATGATGTAACTATATTTGCTACTGGGCATTTAGTATGGGAATCATTAGAAGCTGCAAAAACATTAGCTGAGGCAGGAATTTCTGCTGAAGTAATAAATATACACACGATTAAACCTTTGGATAATAATGCTATCCTAGAAGCTGT
>Ga0206679_10001516_pt1 | contig 19127 bp, 14 predicted proteins | sample M110012015metaG_FD_155464 | JGI IMG/M metagenome (GOLD analysis project Ga0206679, IMG submission 155464) | Ammonia-oxidizing marine archaeal communities from Monterey Bay, California, United States - M1 100m 12015 | ecosystem: Environmental > Aquatic > Marine > Intertidal zone | place: USA... | reverse complement strand
CTTTTTTAGTTTTTCTTTTGCATTTTCTATTTCATTTACTGTTTCTAATGCAAAACCAACAACAAACTGATTTTTGTTTTTCCTTAATGACATAGTTTGTAAAATGTCTTTATTCTTTTCAAGTGAGAGACTCCAATTCTCTTCATATTTTTTTACTTTCTCAGTAAATACCTCTTTTGATTTGTAATCAGAAACAGCAGCAGTAAAAATAGAAATATCAGAATTGTTAAAATAAGAATCTACTTCATTGTACATTTCTTCAGCAGAAACAATATTTATTTGTTTTATATTAGGATGATTAGAAGTCAGATTTGAAGGTCCCATAATTAAAGTTACTTTCGCTCCCTTATCTGATAACTCCTCCGCAATAGCCATTCCCATTTTCCCACTAGATTTATTTGATATGAATCTAACTGGATCAATATTTTCGTGTGTCGGTCCGGCAGTAATAAGACAATTTTTACCAGAAAGTTCCTTTTCTTTATTTATATCTTCTAAAATAAAATTGATGATTTCTTCTGGTTCTGCCATTCTCCCCTCGCCTATTAAACCGCTAGCAAGTTCACCATGATTTGCAGGGATTAGTTTATTTCCGAAAGATTGAAGTTTCTTTATATTTGCTTGGGTAGAAGGATGTTTATACATATCTAAATCCATAGCAGGAGCAAAATAAACAGGACATTTTGCTGAAAGGTAAGAAGCGATTAATTGATTGTCACAATTTCCTTCTACCATTTTACTCATAGTTTTTGCAGTTACCGGAGCTATAATCATATAATCAGCCCAAAGTCCCAAATCTACATGAGAAATCCACTCTTTAGTTTCTTTGTCAATAACATCAACAATAACTTCATTTCCTGATAGGACGGAAAGACTTAAAGGTGTAACAAAATCTAAAGAAGATTCTGTCTGAATTACTTTTACGGAAGCTCCTAATTTTTTTAGTAAACGGACAATATAAGTTGCTTTATAAGCAGCAATACTAGCTGTAACTCCTAATAAAACATTTTTGCCCTTTAACATTTTTTATTTCTCTGTTTCTTCAGTATCTGTTCTGTCTTGTATGTAGATTTCATCTTCCATAAGCTCTTTTAATGCAATAGCATGTGGCTTTGGTAATTTTTCATAAAATCTGGAAACAGCAATTTGTTCTGAGTTTTCAAAAACTTCTTCTAATTGCTCGTTATTAGTAGCGAATTCCTCTAACTTACTGATAAGTTCATCTTTTAAAGTTCTGTTAATTTGCTTACTTCTTTTTGCAATTATAGCTAAAGATTGGTAGATATTACCAGTTTTAGTACCTAACTCAACTAAATCTCTAGTAATTGTTGATTTTTCAGCTCCTGTTTTTTTGTAATCCATTTTATTATTTATTTATATTTTCTAATTTTACTTTTGTTTGTTCGTTTATTCTTTCCGCTTGTTTTTTAAAATTACTTTCCGGGTAATTATCATTAAAAACTAAATAAGCATCCATAGTATTATGTAATCTTTCTTCTACTTTAGTTGAGATACTCCTAATAGCTAAGTCATATGAAGATTTTAAAATTAGGAATTGTATTTCCTCTCGATATTCATTTCCTGGGAAATCAATCAAAACATTGTTTAAGGAAATAATTGCCGACTTATAGTTCTCAGTAGTATAATATTGTTTTGCGTTTTCAAAAGATTTATAAGCTAATTTATTATGCAATTCAGAAATTAACTCTTCGCATTTTCCTTTCTTTGTGCTAGAAGGATATAAGTTAATAAATTGTTGTAATTCTCCAATAGCCTTTTTTGTGTAAGTAGCATCCAGACTATAATTTGGAGATTCTAAATAAACACAATATGCTCCCATATAAGTACATTCTTCAATGTGAGAACCCCTAGGGAAAGTTTTTATATAATTCTTAAATAAATAAGAAGATGTAATAAAATCCCCATTATTATAATGACAATATGCTAAATAATAAATTACTTCTTCCGATCTTTTTGTCGCTCTAAGTGTTGTTGTTAGTTCTCTAAAAAGTGGCATTGCTCTATTGAAGTCTGCTTTTTCGTAATATTTTACGGCCATTTCGTATTTGTAATTTGCATCCGAACTTTTAAGAACTTTTTGGTATTTTCCACATGAAAACAGTGAAAGAAGAAGTGAGAATAATATTGTTTGTTTTGTCATATTTTATAAATATTTGGCAAAAATACTGCTAATTTGCCATCATTCCTAATTTTTTTTTTGATGTAAAATAAACAATGGTTTTATTAATTTATTGTATTCTTATTTCAATCTCTTTGAAATTCATTTATTATTACTATTTTCGGCAATCAAAAATTTAAACTAATAAATCAATATTATAATATGACAAATCAAGAAAACCAATTATTCGGACACCCAAAGGGGTTGTTTTATTTATTTTTTGCAGAACTATGGGAAAGATTCTCTTATTATGGTATGAGAGCCTTACTTACTCTTTACATGGTGAACGAATTCTTTTTATATATAAAGGATGATACAGCTAGAGAGGAAATGTCAATTGGTATTTTTGCTGCTTACGGTTCTTTAGTGTATGCCACTCCTGTTATAGGAGGTATGATAGCTGATAAATTTATAGGATTTAAGAAATCTATTCTACTAGGAGGTATATTAATGGCACTAGGACATTTCTTTATGGCTTTCTATTTTGATGCAGAAGATTTTACTAATGGTATGTTTGGACTACCTATACAAGATATTAATGGATTATTTTTCTACACTGCTTTAGCTTTACTTATTGTGGGAAATGGTTTTTTCAAACCGAACATTTCTACAATGGTGGGTCGTTTATATCCTGATGGAGATAAAAGAAGAGATTCTGGTTTTACAATTTTCTATATGGGTATTAATATTGGAGCTTTCTTAGCTCCTTTAGCTTGTGGTTATCTAGGTATGAGCGAAAATTGGGGGTGGCATTATGGTTTTGGGGCTGCTGGAATTGGTATGTTAATTGGTTTAATATTCTTTTGGAGAGGAATAGAAGATGGGGTTTTTGGAAATAATGGAGAACAGCCAGAGGAATATAGAGATAAGAAAATGTATGGATTAAGAACTGACTATTTCTTTTATTTAGTAGCTATTTTATTAGTTCCTTTGTCTGCTTTTTTAGTCAAGTTTAATGCTTTTGAAGTTATAGGGGATTTACATTTACACTCATCTATTCTTATAGGGTTAGGGGTTGTTATTTTAGGAATTATAGTTAAAAATATGATAGAACTTTCTAGAATGGAAATCTTCCGTTTAGTAACTGTTTTAGTATTAACTCTATTTATAACAGTTTTCTGGTCTTTCTTTGAATTAGCAGGGACAGCAATTACTTTATTTGCAGAAAGAAATGTAAACCTTGTTTTAATGAATGCTTCTCAAACAAATGCCATTAATCCTGGATATATTATGTTTTTAGCAATTCCATTTTCTTTAATGTGGGTAGCACTAGCTAAGTCACAAAAAAATCCTAGAACACCTATTAAATTTGCTTTAGGTATTCTTCAGTTAGGATTAGGATTCTTGGTGTTTGCAATGAGTGCTCAATTTATGGATGATGCTGGTAAAACTCCATTTATATTTTTAATGATAGGTTACTTTTTAATGACAACTGGAGAATTGTTTATCTCTCCTATTGGACTTAGTAAAGTGACAGAATTATCTCCTAAAAAGATGACTGCATTTATGATGGGTGTATATTTCTTGTCTTCATCATATGCTCACTATATTTCCAAATTTATAGCAAATGCTACTATTTCCGGATCAGAAGATGTTCCTGAACCAGGATTTATGACAACAATGATTGAGAAAGTAACTGGTTTTGTTGGAGCTACTACAGATTCAACTGTTGAGGGGGTTCAATCTTTATTAAACTATACATCTGTTTTCACACAAGTAGGTATTGTTGCAATAGGAATGGCTATTTTAGCGTTTATCTTATCTCCTATTCTTAAAAAATGGATGCACGGAGTACATTAAAAAAATAAAAACTAACTATTAAACAAACAAAAACTATGAAAAAATTAATCTTATTATTATTTACTATTGTATCTTTTACTTCATTCTCCCAACATAGCGTAAATGATTGGAGTACAGATATGAACAAAGCAATACAAATCTCACAACAAACAGGAAAACCACTAATGTTGTTTTTTACTGGTTCTGATTGGTGTGGTTGGTGTAAAAGGCTTGTAAAGGAAGTTTATAAAACTCCAGAATTTAACAAATGGGCAAAAAAGAATGTTGTACTTGTAGAAATTGATTTCCCAAGAAGAACTAAACTTTCTGAAGAATTAACAAAACAAAACAGAGAACTACAACAAATGTTTGGAGTTAGAGGATACCCTACAGTTTGGTTTGTATCTCCTGAAAAAGGAGGAGATGGACAGGTAAATCTTAATAAATTAGGAAGTACCGGATATGTTGCTGGAGGTCCAACTAAATGGATAGCAGCTGCAAATCAGTTCTTAAAAAAGAAATAAAAATGAAAAAGTTACTTCTTTTAACTCTATTAATTACACCTATTTTTTTATTTTCACAAGGAAATGGTAAAACTGAGATTGATTGGATTCCTTTAGAAAAAGCTGTAGAATCTGCTGAAAAATATAATCTGAAAATATTAGTTTACTTTTTTAAACAGAATTGTGAATATTGTGAGAAGATGCAAAAAGAAACTCTTAGCGATATAAATGTTATTAATTTAATAAATAATAATTTTCTTGCTGTAAAAATAGATTCTAGAACTAAAGATATTATTAGTTATAATGGAAAGGAATATACTAATCAACAACCTAAGTCCTCAGGAAGACACGATTGGAGACACGACTTCTATTATGAAGTAGCATCATTTACCAGAAACAACAAACAACAATTAACTACACCAACAATTGTTCTTTTTGATAATAAATTCCAAAAGATTGAAAGCTTTCCCGGTTACCTAGCAAAACAATTATTGATAAGAAACTTAAAACCTTATATAATAAAATAATTAAAAAGGAGTTGAATAATCAACTCCTTTTTAAATTAAATGGGTGACTGATGGGATTCGAACCCACGACCCCCGGCACCACAAACCAGTGCTCTAACCAACTGAGCTACAATCACCATTTTGAGAGTGCAAATATAAAATTTACTTATAAAAAATAGCATTTTTCAAAACAATTCTTTTGTAAGTTTGCACTGATGAATAAAAAGAAAAATAAGGAAACTATTCTGGTAGAAGGAATGACTTGTGCTAATTGTGCTTCAGGAATTCAAAAACATCTAACATCCAAAGGTTTAGAAGATGTAAATGTTAATTTCTCTACCTCAGAAGCTACTTTCTTTTCATCAGAAATTACAAAAAAAGAAACTGAAAAAATAATAGAAGGATTAGGATATTCAATCAAGAAAGAAGAACCTGAAAGTAAAACATCATTACAAGAGAAGTTGTTTTACTTTTCTTTAGTATTTACACTGCCTCTTTTCTCTCATATGTTTTTGCCGCATGATTCTTTTATTCAGGATCCTTTAGTTCAATTTGTATTGTGTTTACCTGTTTACCTTGTTGGTACATGGTTTTTCGGTAAAAGTGCAATAGGATCTATTAAAAGTAAATCCTTAAACATGGATGTTCTAATTACTATTGGGAGTTCGGCAGCTTTCTTTTATAGTATTTATGGATGGTATTTGCATCAAGGAACGGACTTAACACATCAATTTTTATTTTTTGAAACATCAGCAACAATCATAACTTTAGTTTTGCTTGGTAACGTATTAGAACACAGAAGCGTAAAACAAACTACAACCTCAATAAAAGAACTATCTGAAATACAGAACACTAAAGCAAAGGTTGATAGAAACGGCAAAATACTCGAATTAGATTATGAAGATATATTAATAAATGATATTTTGATAGTTAATGAAGGAGATAAAATTGCAGTTGATGGAATTATTATAGATGGTTTTGCTACTGTTGATGAATCCATGATTACCGGAGAAAGTATTGATGTTGTAAAAGCAATAAAATCAGAAGTTATTGGAGGTACAATTATCACTTCAGGGAACTTAAGAATAAAAGCTACAAATGTCGGAAACGATACTCTCCTATCTAATATTATAGAATTAGTAAAAGAAGCTCAAAATAACAAGCCGCAAATTCAGAAATTAGGAGATAAAATAAGTTCCATATTTGTGCCGGTAGTTTTAGTTATATCATTATCTACTTTCCTGCTTTCTTACTTTATTTTTAATATCGAACTAGTTGATTCATTTCTTAGGTCAATTGCTGTATTAGTAATCTCCTGTCCTTGTGCAATGGGCCTAGCTACCCCAACAGCTGTAATGGTTGGTATTGGTAGAGCTGCTAAAAATGGAATTTTGATAAAAGGAGGTGATACTTTGGAGAGATTTGCTAAAACAAAGCAAATGTTTTTTGATAAAACAGGAACAATTACAAGTGGTAAGTTCAAAATAAAAAGTTTTAATCTGATTGAAGGTGATATTAAAGAGATAAAAAACATAATTTATAATATTGAACAATATTCCTCCCACCCTATTGCAAATTCACTAATAACTGAGTTAGAACAGTTTTCTGATAAAATTGAATTATCTGAAATTAATGAAGTTAAAGGAGTGAGTATTTCAGCAATTTATAATGGAATCAAATACACTATTGGTTCTGATAGGATAATAGATAATAATACAGAGAAACATGATCTATATGTTATTAAAGATGATAAGTTAATTGCTACTATTATTATTGAAGATCAACTTAAGTCATCTGTAAATGACGTGATTGAAGAAATAACTCAACAAAACATTACAACAAATTTATTGAGTGGAGATAAAAAACATAAGTGTGATTCTGTTTCAGGCAGGATTAAATTCAGTAGTGTTTTTTCTGAGAAATTACCTGATGAAAAATTAAAAATAATTAGTTCCTTAGAAAACACTGCTATGGTTGGAGATGGTATAAATGACGCTCCTTCTCTATCAAAAGCAGATGTCGGAATTTCAGTTGGAGGAGCTTCTTCTATTGCTGTACAATCTGCAGATATAGTACTTTTAAATAAAAACAATTTAAATCAGCTTGTTGATGCTTTTAAAATAAGTAAACACACTTATAAAACTATAAAACAAAATTTATTTTGGGCTTTTGCGTATAATATTGTAGCAATTCCTATTGCGGCAATGGGATATTTAAATCCTATGTGGGGAGCTTTGTTTATGGCTTTCTCTGATGTAATTGTAATCGGAAACTCAATACGATTGAAGTACAAGAAACTAGATTAAATCTGTTAGTAGATTTACTTTTAGGTTCTGATTTGAAATAAAGCCTTCTGCAAATTCACAATCGGCTTGCCTACCTAAATCTTTAGCTCTGTATTTTATGCTTTCCAAAAAATCTTTTGAAGAAATAATAGTCTTAGATTCTGTAGATTCTGGATTGTAAAATTGTGTTTTGTAACACAAAACAGATTCAAGTTTTTGTTCCATTTCCACTGAAATATCAACAACAAAATCAGGTAGTATATTTAAGAATTGTATATAATGATAAATATGTTTTGGTCTCCAAACTTCTTGATTTGTATTTACCTTTTCTAAACCAGAAAGAAAACATGCGTCAATTGTAAGCTCAGATGCTCTTGAATGGTCAGGATGTCTGTCTGACGGAGCGTTAGTAATTACAATGTTTGGTTGATATTCTCTTATTTTCTTTATTAATGCAATTCTATTTCCTTCAGCGTTTTCAAAAAAACCATCTTTTAACCCCAAATTTTCTCTTAAGTCAACTCCTAAAATATTTGTTGCATTTTTTGTTTCTTCCTCCCTTGTTTCTGAGGTTCCTCTAGTTCCTAGTTCTCCCCTAGTCAAATCAATAATTCCTACCTTTAATCCGGTCTTAAGGTGTTTAATTAAGGTTCCTGAACATCCAAGTTCTACATCATCAGGATGAGCTCCAATTGCTAAAATATCTAATTTCATGATTTTATTCTTTTATCGTTCCAAGAAGAAACTACTGTAATTACTACAACAATACAAACTGAAATCCAAATAGACATAGGTATATTTACTTTATCTCCTGCTGCATAGGAGTGCAATCCTGACAGTAAATGATTAACACCAAAGTAAGTCATAAGAACAGAATAAACAGCAAAAACGGATGCTATATTAAATGTGATTTTACTTTTTAATCCTGGAATGAATCTCATATGTAAAATAAATGCATAAACCAAAATACTAACTAGTGCCCAAGTTTCTTTAGGATCCCACCCCCAATATCTACCCCAAGATTCATTTGCCCATACTCCACCTAAAAATGTACCTATTGTAAGCATATATAACCCTATTATTAATGATTTTTCATTAATTATTGTTAACTCTGATATTTTAAGTTCTAAAATGGGTTTAGTTTTCTTTGTTTTTATAATGGTTAAAATTAAAGATAAAAATCCTAAGAATCCACCAAGAACTAAAAATCCGTATGAAGCTACAATTATTGACACATGAATCATTAACCAATAAGAGTTAAGTACAGGTACTACATTTGTAATTGTTGGGTCCAAGTAAGAAACAAAAGCAAATAATAATAACATGGATGATACCAATGTTGTAGCAGCTAAAGTTAAATCTGATTTTTTACTAAATAAAACTCCAGCAATCATTGTAGCCCAAACAGTGTATATCATAGATTCATAACCATCAGTCCAAGGAGCATGCCCTGAAATAATCCATCTAGAAACTAACCCTAATGTATGAGATAAAAGTCCAAGAATGATAATCCATTTTAAGAATTTTATTGTATGTTTAACCAAATTATTATCTGTAAACATTTGATATATTAATACAATCAGAAGCAATAATCCGGAAAGAAAATAGAAAATAAATAATTGATGAAAAATATTGATTTTATTATACATAATTTCTAAATCAATTTTCCATTTTTTTGGTATGATGTCTCCCCCATTTGAAGTTTGATAATCTGAAATAATAGAGATTATAGTATCTGTAAATCCCCATTTATTACTTATTGTTGACATCTGAACGCTTTCCAAATATGATTTTATTAAATCAACACCTGATGTGTCAGATTGATGAATAGGTATTAACATTTCACCTTTCCAAAAATTATTTTCTGAAGGAAAGATTTTTAAATGAGAGTTAAATTCTTTTGTTACAATAATTGAATATAAAACGTTCAATCTTTCTGTTACTTTTATTATTTCCTTTTCGTATTTGTTTTTATCTCTATCAGATATTGTATTTATTCTCCTGAGTTTTTCTTTAAATATAAATTCCCCTGTTTTTTTATCAAAGAACGATACAAATGAAACAAGATCTGACTCTGAATTTAGTTCTTCTTGTAATTGTTTGTTTTGTACTTTAATTAAAGGGACTTTATTCCATATTTCAGGGAAACTCATTATTCCCAAATAAATTTGGGTAGTGTTTAATCCGTAAAGTTTTTCGGACCTGCTAATCTTTCTAATAAACTCAGACGATAATGTAGATATTGGTTTTATTCTTCCTTCATTCTGAACTAAAAGGTTTTCAAATGTATTAGCATGATTTATGTCTACTGAATATTTTTCTAAGGAGTCAGTATAATTAACTTCATCAGAATAAGATAAAAAAGATATAAACGAAAATAAAATTATAAGTGATGTTGACTTTAATTTATTTAATCTTTCTGTTAAATTATTGAACCTAGTTTTTTTATAAAAGAAAACCAAAATCATCCCTAGCATCATAAAAAAATATCCAATATATGTGATTAATGTTCCCCAGAAATCATGGTTTACAGATAAAATAGTTCCACTTTCATCCTCTTCATAAGAAGCTTGAAAAAATCTGTACCCCTTATAATCCAAAATATTATTCATAAATATTCTGTATGGAGTGATTTTATTACCATCAATAACCTCTACTTCAGATGCAAATGAGGAAGGACTCATTGATCCTGGATAAGTTTCTAACTGAAAATCTTTAAGATGAATTTGAAAAGGAGTTTTATAAAAAATTGGACCGTAAGATAAAGAGAAATTCAATCCATTCAATTCAAATTCTGTAGTAGTTGGGTAAATACCTTTCCTACCTGTAATTGTTACTCTCTTTTGATAATTTGCAGAACTAACATTTAAAACAAGTGCGTCAATTGTTCTGCCGTTATATGAGTCACTCATGTTTTTGGAAACAGAAAATAACTCTTTTACTTCTTTATAAGAGTAATCAGCAAACATGTATTTATTACCATTTATTTCAAGTAACGACATTGGTTTTACAACAAACTCTTCTCCTTTTTTATAGATAGCAGTCCCGTTTTCAGATGGAGGCATTGTACTTACTTTAACATCAAAATCTGATAAGCAAATAAGTTTTTCCTCTTTTAAAGAAAAATTAACGGAATTTTCAGTCGGATTATTTAGAGTGAAATTAACTCCACCAAAAGATAATTCTTCATTAAATAGAATTTCTTTTGTTGTCATCTCTCCCATTGTTATCTCTGTTCCTTTTTTGCTATTTGCAAATGCTGATGTCAAGCTAATTCCAGAAACACTGCTAGATATGACAGAATCTTTTACATTTGTAAGAAAATCAACATATTCAACAGAAAAACTTTGAGATAATTTATTAGAGTTTAGATTGAAATAATTGGAAAATAGATTTTTTAGAATAGGTGTATTATCAAACTTCTTTGTAATCGCAGATAAGTTTAAATTATGGTCGTAAGAAAATTGATTAACTTCATCATGAACTTTTAAACTTAAAAAAGTTTCGTTTGAAAGAAAAACATCTTGTGACTCTCCCTCTTTTATAATCATCATACCTTCATAACTTACATATCTGGTAACTGAAGCTCCTAAAATTATAGTTATAAAAGACAAATGAAACATAAGTGTAGCTAGTTTTTCCTTCCTGAAAAGTTTATATTTAAAAATATTTAAGATTAAACTTAGTCCTATTAATAAAATAATTGATTCTAACCACCAACTTTTATAAATAAGTGCTTGTGCAGAAACTGATCCAAAATCATTTTCAATAAATGTAGCGTATCCAATTGAAAATGCAAAAAGTAATAACATTATAGTTGCAAACTTCATAGTGGATAAATAATTAATAATTTTGTTAATCATAGTTAAATTGTTTGTGCAAAACTATAATTTTGTTTCCGAATAACTATATCATATATCTTATTTATGAAAATAAAGAATATAACTTTTATTGGATCTGGAAATGTAGCTACTCATTTATCTATTTCTTTACGAGATAAAGGAATAAATATTGTTGAAATCTGGAGTAAAACTACTAAGTCTGCTGTACTGTTGTCAGAAAAATTAAAATGTAATTATATTACTGATTTAAATAATTTGTCTAGCACAGATTTACTTATAGTTTCTGTAAAAGATGATGTAATATCAGAAGTTATTTCTAAGATTAAAGATAAAAACATCAATATTGTACATACATCCGGAAGTGTTGATTTAGATGTTTTAGAAGACTTTAGTAATTATGGAGTATTTTATCCCTTGCAATCTTTTAATAAGGAATTAGAAGTTGATTTTTCTATTACTCCTATTTGTATTGAATCAAAGTCTTCTGAGTTTAGTGATAATCTTAAAGAACTTGCAAGTAAAATTTCTGATTCAATTAATTTTATAAATTCCGAACAAAGAAAACAATTACATATTGCAGCTGTTTTTGCATGTAATTTCACAAATCATATACTTTCAATATCAGAAAGTATTTTAAAGAAATCTGATTTAGATTTTAATTTATTAAAACCATTAATTGAACACACTTTTAATAAAATTAAAGATAGTTCTCCCTCAGAAGTTCAGACAGGACCAGCAAAAAGAGAAGATTATAATACGATAGAAAAACATTTAAATTTGTTGGAAGGAAAATCTGATTTGCAAATAATTTATTCGAAAATAACTAATCATATTATTAATAATAATTTAGATGAATAAACTTATTTCTTTCTTAAAGTTAATCAGAATACAAAATTTAATTATATTATTGTTGGCACAAGTTTTGTTTTATTACTTCTCTTATGAAAACTTTGGAGATATAAAACTATATTTACTCTTATCTATTACATTTTTAATCACTGCATCAGGTTATATTATTAACGATATATTTGATGTAGAGTCAGACAAGATAAATAAAGAAGAAGTAATTATTGTAAATAAAATTCCTGCCAGACAAGCTATATTTTGGTATTATTCTTTTAATGTAATAGCGGTTCTACTTTCTTGTTACTTATTTTCACTTTATAATTACTTTCCTGATGAATGTGACAAACTCATTATACTTTCAAATTCATCTTTTAATTCTCATTTAATTTTATTTATAATTTTACTTTCATCTATTTTTATTCTAAGATGGTACTCTAAAACATATAAACATAAATTTATTCTAGGAAACTTTATAATTGCAACACTAACAGCTTTAAGTGTTTTTAATGTTTTATTGATAAATTGTTTAAATTCTTCTTTTTTGGAAAATATTTATAATCAAATACTTTTTATTTTATTTGCGTTCTTATTAACTTTTGTAAGAGAAATTATAAAAGATTTAGAAGATTTAGAGGGAGATAAAATAGTGAATTCAAAAAACATAGCATCTTCTTTAAGTTTAAATAAAACAAAGTTTATAGTTATATTTATCTTATTTATTACTCTGTTTCTTTACATTTCCTGGACCTTATTATGGCATGATTACGAAATATTTACTGTATACAATATTCTAATTAATTTGCTAATAGTTTATTCTATTTATAAGGTTATAGTTTCTGAAAACAAAAAAGATTTTAGATTTACAAGTGCTTTGTTAAAAGTCATTATGATTTTAGGAATATTATTTCCTCTTTTGCTTTACATTACTCCATGAAAATAACAAATTACAATATCATATTAGGGTCTAATTCCCCAAGGAGAAGGGAGATTCTCTCTCAAATGGGAATTGAATTTGAGGTGAGAGTATCAGATAAAGAAGAACTATATCCAGAAAACTTAAAAAAAGAAGAAGTTTCCGAGTTTCTTGCAATCCAGAAAGCGAACAATTTAAGGAATGAGTTGCAAGAAGATGAATTGTTAATTACCTCTGATACAATTGTACTTAATGATGGGGAAATTTTAAATAAGCCAAAAAACGAAAAAGAGGCTAAAGAAATATTGCAATCTCTTTCAGGAAAAACACATAAAGTAATTACTTCTGTTTGTTTGTTGTCAACTGAAAAAATAAAAGTTTTTTCTGAGAGAACTAATGTAACTTTTTATGAATTATCTGATGAAATGATTAACTTTTACATTGAAAATTACAATCCATTTGACAAAGCAGGAAGTTATGGTATTCAGGAGTGGATTGGTTATATTGCAGTTGAGAAAATAGAAGGATCTTATAATAATGTTGTTGGATTTCCATCTTCTAGAGTATTTAACGAAATTCGTAATTTTTAATCTGTAAAAAAGTCTTATTCCTTTTTGTATATTTGCAATCTAATAAAAAACCTATGAAAAACATAAACTCCCAAAATATAGTTTTCATTTTACTGATCTCTATTTTGTTTTCGTGTACTTCAATTAGTAAAATAACTATCTTGAATGATAGCGATCAAAATGAATGGATTGTTAGTCCAATACCCCCAAAACATTCACTTGAAATAGGAGATGTATTAATAGTAAAGGTACTTAGTTTTGATGAGGAAACAACGAACTTTTTTAACGTTGAAAATAATGTAAATTCAGCAAACTCATCTCTTACATCTGCAAATATTTATTTAAATGGTTTTACAATAAATCAGGAAGGAATTATAGAAATACCATATATTGGAGAGGTATATGTTTTAAACCAAACGATTAACCAAGCTAAAGAGTCAATTGAAGAAAAGGTAAATGAATATCTGAAAGATGCAACTGTAATTTGTAAATTAGGAAATTTTAATATTACAGTTTTAGGGGAAATTTACAGACCAAATACATATCCTATTTATAAAGATAATATCTCAATATTTGAAGCTGTTGCTATATCTGGTGGAATTACAGATTATGGGGATTTAACAAAGGTTAAACTTATCAGAACTCATAACAATAAAAAAACGGTACATAAGATTGATTTAACTCAACAGTCAGTTATAAATTCGGACTTTTATTACCTCAGAAATAACGACTTACTTTATGTAGAGCCTCTACGATACAGAGGATTAAGAAAATCACAATCACAATTATTATTATCTTCTTTAACTACAGTTGCTGTTTTAGTTAATGTATATCTAAAAATTACAGAATAATATGTCAGAACTTGAAAATAACATAGATAAAAAAGATGAGGAAACAATTGATATTAAATCTCTTATTTTAAGGTTTAATTCTTATTGGTATTATTTTATTCTTTCAATAGTATTTTTTTTATTTATAGCTTTTTTATATAACAGATATACTAGACCAATTTATAGTGTTTCTTCTACTATAGAAATAAGAGATGACAGTAATTCTCAGTTAGGAGTGGAAAACATAATTGAAGGAATGGAAATGTTCTCAGTTAAAACTAATTTAGAGAACGAGAAAGCCGTTTTAAAATCTTTTTCATTAGCGGAGAGAACTATAAAAGAACTAGGTATTGGTGTTTCATACTTTTTCCATGGTACAGTTCAAACAGTTAATTTGTATAAAAGAACTCCATTTATCGTTAAGTTTGATTCTACACATCTTCAGTTAGCTGGAGTAGAGTTCTTTATCACTCCTATAGATGAAAACTCTTATCAAATTAATTTTGAGTGTAAAGATCAAAATACTTATGATATTTATAGAAACAAAAAAAATAATAAACTTCAATCTAACTTAAAGTATAACGAGATACATCAATTTGATGAGTTTATAGAGTCAGATTATTTTAAGTTTAAAATTGTTAAAACAGAATTTTTCACAGGTAAGTTAATTAGTAAGAAGATAGAACACTCTTTTGTTCTACATTCTTTAGAAAAGTTATCTAAAAAATATGTAAAAGCAGTAAGTATTTCTCCTTTAAGTAAAGAAAGTTCTATTCTGAAATTAAACTTAAAAGGATATTCTACCAGAAAAAATATTGATTATTTAAATACGCTTTCGGTAATCTATCTGAAACAAGGTTTAGAGGAAAAGAATAAGATGGCTACAAATACTATTGTTTTTATTGAAGACCAAATTAAGAAGACTCAAGACACTCTTGTATTGATTGAGGAAAAGTTAAAATTATTTAAGGAGCAAAATCCTACCCTTGATGTATTTAATAAAGATTATGGTACATTTTTCCAGAAACAAAAAACAGAAGGTGATTTATCAAAATACCAAGTTCATTTAAGTTATTATTCTGAGTTACTAAATTATTTACAAAATTCTCAAGGATCAGAGAATATAATTTCTCCTACATCTATGGGGATTTCAAATCCTGAGTTGAATTCACTTATTTCATCTTTTATAACACTAAATTCTAAGAAGAAAGAATTAGAATTATCAACTACTACAAATCATCCTAAATACCAATCTGTTTTATCTCAGATATCTTATACAAAACAAAGTATTATAGAAAATCTTAAAAACCTTATTTCTTCTACTAATTCTGCAAAAAGAAATTTGGAAAATAGAGTAAATAATTTTAATGATCAGATTGATGCATTGCCTGAAAATGAAAAGGATTATGTTAGTTTAAAGAGAGAATTTATGCAAGCAGAAAGAATTGTAAATTATCTTATTCTTAAAAAACAAGAGACTGCAATTGCTAAGGAAGGAACTGAAGCAGATCATATTATTTTAGATGTTGCAAGAGAAGACAATGAATTTCCACTTTCCCCTAAAAAGAAATTAAATTATATTATTGCTCTCTTACTAGGATTAGCGATTCCAGTATTAGTTATTTCTTTAAGAGATTTCTTTAACGATTCTATTAGAAGTAAATCAGACCTTACAAAATCTACAAATATTCCTATTTTAGGGGTAATTGGAAATTCTGATAAATCAAATAATTTGATTGTTTTAGAAAACCCTAAATCAATTATTGCAGAATCATTCAGGGCATTAAGAACAAATATTCAGTATTTGGCACCTGATAAATCTAGTAAAGTTATTACTGTTACATCTTCTGTTGGTTCTGAAGGAAAAACATTTTGTTCGTCTAATCTGTCAATAATTTTAGCAACTGCGGGATATAAAACTCTTTTATTAGGTGCTGATTTAAGAAAACCAAAAGCTCAAGAAAATTTCAATATTGATAATATGAAGGGGTTAAGTTCTTATTTAATTAATAAATCTAATTTATCAGAAACTATTAATTCTACTGAAATAGAAAATTTAAATATAATTACATCTGGACCAGTCCCTCCAAACCCTGCAGAATTATTAAATAGTGATAAGATGAAAAACTTAATTTCTGAACTTAAAAAAGATTATGATTATATAATAATAGATACACCACCTGCAGGACTTGTAACGGATAGTGTTATTACTATGAAATTATCTGATATAAATTTATATGTAGTTAGGCATAATTACACAAAAAAGAACATGTTAAATGTAATAAACGACTTATATGATAATAAACAAATAAAAAATATAAATATCATAATCAATGATTATCAGCTTTCATCAAATTCATATGGTTACGGATACGGATATAGCTATGGTTACGGAAACGGTTATGGATATTACGAATAAATTAAATGAAAAGAAACAAAGCTGCAGATAGCATCCAAGATTTACAATTTTTTGGAGAATATGGAGGAGTTAATCCTTCTATTGCTGACTCATCAACCTTTACATACTTTGCAGGAAAAACAATGGGAGAAGTGTTTGAAGGTGTAAGAGAAGGATGTTATTTGTACTCAAGACACACAAATCCATCTACATCTTATTTGGGACAAGCACTTGCCGGAATGGAATATACAAAAGGAGCTATTTTATCAGCTTCTGGGATGGGAGCTATCACTCCTACCCTTTTACAACTTTGCGATTCAGGAGATGAAATTATTAGTAGTAGAACTATTTACGGAGGTACTTATGCTTTTATGAAAAACTACCTACCTAAATTTAAGATAAAGACTACTTTTGTAAACACTACAAATACAAAACAGATTGAGGACGCTATAACAGAAAGAACAAAAGTTATTTATTGTGAGACAATGAGTAACCCTTTGTTAGAAGTTTCTGATATTGAATCTATTTCGGTATTAGCAAAAAAACATGGAATAAAATTGGTGGTAGATAATACATTTACTCCACTTGTATTTTCTCCTGCTTTACTTGGAGCAGATATTGTAATTCATTCCTTAACAAAATTTATTAATGGAACTTCTGATACTGTTGGAGGCGTTATTTGTTCGGATGAAGAATTTATTGGAAGTATGATTGATGTAAATTCTGGTAGTTCTATGTTACTTGGTCCTGTTATGGACTCAATGAGAGCGGCATCTATATTAAAGAATTTAAGAACTCTTCATTTAAGAATGAAGAAACACTCTGAGAATGCAATGTATTTAGCAAATGCTTTTCAAAAAGATGGATTGAGAGTTATTTACCCTGGTTTAGAAACTCATCCTCAGCACAAGCTAATGAAAAAACAAATGAATGAAGGTTTTGGGTTTGGAGGTATGTTAGTTATTGACACTAAAACTAAGGAAATAGCAAATGATTTGATGGAAGAAATGCAAAATAACAATCTTGGTTATTTGGCGGTAAGCTTAGGCTTTTACAAAACTTTATTTTCTGCTCCAGGTTTATCTACTTCATCTGAAATACCTGAGGAAGAAAGAAAAGAAATGGGCATTTCAGATGGACTAGTTCGTATTTCTATAGGGCTAGATGACGATATAGAAAGAACTTACCAAACTATGGTTAATTGCATGAAAAAAGTTGGAGTATTATGATGAAGAAAACTCCTTACTTTATTGCGTCTTTACCTATTCTGTTTCTTGTAATTTTATTAGCGTATAATGTTTATATTTATGGTGATGATTCATTAGGAGGAGCTAATCAATTAGCACTTTTATTTTCGGCTGCAGTTGCATCTATTGTTGGTATTATGTATGGCAACAATTGGAAATCAATAATTGAAGGAATAAGTAAGAGTATAAAATCTGTAACTCCTGCAATAATTATATTATTACTTATCGGAGCTTTGGCAGGAACATGGTTAATTTCAGGAATTGTACCAACTATGATTTATTACGGGCTACAAATACTAAGTCCTGAGATATTCCTTTTTGCTACAGCAATAATTACAGCAATTGTAAGTTTGGCTACAGGAAGTTCTTGGAGTACAATAGCAACTATCGGAATAGCATTATTAGGAATTGGGCAAGCACTTGGTTTGCCTACTGGTTTAATTGGAGGAGCTATTATTTCAGGAGCTTATTTTGGAGATAAAATGTCTCCACTATCTGACACAACAAATCTAGCTCCTGCAATGGCGGGTACTGATTTGTTTACACATATTAAATATATGATGTACACTACAATTCCATCATTTAGTATTGCTTTAATTATCTTTTTGGTGTTAGGTTTTAATACTGAGGTTACTGAAGTACAAAATGTAGATGGAATTTTAGAAACATTAAACAACTCTTTTAATATAACTCCTTGGCTGTTTTTAGTTCCTGTTTTAGTGATATTTTTAATTATTAAAAAGGTACCTGCAATCCCTTCTCTTTTGATGGGTGTTTTACTTGGGGGTGTTTTTGCAATTTTATTTCAACCAAATGTAATAAATAAGATTTCTGATGAAGAATCCTTTTCAATAAAGTCTAGCTATAAGTCTGTAATAAATGCTATGAGCGGTGAAATTGATTTTGAAGAGACTAATTATGCTATAAATGATATAATCCCTGTTAAGTATTTGGATAATAATGATTCAACAAAAGAGATAAATTATTCAGAAGCTTTAAGTTTAGAAGAAACTCATCCAGCTTATGTTGAAGCAAAAAAGAGAGGAAATCTTTTAAAATCTGGTGGAATGTACGGAATGCTAAACACTATTTGGCTTATTATCTGTGCTATGATTTTTGGAGGAGTTATGGAAGTAACAGGACTCTTAAAAAGGTTATCGGAGCCAATTATTAATTACGCTTCTTCAACAGGGAGTTTGGTGGCTACTACTACCGGAACATGTATCTTCT
>Ga0206679_10001511_pt1 | contig 19175 bp, 21 predicted proteins | sample M110012015metaG_FD_155464 | JGI IMG/M metagenome (GOLD analysis project Ga0206679, IMG submission 155464) | Ammonia-oxidizing marine archaeal communities from Monterey Bay, California, United States - M1 100m 12015 | ecosystem: Environmental > Aquatic > Marine > Intertidal zone | place: USA... | reverse complement strand
CGGTAACCGGTCTACCGCTACCTCAATCGGAAGTTCCCATGCTGTTCGTGCGGCCGAGCATGTGCGGATCGCCTCTTCTGCCACCAGATCGCACTGTGTCATACGACCCAGGTGAGAGTTCGTCTGACCGCAGGGTGCCGAGGTCTCATCAGTCATAACCTCCCCCGGATGGAGATGTTCGGGCTGGATGCGGACAACGAGGCCATGGTTCGCAAGGTGGTCGACCAGGTGCTCGGACGATTCGCAGAGCAACCTGAAATTCGGCAGGCCCCCAAAGTTGAAGAACTTGCGGCGAACGTTGGCGAGACGATCACCCCTGCTGGCCTCGGACCTGACGAGGCACTCAGGTTGTACACCGAGTATCTGGCACCAGCCAGTGTCGCCAGTGACCACCCCCGCTATCTGGCCTTCGTGGCAGGCGCTCCTACCACCGCTTCCAGCGTCTTCGACCTGGTGGTCTCCTCGTCGGCGCAGTGTGGAGCCTTCTGGCTAGATGGCGCTGGGATGGTTCACGCTGAGAATGCCGCAATGCGGTGGATCGCCGATCTGGCCGGTCTTCCCGCCGGGGCCAACGGATGCTTTGTCACCGGGGGCACCACCGGAAACCTTTCGGCTTTGGTCACCGCTCGAGATGCCGCACGACGGTCTCGTCAGGCCGCCGGACTCGACCGTCCAAAGGCCTGGGCGGTGGTCTGCGCCGATAGCACCCACTCGTCCGTTGACTCTGCGGCCCGAGTGATGGACGTCGAGGTGATCCGTGCCGACTTGAACCCCGAGCACCGACTCACCGGAAATTCGGTCGCTGCGGCAATCGATGGACGACCCGACGGCACTGAGGTGTTTGCCGTGGTCGCCACCGCTGGTACGACCAACATCGGCATAGTCGATGACCTCGACTCCATCGCCGATACCTGCAACGGGGCTGGGGTCTGGCTGCACGTAGACGGCGCCTACGGCGCCGGAGCACTAGTCGCCCCTTCGGTACGCGACCGGTTCAACGGAATCGAGCGGTGCGACTCCCTTGTCGTGGATCCACACAAGTGGTTGCTGTCACCCTTTGACTGCGCAGCACTCGTCTATCGAGATCCGATGCCAGCACGACTCGCCCACACTCAACATGCCAGCTACCTCGACGCAACCATCGAGGACGCTTTCTACAACCCTTCCGATCACGCCCATGTACTTACTCGACGTGCGCGGGGTGTTCCGTTCTGGTTCTCGCTGGCCGTCCACGGCACCGATGCCTACCGGGACGCTATCGAACACACATTGTCGGTGGCACGGGCCACCCGAGACCTCGTGGTGGCCGCCGAGCATCTGGAACTTCTGATCGAGCCAGACCTGTCGGTGGTGGCGTTCCGTCGACGGGGCTGGGGCGCTGACGACTACCAGGCGTGGTGTGACCAGTTGATGGCGAACGGGACGGCCATGCTCACCCCGACCACCTTTGAGGGCGGACCGGCCATGCGGGTGTGCATCATCAACCCTCGGACCACCGTCGACGACCTTGCAGAGATCTTCGCCACTCTCAAGCCCTGACCGCCGACCGGTGGGCGCGCGGCCGATCGGGCTGGCTTGGTGACGACCAAGTACTCGACGACAGCGCCTCCCCCCGACAATAACCACCCCGGCCATATGCGCCGAGATCGCCATCGGCTGAGATCGTTTCATCGGGGTACCAGCCCCCCATTGATCCCTTTACTGAACCCAGACGCGAGACGGCCCCCGCCGAGGCGAGGGCCGGTCGCACGGTGGGAAACCGTGTCCAGTGGCAGCTCCTCAGCTATCCACCAGTGACATCAGCCTAGACATGCAGGTCGATACTCAACGGGGCGACTCGCCATAGTCCTCCCACGGTGCGTCCCTCTCCCGGATGGCCTCACGGAAGCCCTTGTCGGCGAACGACTCGGCCCACCGGTAGGCCTCTTCTGTGTGGCGTGTCACCCCGTCGAAGAACGTGCCCAGCATCTGAGAAGTGCGTAAGCCCATGTTCTCGTATGCCTGGTTGATAAGCAGTTTGTTGAGGGCCAACTGGTTGGCTGGTATATGGCGGAACCGTCGGGCCTCGGCCTCCACGGCCGCCGACAAGTCTTCGGGGTCGTGCACCGACGACACGAGTCCGATCCTGTGGGCCGTCTCAGCGTCGATGGCCCGTCCGGTCAGCAGGAACTGCTTGGCATGCTCCAGGCCCAGGCGGTACACCCACAGCATCGTGGTCGGGGTTCCGAAGATCCGACTGGGGGCGTACCCGATGTGAGCGTCGGAAGCCATGAACAACAAGTCAGCGCACAGGATCAGGTCAGTGGCACCGCCGACCGCCCACCCACGGATCTCGCCGATTACGGGCTTCGGGCACTCCCAAACCTTCATGAAGCGTCGGACGTTGTTTCCCATGAACTGGTAGTCGCGGACAGGGTCCCACGCTCCCTCCCGGGGTTCGGGTCCCGTCGCTCCGTACGGCGTTGACCAGCCGGGCTCGTCACCACCCGAGGTTCCAACCACCGTTCCCGCCGTAAGGTCGTAGCCGGCGGTCAGGGTGTCGCCCGAACCGCGGATAACCACCGCGACCACGTCAGGCGACGCTGTGGCCGAGTCGATCCCGTCGGCGATGCCCTGAATCACAGCGTCGGTCAGGGCATTCTTCTTCTCGGGACGGTTGAGCGTGATGATCGCCAGACCGTCCCGCTCCTCATACAGCACCGGATCCGTGACGCTCATCTACCCAGCCTCCCACGACCACGCCTGGCCGGGCTCACCCTCCGACCACCCCGGCGACCCCAGCAAGCACCAAGCCGAGGCCCAGCAACTGTGGCGGCCGCACCACATCGCCGAACACGATCCGTCCGAGGGCCACGCTGACCGCAGGAAACATCGCGCCGGTCACCGCCGCTGGTAGGGCGTCGGCCTGCACGCCCAAGACGTAGAGCGCCGAAGCCAGCCCGCCGAAAGCACCAGAGAGCAGCGGAGGCCAACGGACCCCCTTGGGCGGAAACGGCCTGGATCGCGACCCGGCGGCCAGAAGCAGGGTGAGGAGGCAGGCCACGAGCCGCTGGGTCACGGCCGGCCACGGGCCACTCGCCGATGACGTATCGATCAGAACGGCCAGCCCGCACCCGTACCCCAGACCGGATGTCAGCCCCCAGACGATCCCCTGCCGGATACCGGCCGTAGCTCGACCTCCGAGGGTGATCATCACCAGGCCGACGATGGCCACCCCTACGCCGGTCACAGCCAGGATCGAGGCTTCCTCGCTGCCGGAGATTGCCACACCGAACGGAATGACGACCGTCATGGTGGCCACTAGAGGGGACACGACGGTCGAAGAGCTCCGAAGGACACCCCCCAGATAGGTGACCATGCCGACCCCGAACCCCAAGCCTGACAAGGCACCTCGTACAAGGTCCGGTCCCAACACCTCGCCGGACAGAAGGACTGCGAGCACCAGGGCGGTCATGGCGGCCATCCCCTGGGAGACCACTCCAACGGCCAGCACGCCCACGACAAGGGAGCCCTTGCGCCCGAACGCCTCCGAACCACCCACCGACATGGCGCTGAGGGCGCCCAGCAGCGCACCCATCAGAAGCTCCAGGCCGAGGAGGACATGGCGGGACACTAGGCCCACCCAGCCTGGTCACCTAGTGTCCTGCGACCATCGACACCACCCACCGGAGGACCCGATGACCACGCTGCTCGACGGAGGCATGGGCCAGGAGCTGATACGACGTGGTTCGCCACGCTCGGCAGAGTTCTGGTCGGCCTGGGCGATGATCGAAGACCCTGACCTAGTACGCGACGTACATGCCGACTACGTGACCGCTGGGTGTGACGTGCTGACTACCAATAGTTACGCAACGTTCGCCGACCGGCTCCGCCCCCACGGTCTGGTCGACCGAGCCGACGAACTCTGCCGAACCGCCGGCCGCCTAGCCCGCGAGGCCGCCGATACCGCCGACCGGCTGGTCCGGGTGGCCGGATCACTCCCCCCGCTCCGCCACAGCTACAACCCCGCTCCGGACGCGTCCTACGAGGAACTGGTGGACGAGTACGGCCTGATGGTCGAACAACTCACCGAGTTCGTCGACGTGTTCCTCTGCGAAACGATGGGCGCGCTGCACGAGGCCAGGGCCGCCACCGACGCAGCCCGGGCCTCCGGCAGGGAGGTTTGGACGTCGTTCACCCTCCAGGGGGGCTCCGGCCCTCACCTTCTGGACGGGACACCGTTCACCCGGGCGTGTAGCGAAGTGGCTGCCGACGTCTTCCTCCTGAACTGCTGCCCGCCGGAGCAGATCACGGAGTCGCTCCCGTTGCTCCGCGAGGCCACCGACCACCCTGTGGGCGTCTACGCCAACGCCTTCCACGTCATGCCGACAGGTTGGCGAGGGCGGGACGGGAGCCCACTTCCAGAAGCGCGACCCGACATGGGCGCCGAGTCGTATGCCGAGGCAACCCTCACGTGGGTGGAGATGGGCGCCGACATTGTCGGTGGGTGCTGCGAGATCGGCCCGGAGCACATCGCCTGTATCCGCCAGGCTCTAGACACTGGGCAGAACGGCTGACCCGACGCCGGCAGTCGGTTCCGTCAACCTGTAGGCACGTGGCGACGTGAGACGAGATCGTTCACCTCGATCTCGTCACGAAAACCCTCGGAGGCCTCGTCCGTACCAGAGTCCAGTGGGGTCCCGGTCCCGTCGGCCACCCTCGTCATCATGTGGAAATTGGCGCTCACCGCGACGGCGTCAACGAGAACATTGGCGCCAGCAGCAGCCAGTATCTCGTCACACACAGCGGCCAAGGGCCCCGGATCGCCCTCCCACATGGCTTCGACGAGACGGACGAGTAGCCGCCCGTGCACCACTCCACCATCACCGTGACTCGAACCGTTTATGACATCAAGGGTTACCTCGCCGTCCAGATGGAGGCCACTCAGACTGAGCAGCAACGCATGGCTGGTCGTTCAGTAGAAGCACTCGTTCAACTTCGACGTCCGGGCGGCAACTAGTTCCATCTGGACCCGCTGGAGGGAGAACCGGTCGGAGATCACATCCCCAAAAACCGCCTCCCCGTCCACGTACTGTGTCGCCGATAGACGAGACCTCGCGGCCAGTTCGTCGGGCACACCGCTGAGGGCCAACCAGACGTTCGGACCCCTGATGTCGGTCGTCGGCACCCAGTGGAGACGCACCTCGGCGTCGGCGGGGGCCTCCCCGCTGGGCTCTCCGCCCTGAACCTCGGGTATCGACATGCGCTCCAAGCCCAGGGCATCGGCGAACCGATCGACGCAGTTCACCTGGGCCACGATGGACACAACTTCTACATAGGCCAACGCCTCCACACCCCGGGCCAGAATCGACGCGTGCCAATCCGCTGTGAGAGTTCCCGGGTGATTGGTGAGCCGCCAGACCACATCCACGATTGGGCCCGGAAGCGCATGCCCGTCAGATACCAGTCCCTCCACCGATGACGGTGCCTGCCAGGGAGCTAGCGGTTCAGCGTCCCGAGCCCGCCGCACCTCGGCCACGATGGCCAGCCGTTGCGCCCCTGTCCACCAGGTTCCCGGCGCCGACCACTCAGCCATAGCGGCAGCGTGTGCTGCATCCAGTTCCTCGCGAATGGGCAACTCGGTGATGTATGCCGACATGCCTTGAGTCTTCCAGCCCAAGGCCTCCGTCATGGAGTGGGACGACTCACTGTGGGCGAAGCGCCACCCGAACCCCACCGATCTCAAGGTCAGTCGATCGATCGCTGCGAAATTCCAGGCCCGAGACACCATCGCCTCGCCCGTCGGTCGACTCCACGAATCGAATCTCGCCCTCGTTCAGAAGAACGACCGATCCTGACCGGTCCACGCCCAGCACCGCGGCCCACCGTTCAGCCATGATCGCCGGATCGTGAGCCTGGATTTCGACGGCCACGAGATCTGAGACCACGTCGGCCCGCACATGGTCCCGCCACATCGACCCAGCCCATGGCCAGTCCAGCCAATCGACTGTCTCGTCAATCGAGAGGATCGCTCCACCTACATCCTTCGGATGTAGGTGTACGCCCTCGATGCCGGGCATGGACGCCTCCAACACGACACGGACCCCGAGTGTGTCGAGCCGTTCCCTGTCGCCGACCAAGTCATCGGTCTGCACGAGAACCATGTACCCGCCATCCCCATTCCGACGTGCCAACTGTCGACCGGCTGTCGTCCCAGTCTCGACCGGGGACACGACCTCCAACAACCGCTCTCCCACGGGAAACAGCACGTTCCGGAGCCCGAATTGCGATACCCCCAAATCCCGCACGCAGGGCTCCAACCCGAGTTCGGCAATGAGGTCCTCCTCCACTGCATCGAGGTCATGGGCCACGAGGGCCACCTGTCGGAGTCGAATCGCCACACCGTGACCGTACCGGTCCCGATCGATTCTGGTGATACTGCCGTTGCTACGGTCCGATCATGCAGACGCGGCGCCTCGGCCGGACCGACCACCACAGCAGTCTGGCCATCCTGGGTGGCGCCGCATTCGCCATGGACACTCCGGACGAGGCCGCCGGATTCCTTCACGAGGCTGTCGACGCCGGGATCAACCACCTTGATATCGCCCCCGGCTACCACCTCGCCGAGCGGGCGGTCGGACCCCACCTCCCGGAACTCCGAAACCGGTTGTTCGTGGCCGGCAAGACCGGAGAGACCGAACGCGACTGGGCCCGCACCCGCCTCGAACGCACCCTCGAACGGCTCCAGGTCGACCACCTGGACCTGTATCAAGCTCACGGAATCACCTCGCTGGAGGTCCTCGACCAGCGAGCCGAGGCGTTTGAGGTCATCCTCGAGGCTCGTGAGCAGGGCCTGACCAAGTTCGCCGGCGTTACCGGCCACGACCTCGGAGCGCCACGGGCCCACCTCGAGGCCGTACGCCGCTACGACCTGGACACGGTCATGTTCCCCGTCTATCCGCGGGTTATGGCCGACTCCGACTACCGGGCCGACGTCGAAGCGCTTCTAACCGAGTGCATCGACCGGGACGTGGGTGTCATGGCCATTAAGGCCGTGGCCTGGCGTCCCTGGGGCGACCGGGAACCTGATACCCGTACCTGGTACGAACCGCAAAGAACCCCCGAGGGGATCAAACGGGGGGTTTGTTTCGCGCTGTCGACCCCGAGCGTCGACGCCTTCTGCACGCCTAGCGATAAGGCCACCGCCCGACTGGCCATCGCCGCCGCAGAGCGGTTTGAGCCTCTCGGCGCCGCCGAGTGGACGAACCTGTTGTCGACCGACGAGGACCTCATCTTTCCCCTAGCTGACCGCGCCGCACCGGCCTGGACCTGAACAACTCATTTGGCGGACCGCCTTTTCGGCATGTGGCAGAATCTCCGTTCACCTCAACCCGTCACAGGAAACGAGTAACTACCCATGTCAGCGATGCAGTTCAAGGGATCCATCAAGGGACGCGATCTCCCGGCGATGGACGAGTTCGACGCCAACGCCTTTCTCGATGACTTCGCCGTCTCCGAAGACCCCGACAAGCCGATCACCGCCGGGTGCTACCGCCTCGAGGCCGGCCAGTCCATGACCTACACGTACACGTACCACGAGATGAAGTTGATCATCGACGGTGAGATCACTATCGCGGACGACACTGGCCAGTCAGTCACTGCCACCAAGGGCGACCTCTTCTACTTTCCCCCAGGCAGCACCATCACGTTCTCTACCGAGGACTACGGTGTGGGCTACTTCGTCGGGCAGCGGGGCGTTGGCGAGGCCTGAGTTACCGGCAAAAGGCCCCACCAAAATTCATTCGTCTAGCAGGCGACGGGTCTGACGTCGACACTCGTAGGCTTTCCCTACCGGTTCGACCATGATCCGGTTCTGTTCAATAAAAGAAAGCGATACCTGAATATGCCGAACGGCTCCGTGAAGTTTTTCAACGCCGAGAAGGGTTACGGATTCATCTCCGTAACCGACGGTGAGGACGTCTTCGTCCACTACTCCAACATCGAGGGTGAGGGCTACCGCAGCCTCGACGAGGGCCAGGCCGTGGAGTTTGAAGTCGGTCCCGGCCGCAAGGGTCCCGAGGCCCTGAACGTCCGCAAGGTCTGAATCCGAACCGCTGGACCGGCCCGGGCTTTAGCCTGAGGCCGTAGCCCAACCTGCTGATTTCTCGCCCTCCTGGGTCCGCCTTCGAGGCAAGATTTCAGAGAGCCCGCCCTACGGGGCGGGCTCTTTCGCATTCGGGGTCATGACCGGGAGCCCGATGAGGTTCCGGCGCTGGTCAGAAACCGGGCGAGTCCCCGCGGCCCCGGTAACGCCGGAACCCCGGCACGGCGCCTACGTGTAGGCCCCGGACCCGTCCCATCCGGTCCGACAGCTCGTAGTTGCCGGACCTCGCCACCCTAAGCGTCAACCAGATGACAGCACCCAGTGTGACCGCCCCACCCACCAAAGTCCCCGTCGACGGTTCCTCGTCCATCCAGATCCAGACCCACAACGGTGCCATCACCACCTCTGAGATCAACAGGAGACTCACGTCCGCTGGGGGAACGAATCTATGGACGTAGTTCCAGATCGGGGTAAACAAGCCAATGAGGAGCCCTCCGGACACGAAGGCCATCCACAGGTCGTAAGCGGGGGCCCCGATGCCCGAACCACCGATCGCCACTAGGCCGGCGACTACCCCGGCGGCCGTCCCGCCAACCAGCGTGGGCACACCCGGATCCCGGGCTGGCGCACTGCGGATCAGGACCGCATAGCCACCGAGAGCAACAGGCAGGACCGCCGACAGGACGATGCCCACCGTGTCGCCGACACCGACGTTGCCTCCAACCATTATCACCACACCGACCCCGGCAGTAGCGATGGCAAGAATCGTGTCGCGGCCCACCGGTTCTCCCAGGAACAGTCGCCCGAGGAGTGCCGCGTAGAGCGGGCTGGTCGTCTGCATCAGTAGAACGAATGCTGCCGGTACCCGACTTAGCGCCACCACGAACAGGCTGAACAGCGCGCCCATCAACAGGCCGGCTAGTACCTGACGCGCCCCTGCATCCCGGATGGCCCGGAGTGGATTCCTTCCCGCCGCCAGGATGATCACGAGCGACACCAGTGCGGCCGAGAAGCTGCGGTGACTCAGGTACTGCCATTCGTCGGCCTCCCGAAGGGAGCGGAAGGTCAGTGGTCCAAAGCTGAACGCCAAACCGCAGACGAGAACCGCGACCGAACCCTGAAACCGCGAGAAGGTAGGCGCCACGTCGGTCAGCCCCGCAGAACGGTTACTCGTGCCAGAGCATCAGACTCGAGGACCAGCTGTTCGTGAATCGCCCGGTGACTTACTGCCCCTCCAACCCCCAATGCCACACGGGGCCACCACCAAGTGTCATAGGAGTTGGTGACACCTCGCACCCACCCTCCGCGGCACGTCTCGCCAGAAAGATCCAACTGATTACCGAGGAAGACGATCCCGTTCAGGAGCGTCGCGACGAACGACGACGAGTGTCGTTTGGCAGCCGGGGACATCCGGTTAACGCTAGGGCCCATGGGTGCCATCAGTCACGATCCGGGGTGTCTGGCCTCCTGACCGGTATCCTGATAGCACTCCGGTGACCAGATCAGTGGCTATAACCATGGTCGGATCATCGGTGGGTTCGCTGACGGGAGATGGTTCCCCGATCGACGTGAACCACCCGCCCCGACGATTCGAACCGGGCGATCCCACCCGATGCCTCATTAGGCAGGCCCCATGAACCGCGGGCCGGAGACCACATGACCTCGCCCACCTTCGCCGAACTCGGCGTGCCCACCAACATCTGTCAGGCACTCGACGCCCGGGGTATCACCTCGCCGTTTGCCATACAAGCCGCGACCATCGTCGATGCCATGGACGGCCGGGACGTCTGTGGCCGCGCCCCCACTGGGTCCGGTAAGACCCTGGCCTTCGGAATTCCCCTAGTGGTATCCGTTGGTCGAGCCGAAACCCGACGGCCCCGCGGCCTCGTACTAGCCCCCACCCGGGAGTTGGCCGAGCAAATCCGTACCGAACTCCGGTCATTCGCCGGCAAGGTCCGAGTCGGCGTCGTCTACGGCGGCGTGGGCTACGGCCCCCAGTTAAAAGCTCTGCGGGACGGCGTCGACATTCTCGTCGCCTGTCCCGGGCGCCTAGAGGACCTCATCGACCAGGGGGCGGTGAGCCTTGCCGACGTAGACCGAGTCGTCCTCGACGAGGCCGACCGGATGGCCGACATGGGCTTCATGCCTGCCGTCCGTCGCCTTCTGAACCAGACGTCCGACGACCGCCAGACCCTGCTGTTCTCAGCGACCCTTGACGGCGATATCGCCAAGCTGACCCGCGACTACCAGCGCGACCCGGTCCGTCACGAGGTTGGCGAGGAGACGCCCGACATCACCGCTGCAACCCACCTCTTCTGGACGGTTGATAAAACCGCCCGGGTGGGGCTGACTGCCGAAGCGGTTGCCGCTGCCTGGCCAGCCATCATCTTCTGTCGCACCCGCCACGGTGCCGATCGCCTGGCCAAGCAATTGAGTCGTTCGGAGGTCAAGACTGCCGCCATCCACGGTGGGCGAAGCCAGAGCCAGCGCACCCGTGCGCTGGCGGACTTCTCAATTGGTCGAGTGCACGCTCTGGTGGCTACCGATGTGGCGGCCCGTGGTATCCACGTCGACGGCGTGGCGTCGGTGGTTCACTACGACCCACCTGAGGATCACAAGGCCTACGTGCATCGGTCGGGTCGTACCGCCCGGGCTGGTGAAGGTGGTGTGGTGATTTCCCTGGTGCAGCCCGACCAGAAGAAGGACGCCCGACGGCTTCAGCGAGACATCGGCCTCGACGAGCCGGTGACCGATCCGGATCTGGCCATGGTCCGCGATCTGACCCCGCCCGCAACCCGCCAGCTATCTCCAGCCCAACTGCAGGAACGTCGAGAGGACCGGCGCGAGGCGCGTGCTGACAACCGGACCCCCGACTTCCAGCCACGCCGGAACCGATCCCATGGCAAACGCCGGCACGGGTCGGGGCAGGCAAGCTCAAAGCAGAGTGGTTCATCCCAAGGGGGCAACTCCCGTAGCGACAACCGTCAAGGTAAACCGAAGGGCAATGGCAAGCCTGGCCAGCGCAGCGGTAAGCCGAACCAGCGCAGCGGTAAGCCCAACCAGCGCAGCGGTAAGCCTGCCACGGCTGGACGAGGCGGCCCGAAGCAGGGTGGCTCCAAACAGGGCGACTCGTCTCAGGGTCGCAACACCCACAATGGCAACCGTCAGGGTGAGTCGAAGCGCAACGCCAAATCGGGTGGCCAGCACCGCAGTCGCAGGACTGGCGGGCCGCGCCGTAGCACCGTCTAAACCCTCACCGGATCCTCACATGGTCGACACAGGCCGCTTGCGAAAGCCAGTTAGGTTCGTCGCGTGTATCGCCGGTTCGAACCCATCCTCCTCCTCACCGTCTGCCTGGTCGGCATCAGCTGCAGTTCGTCCGCGGACACCGTTAACTCACCCAAGGAGACGGTGCCTCTTGAGGACACCCAGCAGGGCCGTGGCGAGCAGTTCCAATCGGCCCAGCAGGAATTCAACACCTGTCTAGGCGATGCCGGCTACGACTTCCGGGGGTTCGCCGGAGGCGAGGGTGATGCCGCCGTAGTCGAGTATCCCGCCTACCAGGAGGCCCTCCTGCGATGCGCCAACGAATCTGGCATCGCCTCGTTGCAGACCGAGTTCAGGGAGTCACGCGCCAGCCGATCTCCTGACGAGATTCGGGAGGAGAACGAGGCCATCCTCGGTGTCGTGTCCTGTCTCCGTGCGCAAGGGATGGAACTCGGCGATCCCCTTCAAGATGAAACCGGTGCCCTGAACCTGCGGCAGATTCTCGGACAAGCCGGTGCCGACCTCCGAGAGGACCAGGAGGCTCGGGAGTGCATGAGTGAGCTGCTACTGGCCCGGCGCCTGGCCGACTGACCTGCCGTCCAACCAGGGCCGAACCGCTGACGTCATCCCACTGAGAGCAGCCGCTCGGCGTACCAGCCAGCGAAGCTCGCCACGTTCGGCTCGAGATGGGAGAACCGTCCCTGACGGGCGAACGGGGACCGCATCCCCCGGTGCTGCTGTTCGAGCATCGGAATGTCCTCGGCGATGGCCACATCGAAGCGTTCGTAATATGCCTCGGCCACCTCGGCGAACCCGTCGAGGGCGGCCGTCTCCGGTGGAAAGCACACCACCTGGGCGCACCGGCACCGATCGGGCCCATCGGGATATACCTCGTACATCCACATCCCCTCGGCCCCGGTGGCTATGACCAGCGTCGGGTACAACCACGAGTACCTGACTCCACGGGCCTCACGCTCGTTCAACGTGCCGATTACGGGCAGGGCTTTAACCTGATCGGCCTCAAGGAGGCCGCCGGTTCCCTGGGTTGTGCCGGCGTGCGTGGCCCAAGCTCCGACCACTACCTCCGGATCGTCCGGATCGTCATAGGTGTCGTCGATGCTTCCTGGGTGCACGTACGGCAGGTGGTAGTACTCGTTGAACACCTCGGCGAACGCCTTCCAGTTGCAGGCCACCGTGAACTCGCGACGTCGAGTCGTGACCATCGACCCCAGGTCCCACCGAGCATGGAGGTCGGCGAAGTCACCCAGCCAGTCGTCGATCGGCGGCGGCGAACCCTCGAGGCTGACGAAGGCGAATCCGTAACGCTCTGCGATCGCGAACTCCGACAGGCCATGGTCGGCCCGCTCGAAGTCGTTGGTGTCCTGCATGCTGGGCGCCCCCAGGAGTCGCCCGTCCAGCCCGTAAGTCCAGAAGTGGAACGGGCAGCGCATTCTCGTGCAGTGCCCCTCCCCCTCCATCACCTGGGCCGATCGGTGTCGACAAGTGTTGGCGTAGGCCCGAAGTACGCCCTCTTCGTCACGGACAACGACTACCGGCACACCGCCGAGGTCCATCGCCACGTAGTCGCCCGAGGCAGTCCAGCGGTCACCTCGACCAATTCCGACCCAGCCCTGACGGAACACCGTTTCGGCCTCTAGGTCCGCCACCTCGGGGTCGACGTAACAGGCAGCCGGCAGCGTGTGGCTGTCGGCCACCACCCCCGTGCAGCGTCCCAGGGCTTCAGCCAGGTCAGCCGACAGACGCATCCCCCTCGTCATTCAGGGGATTGTAGGACCAGCGGTCCGCCGGTCACCTACGTTTCACGGATGCCTGACACCACGCCTGATGCCCTTGACCTTTCGCTCGACGAAATCGAAGAGACCACGCGCCGCTGTTTGGCTCGCCACGGGGCAGCCGACAGCGTGGCCGCCGAAGTCGCTCGAGCCGTCCGGGTGGCCGAGGGGAACCACAACCGGATCTGTGGCCTGTACTACCTCGAGAGCTACTGCCTGCAACTGGAGTCCGGCAGGATCGACGGCCATGCCGAGCCGGTGGTGAACGTCGACCGACCAGGCGCCGTACGCGTCGACGGCCGCCTCGGATTCGCCCAGTCGGCATTTGCTGCCGGGTTCGGGGTGGCGGTGAGTGCCGCCCGTTCGAACGGGATCTGCGGCATGTCCGTGGAACACACCCATACCTGCACCTCACTCGGCTACTTCACCGAGCAGTTCGCCCGTGAGGGCCTGTTGGCCATCGGAGCCACCAACGCCTCGCCGAGGGTCTCTCCGCCGGGTGGCTCGGTACCGGTGCTGGGCACCAATCCGATTGCCATGGCCGTCCCTGACGGCGACGGAGGTATTGCTCTCCAGTTCGACTTTTCGACCAGTGCCGTAGCCCTCGGGAAGATCACCATGGCCTCGGCTGCGGACGAGGAGATCCCCCTCGGCTGGGCCCTGGACTCCGACGGCAAACCGACCACTGATCCGGTGGCTGCGCTGGCCGGCTCGCTGGTGTCAGCCGGCGGCTACAAGGGGTACGGAATCAGCCTGATGGTCGAAATCCTGGCCGGGGCGATGACCGGATGTCGGCTTAGCGCCGACGTCCCCCCGCTCAAGACCACCGATGGAGAGCCCCATGACCTGGGTCAGTTTTATGTCGTGGTCGACCCGGACTCCTACAGTGGAGCGGGGTTCTACGACCGCCTCACCGCCCTCGGGAAGAGCATCAGTTCCCAGCCGGGTGCTCGTCTCCCCGGCACTGACCGAACGCCATCTGATCCTGTGTTGGTCGAGGGTCCCGTCTGGGCTCGGGTGCTGGAACTGGCAGGCGACTGAACAGGGTGGGTAACCGATCAGTCAGTCCTCGATCCCATCGAGGGTCGCCTCAGAGACCAGAAACGCCTTGGCGGCCTCCGTCAGTGCGCCGAACGCCGCCCGATCGACGACCAGTCCCTCTCGGGCAGCGCGAGCACCCGCAGCATCGTCGGCTGGGATAGCCGGACCACCGACCTGCAGGGTGTCGACCAGCGTGGCGGCCGTCGCCCCGACCGGTACGCCGTCAACGCCGAGTCCCCGAACGGTGATATCGGCTATGCCCGAGGCCAGGGCAGCCAACGGCACCCCGGTAGCGAAAACCGCCGATCCGATACCTTTGGCCCTTGCCTCGACCTCAGCTAGTACCAGGGCATCAGGACCAGTCCCGTACTCAGCCTCTAGGCGCCGTGGATCCGCCAGCACGGAGGCGAAGGTGGCTACCGCAGCACCGAAGTGCACCTCAGAGTAGGTCACGTTCCGACCTACCCGTTCAGCGGCGCCGGCGTCGAGACCGGCGATCCTGGCGCACCGGAAGACCAGATCGTGGACCTCGCGGGGAGCCACCAGTATCTGGTCGCCACCGGCGGTCACGATGGGAACACCTCGCCGAAGAGTCGTAGCCAGTTCCCGCCGAGCACCAGGTCTCGCTCGGTCGGCGTAAACCCCGCCTCGTCGAGGCCATCGGACAGGCTCCCGAAGTCCTTGGGGCCGTCGAACCATTTAGGCCACGGCGGAAACGAGGGGGCCTCCGACGGGGCGGTTGCCCGGTCCCAGCGGCCGTTGCGCATCCATCCGAGCGAGTCCGGGCTCCACCCGAGGACGGCGTCAGATCCGATAGCCACGTGTTCCACGCCAATCTGCTCAGAGAGAGAGGCCACCATGCCGCAGTACTCGGACCTGGTCACGTCTGCCCCACCCATGAACAGCGGGTAGAGGGTGCAGCCGATTACCCCGCCCCGATCCGCCACAGCGGCGACTAGTTCGTCGGGCTTGTTGCGTGGCGAGTCGCAGAAGGAAATCGGGTTGCCGTGGGTAATGGCAATTGGCTGGGACGAAGCGTCGACCGCCTCGCGGCCCGTCACGTTGCCGACGTGTGAAATGTCGACCAACACCCCCGCTTCGTTGAGCGCGGACACCATCCGGTGGCCGGCTCGAGTCAATCCCCCGTCACTGGGTTCCCAGCAACTGGAACCCAGGTGGTTGGCGATGTTATAGGTGATCTGGATCACCCGAATGCCGACCTCGGCGAAGATTCCGGCCATCTCTGGGTCGTCGCCCAGCATCGAGCTGTTCTGAAAGCCGAGGACGACCGCAAGTACGCCGTCGGCTTTCGCTTCGTGGATCTCCTCGACTGATCGGGTGATCCGGATGACGTCGGAATTGTGTCGACATAGGTGCCGGAATGCTCCGATCCGGGTCATGGCACCCGCCATGTCCTCCCACACCCCGACAGTGGCATGGACGACGTCCACACCGCCGGACCGCACCTCGGCAATCACATCGCGAGACCAGTCGTTGATCTGCAGGCCGTCAATAATCATGGTCGTTCCCTCCGGGCCGCCGGTCGAGCCGGCAGCACCCAGTCATCTGTCGTATCGGGCCCCAACTCAGCGAGACGAGGTGCCCCCTGAAACAGGGTCACTCGCAGCCAGTCTGTGGACTTTGGCTTGAACTCATCCATCCCATACTGGGCTAGTTGGAAGCGCTGAATCTGAAGCGGCAGGTAGCCCAAAGCACACGTGTTGTCGCGGGGCTCGCCGTAGCGTCGGTCGCTTGCCACCAGTCGTTCGAGTGCGGCCCGGTGATCAGGATGGTCGGCCAGCACTCCGACCACCGGCTCACCGGCATCCCGTCCACTCAACGCCTGCTTGAACCGCCAGAGGCGAATCGCGACGTCAACGGCCACGTCACGGCCCTCCGGTGCCAGGCGGCTCCGGCGGGCCCGGCGCGGCTCCTCGGTGTTGTCACTGACCACCCACCAGAAAGCATCGGCAAACGGACCATCAAGGTCCAGGTCAACCAGCCAGCCGAAGCGCTCATCGAGCAACGACCGGGCCTCGCCGACCGACATCGCCGGATCCGCCGACGACCGTTCGTCGACCACAAAGAGCATGTCGTAGAGGTCATCATCACCCTTGTGGAGTTCCAGCAGTAGGGAGACCACCAGTTCGGAGGTCTCTGGCCCCTGCTCCTCAGCCCAGCGGTAAAGCGCATCGTATGGTCGGGCTCCGTCGGCCACCCGGTTCCAGACGGCGGCTACGTCATCCAAAACGGGCACTAGAGCCTGCGAATTCAGGAACGGCGTGCAGTCGTCGTCAGACCCGGAGGCAAAGTGCCGGCGGGCTCGGGCGATCCAGCCCCGAAGCACCTCTGCGTCGGCCGACACCAACTCGCGGTCACGCACGTCGGCCAAAGCCACCTCGCGCACCCCCACCCAAGCGTCGAGAACTCGCGGGTGTTTGAAGGCATAGGGCACCAGCCCGAGGCCGGTGGCATTGCCCAGACCAAAGTAGCGGCGCCACACTTCGTCAAAATCGACCGCCAGGTCGCCACCCTTGACCCGGGCACAGTGCTCGACCATGTCGTAGCCCAACTCCCGAAACATCCAGGCGGCCACGAACTGCGCTCGGTACGGCACTCGGAACGGGTGGTTATCGGGATAGCCAGCGAACGATCGCATCCCAAACTTCCCGTTGGCGTAAAAGGCGGTACTGCGAAGGATGTAGCCAGCATCTCCGACCCGGTCGGGATCAGGCTGCCGCCCGGCGGCCAACTCGTCCACCAGGTAACCGAAGAATCGGACACTGCGGTTTCCCCGTGTGACACTCAGGACCCGCGGATCCAGACGACCCCTTTCCTGCTCGGGCACTTCGACGCGCAGCCGGGCCAGCAAGTCGTCGTCTACCTCACCATCGACTAGGGCACCCGCCACCTCCCAGCGGTCGGCAATTACTCGATCGGTGTGGGCCGACTCGTCAATCGTGGTGGTGAACGCCACGAAACTGAACCGCTGCGTGCCGGTATCCACGAAGTAGACCGACTCGCCCCGACCCTCAAGATCCAGGTGCTGGTGGGACCGGCCGGCCGTCCACCCGTCGACCACCGCTCGACGCAGCAGTGTCCTACTGAAGCTGTACCGGCTCAGACGTGCCGCACCGAGCACGTCAGGTCGCATGACGTACGAGGCGGGCCGAATGCGGTCGGCCCGCACGGCTAGTTCGGCCTGGAGTGCGTCAGCCACGATCGGACTGGTCGATGACACGGCGGGAAGCGTACGTCCTGTCGCGGTCGGAGTCGTCCCAACCGACGGTTCACGCGGAACACCCGCCTCCAACTCGAGGCGGGTGCATCCCGGGATGTTCCCGGACAGGCCACTCCCTACGGCGGCACCCGAGTTTCCGTCGGACTTTGACGCCCAGTTGCCCGTCACCATAATGCTCGCGCCCCAGCCTCAGAATCGCAAGGACTCAAACATTCCGCCATAGTGCAACGTCAACCACTCCCATGCTTCGGCGCCCTACCCTTGCGATCCATGTATCTAGCCCGATCCCTAAGACCGCTGACGATTCTCATCGCCTTCCTCCTCATCGGTTCGGGATGTGGATCAACGCCCGTGTTCAAGGACGAGGTTGCAGAGATCATCCATGGCAGATGTATTGCTGGGCTCGAGCAACAGGCGGATTCGATCGCCGCCCTCCACGGAGCAGAGCGGACTGTCGCTGACGCTTGTACCTGCGCCGTGGACCTTGTAGCGGAGAACTACGAGGTGATCGACCTCACTCTCATGGGTGATGAGACCATGGACATCGTCTTCACCAACGCCGGGCGAACCTGCACCGACCGCCTTACCGGCTGAACCGACCCCTTCGACGGCTAACGGTACGGTCCTAATCATGGCTAACTTCGGCGACCTCCTAGCCGCGAACGGATATCTGGTCCTTGACGGTGCCATGGGAACCCAGCTCTTCACTGCGGGACTTGGAGCTGGCGACCCTCCTGAGATTTGGAACGTTGACTACCCGGATCGAATCCAGGCCATCCACCGCGGCTATGTCGTGGCTGGATCCGACGTGGTACTCACCAACTCCTTCGGTGGAAACCGGCACCGTCTGAAACTGCACGCCCTTGAAAGCCGGATCCACGAACTCAACGCCGCGGCCGCCGTGGCCGCCCGTTCCGTAGCCGACCAGGCCAACCATCCCGTCGTCGTCGCCGGCTCCATGGGCCCCACTGGTGAGCTCATCGAACCACTCGGTGACCTCACGGACAAGGAGGCGACCGAGGCGTTCGCCGAGCAGGCCGCAGGTCTGACCGATGGTGGCGCTGACGTCCTGTGGTTGGAGACTATGAGCGCCCTATCAGAGGTCGAGGCGGGAGTCCGGGGAGCGCGATCGGCGTCAGACCTACCAATCGTGGCCACCCTGAGTTTCGACACGGCTGGCCGCACGATGATGGGGGTCACCGGTGAAGAGGCAGCGTCCCGCTTGGTCGAGTTGGGTGTGGCCGGGATCGGTGCCAACTGTGGTGCCAACCTGGCCGACACTGAGGCCGCCCTGGTCGCCATCCGGTCCGCCTGCGGCGACATCCCGGTGATCTCCAAGGCCAACGCTGGTATACCGGTTTGGAAAGGTGACAAATTGGAATACGACGCCACCCCGGAGATCCTCGCAGCCCACGCCCATCGGCTACGAGAGGCAGGAATCTCCGCCATCGGAGCCTGCTGCGGCAGCACTCCCGACCACATCGCCCACATCCGGGGCGTTCTGGACGGCGATCTCCCAGTCCCGGATATCGCTCCACCAGTAAGGGCGGCTACCGTCGGTCTCGGTGCCCGCGAAAGGCGCGGGGGACGCGGCAGGCGCCGACCCTGATGCATCGCCCGTTCGTACTCCTCGCCGCCTTACTGCTCACCGCTGGAGCCTGCAGCGGGTCGTCAGATCCTGCTGAAATCGCTGACACCTCAGCAACCACCACCGCGGCGCCGACCACCACGACCCCCCCGACCACCACCG